>TARA_R110002012_G_scaffold222686_1_pt1 | contig 14850 bp, 4 predicted proteins | sample TARA_R110002012 | Tara Oceans TARA_R110002012 (sample SAMEA4396515) | marine metagenome | biome: Westerlies Biome; feature: [DCM] deep chlorophyll maximum layer (ENVO:01000326); material: water (ENVO:00002006), including particulate matter (ENVO:01000060) such as... | depth 40 m
TTTTTTTTCTAAACTTTTAAGACTTTCTTTGTGGGCTTCTTCTATAGGTTCTAACTCCTCTTTTAATTTCTTTATCTTAGCGTCGTTTTTACCCTTATCATTACTACTCTTTAGGTAATCTATAGCGTTTTTCTTTGAATGGTAGTTAACAACTTCTTCAAGAAGTTTTATACTTTCTTTTCTACTAGAAATATTACCAAATTCTTTAACATACTCCACGGATGCTTTGTAAAATTCTCTTTTAGCGTTTAACATTTCAGCAGCTTGTTTATTATTCATTTTTTTCAATAAATAATTAAACTCATTTTTATTCATGCTAGTAAGCTTAAGTATATCTTTTCCACTTAGCTCTCTACCTCCAGTGATCTTTTTATTATAAATACGTATTTCACGTTCTACCTCAGCTAATCTTTTCTTGTCTTTTGATATAGCTTCTTTAGCGGCTCTAATACTTGCTCTACCATCTATATTACTCTCTGCTTTTTTTATTTCAGCTAGTTCTTTATCTCTAATCTGAGCATCTTTTTCAGTTTTACCAGACTTAAGGTACTTTTTAGTTGCCTCAGCCTTCTTTTTGTATACAGCAGCTTCAACTTGCTCTGTAGTAGCGTCTTCTTTTATACCTAGTTTTTTAGCGTCCTTACTAGTGTTAAGTTTTTCTATGCTAAAGTTTTCTATATCTTTAGATAATGCCTCGCCAACTTTCCCACCTGGAGTTATGTAACCTAACATAAACATACCCAACCAATCACTAGCCATAGTTTTTACTAAGCCAAGTTTCATCTCATTTCTTTCACTCTCACTAAGATTGCTATTAGGATCTAAATACAGTTTCATTAACTCACTATCTCCGCTTATAGCTTTTGCTATCTCCATTGAGCCAACTCCAGATGTAGCACCAATACCTCTTTCAAAAGCTTTTTCTAATGTATTATATTTAGAAACCCTACCCATAAACTCAGCACCACGTTGAGTATTCATTAGTCTTCCAACAACTTTCTTCGCCATAACGTTACCAACACCAAGACCAAAAGCAAACTCCCAGTTTAAATTATCTTCTTTTGGATCGTAAACCATTGGGTCCATATCAAATAGCTTACCACCAACTTGATCCGCTATAGATAGGTATAATAACTCTTCGGCACCACCAATTGTAAGATCTGTTATAAGTCTACCCATTTTGTTGTTACTAAGTGGGTTAACGTTAATTCCTTTAACTTTTCGACCTTTTTTAATCCATTTACCAAGACCCGTCGCGCCCTTATGAACTTGCCCTCCAAGAGTTCTAGCAGCTTGTTGATTTCTCCCCCAAGCAGCACCTTTACCTATCCTACCAAGACCACCTAACGGTATTTTTTTAGTTATGTATAAAGACGCTACAAGTGGAGCGATATGTTTTACAAAATCTCTACCACCTTCAGCAACCTCTCTTATATCAACTTCACTACCAAACATTTCAATACCACCTGGCATTAACCAATCTCCACCTTCTCTAGTTACTCTTTTCCAGTCGTCATTCATTACAGCTCCAGTTTCCTCCATGTATCCACCAAAAGCTTCGACTTGCTCATCAGCTGTATAATCAGCGAACTCATCTGGGGCGAATAAAAACTCCTTAACGTTTAAACCAACTTCAACAATGCTTTGAATATCTCTCGATCCTTCTTCTGCTAACTTTGAAAGATCTTGATTTAACTCTAAAGCTCTACCTGTGATTAAATATTTCTTTAGTGCCTCGTTATATTGCTGAGTAACTTCGTCATCACCAACAGCTTCTACCAGCCCACCCATTAGTGAGTTATTTTCAGCAGCACTAAGCGTTGCGGCGTTAAAATCATCGGTTGAATTAAGTAGACTAACGTGCCCAATTCCGGGTTTCCAGTTGCTTCCAGCATTTCCATGCGTTTCCCTAAACATGTTGACAGCCGCAACTAAATCGTGACGGTTTTGCATTTGTTGCATTTGTAGTGTAGCTGGTTTGTTTCTTTCAGAAAGTATTTTAGCTTTTTCTTCGTCCTCTTTGCTTACCTTTAATACGTTGTTGGGGTCGGCATTAGCCTTATCCTCATCGCTAAGTTCAGTCCAATTAATATACTTACCATCTTTATTATATAGAGTATAAAAACCGTTATCCTCATTTAACTGAGCGGCCTTATCACCTTCCCCATTTTGTATTAACTCAAACGTTTCTTTATCTTTACCTGAGAGCTGAGCCACGTTAGCATACTCGTTAGAATTAATGTCAAAACCTTCTTCAAACTCATATTTAGTGTCAAATTGTTCTTTTCTATAGTTACTTTGCTTAGCCTTTATGTAGTTTAAAATTTCACTTCTGTCTGTGTTACTGCTAGAAAATCTATCTCTAAAAACAGCCTTCTGTCTTTCGTTTTCAGGAGTAGCGTAATCAGTGTCCGCCCCAAAAACACCACCAACAAAATCCTGGATTCTAGTGAGCGTTGTTTCAGAATCCTCCATGTATGGTGCATATAAGTACTCCATCATATCCTTGTCTTCAAACATAGGAAGATCGTGGGTACCTAAATAAGTTATATCGTCCCTACTGGTCATGTCTGATGTGTGAAGTACTAGCTCAGTATAATCTAATGGTTCAACGTTTAGCGAGCTTTTTAAAGTACCATCTTCATTGGTGAGATGGTCGGCTATAATTTTATTTCTATCCGACGTGCCATATAGATCTATGAACTTCTGTTGAGTGCCGAGTTTTTCGTGTTTTTCATCTAATTCAATTGTATTTTTAGCTAACTTCTTTCGCTTCACTTCTTGAATATGATCATAAGCCTCGAATACATTAACAGATTCCCCATATTTATCTTTAATCTCGTCGGTCTTTGTTGGCATTACAGTGGGTGTTGTGGACTTTGGCTCAACATTTACCTCTTTGTTAAAGGCTTCAACTTGACTACCCTCAATTGGTCCACTCTTAGCCATCTCTGTTCTTTGCTTTTCAGCCGCTTTAGCCTCTTTCAACTTATTAGCCTCAGCCTTCCTCATCTCAGCCAATTGTTCTTTGGTGAATTGGCCAGAGTCTATGTAACTCTGCATGATTCTATCTAATTCAGATTGAGCCTCTTTAGGTTTGTTTAATATGTCAAATTTAATATCATTCATATATTAAGACTGAGTGTTTTCTTGTGTATTATTAGATTGAGCTATTAATTCTTCTGCAGCTTTTCTTTCAGTTGGTGTTTGATAGTTTTCGTCGAATGCTTTTCTTATTCTGTTAGCATAGTATTCGTGAAGTCTATTATCTTGACTGGGATCAAAAGCATCTGGGTGCAACATGTTGTCTGGTATTTGCCCTGATTGTATAGCTTGTTGGTTGCTCTCGACATAATCATTTAAGAAATATCTACCACCAATTTTGTCAGAAACCATAACTTTCCAAGCATCTGATTTTTCTAGTATTTTACTAACCTCCCAGTCGATATCAAAATCTAAAGGCTCACCCATGTCATTACGTTGTTTAACGGCACTTTGCTGTAGTCTCATGAAGTCGCTTTCTTCTGTGGCTTTTATAACCCAATTATCAGTTAAATCCTCTATTTTTTTAAACACAGGTTTACCATCTCCACCAACCACGCCGAGTGTAAATTCTAACTTTTCATCCATCATTATTCTACCTCTCTCTGTAAAGAAGTCACGATCAAACGTTTGATCAGTATAGTTTGAGAACATACTCATACCACCCTTACCACTACCGCTATTCATAGCATACTCTTCTTTAATGGCTTTTAAGTTATCAAGCTGCATAGACCACTTTTGAATCTGCCCTTTAAAATGAGCAGCCATTTCTTTATTACCTTCCGCCATGTGCTTATCGTACATTCTAACAGCGCTAGCGACGCTTTTGTTTATTTGCTCTTGATTTGCTTTCCCATGTATCTCAGAAGACAAGGAGTTCTTACCATAGGAAAGGTTTTCAAAATATTTTCTAACTTGTTTATCTTCAGCCATCTTATTTGTTTTTAATTTCCATATCTACATCAATAGCATTGTAGTCAACAGCATAATATCCGTTACCCATAAGAAGAACAGCATCGTCTCTACCTATTTCAAGTAAATCTTGAGCCATTGTTCCAGACCAAACTTGATCATCGTTTTTATAACTAAACGTATATATTGGTATTCCAGATTTAGACACGCCTGTTTTGTTTATATTTTCTTTTAACCTAATATCAGACAAAAACGCACCTACACCACCTTGTATTGCTCCAGATATGAATTGATCTTGCTGTGCAGCTGCATTATCAATGTCTTGATCTGCTGCTTCCTTTCTAGACATTGCAAAATCCAACATCTTCTCCTGCTTTTGCATGTCATATTGCTCTACCATTCTAGCGCCCTCTCTTTGTAACATGTCAGCTTTTTGTTCTCCCTCTCTATCCAATTGTTGTAACCTACCCGATTCACCCAACGCCCTGGCTTGGTTTGCTTTTTCTTGTTGTCCAATAGAAGCTGACGCTTGTTGAGCTTGTTTAGCTCCTTGGTTGGCTAGTACTTGCGCTAACCCAGCAACACCACTACTACCAGCAGCACCCTTCATACTAGCCATTATATTGGCTGCGCTTTGTTGTGACTGTTCCTTAGCAAACTCAGCAGCCTTTAAATCTACGGTTTGATCTTCATACACGTTTTCCATATTAGCATAAGGGTTTTTTACCCCAGCGTATGGATTTTTCATTTTAGTATCCTCCCAATCTGCCATTTGATTGTGAAGATCCTCTTGTGCGTCTCTCTGCTCGCTTCTTCTAGCAGCACCTCCTGTTAAGAAAGAAAGAAATTTATTTGGTGATGGTTTTTGATTTGCCATATTTTATTTTTTATATTATAATAGTCACAGTTTTGCTTCTTTTTTTACTATGGAGCCGACGTAGAAAGCAATTTCTCAACATCGAATCTTAATGTTTGACTTGCGGTACCTGCTTTTACAATTTGTATATTACCAGTTATAGTTGCTATTCTCCCCGTGTTTCCTACCGTTAAAGTAATTCCACTTTCTAAAGTCTGAACAGCACTCATAATCCAATCTCCAGCACCATCTAAACCTCCACCAGTTGTTAACGTTGGGCTTGCTAATGCGGGATTTATACCTACACCGCTAACAGTTGAAACTGTATTGATAATACCTTCCCTATCAGCCACAGCTATTGTTGCATGAGCACTAGTTGCCTCAGTTGTAGTTGTTGTTGGTGCGGTTAAAGCAATAGCTAAATCTGTAAACCTAACATCCCAACCATATACTCTTGATATTTCATTTTCACCATAACCCCCGATCTTTAGAGTGTCTCCAGCTAGAGCTAATACTTGTTGTTTATCAAAAACAACTTCACCGTCTTGGGCTGTGATTAATCCTTTTGCTATTGTTGGTTTTTTACCAACAGTACTTATAGCTGGTCTTGCATTTTTGATAATTACTTTTTCATCTTTAGTGCCCTCGAATATTGTTATCTTATCCTCGTATGTACCAACCACGGTATTCGCTGTAACATCAGTGTTTGGTACAACTATCATGCCTGGTTTTATTAAGTTGGCTTTAGTTATAGGCCAACTAAAATTCACTCGGTTGTGAAAGTTTAATCTAACGCCACTTCCAACCGATATAGCTTCTGAAGCTGTAAATTGGTACGCACTAAGTCCACCGCCGGTAATAGCAATAACAGTCACTATGTTAGCAAAATATGGCCCTGTTGCTTGTATAACCTTGTCGCCAATTTTAAGTTCTAAATCAGCTATTGTATCTGCCATTGTAACTGTAGCGGTACTAGACATGACAGCATTGGTATTACCCGTTGCCGTTACAGTTGGATATATATTTTCTCCTGGTAAATCAATTGGAGCGGATCCAACCACTGGTTCCACAAAAGCTAAAACATCATTTGATACTGGTTGTTTTAAAATCCTATAAGCAGCTGTCGTTGCGGCGGTTGTTGTAAAGCTAAAAGCTGTTTTAGTACTTGGTTTTCCTCTATTAATAGAAACAGTGTCAGTTCCTAACGTTCCAGCTACTGTACTATTTGGTGAATAACCCTGTAAAGTCAACGTTAAAGCTGCGTACTGATATATAACTTTTTGCATCATCAAAGAGTTAGAACCTGTAGAGCTATTAATGTCTAATGAACCATCTCCAAATCTAACTTCGCTGTAGGCAGTGTGTCTAGTTCCTCCGTCTGGAGAAGGAACTGCATATAGAAATATATCATACTGATCATCGCCACCCGTTACAGCTGGGAAGGTTATACTTCCACCGTATGAGCTACTAGATATTTTCTCTTCTAAACTAGAAGCACTAGCTTGAAAAACATTGGTCACGAAGTTGTAGTAATATCCAGTGGTATTATCTTTAATTTCTAATTTAAATTCCGCTCCTTTATCTCCAGATATAGTAAAATGCCTACGTTCACTAATAGCTGGTAAGTCTGATAAGTCTAAGTCAAAAGATCTAATAGTAAACCCTCTAGAGCCAATAGATTCTTCAGCATCATCAATGTTGTTTGGCATTTCAGAATCAAGCATTAAACTTCCATCTGGCATATAGTGATACCCAGGAGGAGCCACTTGCCCTTGGTCATTTGCTCTACTAAATGAACTTGATGAGTTTAAGTTGTGATATGACATAGTTACTATTTTTTATTTACTATTTTCAGTTATTTCGGTTCCCACTGACCAAAGCTTAGCTTCTTTATTATCATCGTTTTCAAACTTAAGTAAAGCGTAATACCCTAGTAACTCGTTATTGTTAACAGCCCTACTCTTAGAAAAAGAAATATAAGCATCTGGTGGAGGTGGATATATAGTAGGTGTCGGAACACCAAGAGCATCATACTCACTAAATACAATTACTTCGTGCTGACCAAGAGCATTGGGTGATACCACGTTTTGTACTATGCCCAAGTGTTGTTGGCCACTAATATTTGCTTGTTGATCAAACCCACCTAAAGAACTTGTAGATGTCCAATACACGTTGTCTCCAACCTGTAAAGAGGTGTTTAATTCAAAATCGAAAGTTAATGTGAATACAAATGCCATTTATTGAGTTTAATGTTAATTAATTAATTTTAAAAGTATCTAACGGAACGTGAACGCACGATTGGCAAGGCTTTTGAGGCATGAATAGAATACCCTATATTTGCACTGAAATCGCGAATTATAGCTCTAACGGTTGGATCTCCCCAGGGAAGAGTGCTTTCGGTAGATGACCAGTACCAGTTAGAATACATGTTGGCAATATTTATGTTTGAGACACCGTTCGAGTTGGTACCTGTTCCTCCATATCCAACTCCATAGTAAACCATGTTTAACTCTTGCTCTGAAGGTAGAAACCAATCAGTATACACCCCGTCAGTATAGTTAGAGGCGATCTCAGCGGCGATAGGCGTGTCATTACAACCTGCCATTATCTCAATTGTGTTTTGACTTCCATCACCGATCTCTTGCCCACTTGCACCTGGATAAAGCGCTGTTCCATGACAACCCCAAGGTGGTGTTGACGTATTGTCTGTTGTTGCTACTATAATCCCGTGCTGTTCACCAGCGATATATCCAGCGTCTCCAGACTGAAGAATATATGCTACTATCCCACCAAGAGCAGAATCACCCACTTGTAATGGACTAGAAGCATATATACATGAACCATCATCTACAGTTGCATTTGCATCATAATTTAATGCGGTTGGATCTGTACAACCATCCACTGGTACACCTGAATAATTACACGTGTCGTTGTCAGGTATAGTATAGCTAGAATCATAATTTGTCGCTAACGAATCCATACAACCAACACAAGTGGAATAATCGCAATTAGCTGCGTCTGGATTACCAGGTGTAGCTAGTGGGTTGTAATTACAAGCGGCGTGAGTTCCAGTTGAACCATCACTCATTACGTAGTTATTACCGCTACCATCCCAATCTGTACAACCATTTACAACTGCCGCACCAGGATTCACTGTTAATAACGCATTAAAACTAACCAAACAAGGGTTGGTTTGGTTTCCAACATAACTACTCGTTCCTTGAGTAATATTTAAATCGTAAACACCAGGAGGTAAACCACTAAACACGTGTACCTGCCCAACAACCATACTGCCAGTGTAAGAAGTACCATTACTATGGGTAAGCGTTGGCACACCGTTGTTTCCAAATGGAGATGTTACTGAGATATCAATATTAATAACACCATCGTTAGCACCTGAAGTTGTTTCGTCCGACACTACGCTCGCTATAAAATAAGTGTTTATAAGGGTTGAAGCGTCATTAGGATCAGGTGTAGGGGTTGGAGGAGTAATATTTCCACAATACGCACAACTACCATCGTCCTGCGTAGCTGTAGCGTCATAATTATCAGCCAGAGAATCTGTACAGCCAAGAATCGGAGAAACTGTTACAAGACAAAGTCCATTGTCAACAGCAAAACCATATTGGTAAGCTAGATCAGCTTGATTACCAGTTGTACCATCAACAGTACTACCTGTGAAATCATAATTTGTCGCAAGTGGATTTGTACAACCAGTGTATTCACACGTTGTACCGTCACTGGTGTTAGCACCGGTAGTTATAGCGTCCGCGTTAGGATCTATACAACCTTCATTAACCTCCACACAACAATAGTTGTTAGCTTGTCCAAATGTGTCACCAGGCATAGGAACATCACCACCACAAGCTATAGTAGCCGTAGCGCTAAAATTAAACATAGCAACGTCAGTACAACCAGGTATGAATTCAATACAAGAACCATCACTTGTGTTTGCGTTTGGATCGTAGTTACTGTTAAGAATACCGTTAGGTCCAAACTCGTCTATACAGCCCAGGAAAGTACAACTACCATCGTCTGTGTTTGCGAGTGGCTCAAAGTTACTTGCCAATGGATCGATACAACCAGGTTTTACCTCAATACAACAATCGTTCGGCGTTCCGCTGTTACAAGGCGTTGAAGCCGATGGAGCGTAATTAAAAGCAGCGAGACCATTTGAAAAACAATCGTTTATCACACCATCACACATACATCCAATTGTGTTGTTGATTACGGCACTCGTGAAACCACCTATTCCTTGGACACTGAAATCTGATGTGTCGTAGTTGTTGTTAATTATACCATCAACGTTTATGCTAATATCACTACCTATAGTATGGCCAAACCACTTCCCTTCTTTTGCAACAAACTCAGTAACGCTACCGTGTTCTAGGTTAGTATAAAAATCACTTACATGCCAACCATTTTCTGGGAGTAAGTTAAAGTATTCACCGTCGTTTATTAGTTGATTATTTGCGTCTAAATTCGGTGTTACTTTGGCTTGAGAACCCTCGTAATCCACTGCTTTGAAAGATTTAACACTACCAGGAGCGTCGTTTATAACAACTTCAATCCATGATTTGTCCCAATCACCATAAACCATATCTGCTACTATACCATCGAAATAGAAAGTATTTCTTGGAACCATTTCAGAGTGGTGCATCCAAGCTTTACCGTCTTTAAAAGTATAATAATCATTAGCCATGCTTCCTGCTTGTTCAGGTATAAAAGATTTAAAACTAACCCAACCCTTTACTTTTTCTTTATATGACACGGTATAATTATTTGACTTATCTATATATATAGTTGTAGTCCAGAAATACGTATTTAACGGAACCCCGTTAACAACTCCAATTCCTCCTACTTGAACCGGACCTATAATTCCCCCGTTAATATTTAGACTTAATTCCACCTCATAAAGCTGACCTACTAGTGTTTTACCTACTACCGTCGATCCGCTAGCAATACCAACACCAGAAATAATATCACCAACCTGTATTAGGTAACCATAATCTTTGGGGATTGTGAAAATATCTTGAGCGTAAAACGGTGGTGCTGGTGGAGATGCCTTAGAAGTAGCGGGCACACCAACCGTTAAACTAGCAACGTTACTCAAAGATATATTGTACTCGTTTTTCCTATCATCAAAGCTACCAACAGCTCTGTTGCTTAGCTTCAAGTTATCTTTAAACCAATCACTCATACCATAATCAGATATAGGTGTTAACCCATCCATAGACAATCTCATAACAGTACCTCTTACTCTGTCAGTAAAATAAGCCCTATAAGCTTCCGATGCAAATGATTCTGGATTAGTGGATATACCATACTCACCAGAATAAGGAATTGCTTGACCTAAAACACTGTTTGTAGAAGTAAGGTTTGTGTTTCCATCAGCGTTGTATAAAGCATCTTTGTTTGCTAATATTTTTAAAACTCTATCTTCACAAAGAGCTATCAAATCACCACCTTGTCCCCAACCTGCTTTTAATTTTTGTATACTACCGTATACCGGATTAATATCTTTTGTTATTTTTTCCGCAGCTATAAACTGGTTCAAATCATTAACACCCGATGTTGAGTTATATATACCAGAATATATTAAACCGTATTTTCTATGCTCTTCAGCGTACTGTGTATCGATAGTAGTGGAAGCGGCTACACCATTACTTATAAATGGATTGTTAAACGTATCTCCAACTCTGTTGGACTCTACGCCATTATTAAATGACCAACAGTTAAACCAACCTAAACCAACTCTTTTTTGTGGTTCAATTTTCAACGCTATTATATCACCACCAGACAACTCGCCACCCACGACTTTCACTGTAACCACCTCCCCGTTATCCTTCAGTATATCAACGTTCCCATCAACCACCAACCAAACTATGTCTATCATCGGGACTGGTGTCGACAAGTGAATAACGTTAAGTGGGTTGCTAGTAGAGATATTATCCCAACCCGTTATAAACACGGTTTCAAGGGGAATACTTGTATTAGCCGTAGCTGTTGGGGTTGGTAAAAATGTGCTACCAACAGGTATGTATGCGTATTTATTTTTGTTTGTAATTGGGAAAACAGGAATGCTAGAACTAGCCTCGTAGTATATATCTAAATCAACACCTTCCTTAGGTTCTGTTTCAAATATAGCTGGGTTCGCACTTATTTCTTTGTCTTCCTCTGTAACGTAAGTATCTAAAAAATCTAAATTCTCTTTTGTGCTGTTAGATATATTACCAAATAAAGCATGGTCTGAAAAAGTGTCACCCGTATTGTACGAACTTGGATCAGATTCGTCAGTGTCAATCTCATAGCGTATTCTATAAGTTGTTCTCCGATTATAAGCTTGATTCATTGCATTGTTTTGGTCTATAAAACTATCATTCCAATCACCATCACAATCTACACTAGCTATGCCATATGAGGCGTTATACGCGGCCTTATAAGCGTGACTGGACGGGATTGTTCTTTTACCCTGGTAATTAAACAATCTATGCACTGTTACACCGGTTATCTTATAAACAACGCCATTCAAATCTCCTGAATATCTAAACCTTTGGTCTATCGCAAGAGATCCAACAACCGCCGACTGAGCAAGGGTGCTGCTGTTTTGATTAGTACCCATCGCCCAGTTTAACATAGAGTCAGTTGTTTGACCTGTTGCCCCGTTGGGCGCAAGGAGAGAGTACGATAAGTCTATAAAATTATTTCCACTTGCGGTATTTGTCCAAACACCCTTCATCCCGATACGACCATTACTTTCCCCGGTTCCGTCATGATATTCCCCGTTATCTTGAGTCCCAGCAAGATACCCACACCAGTGGTTGGTTTCTGAATATTGGTTACTAGTTATATCACAAGAGTTTCCAGTTACAGCGCCACCCGTCATACCTCCTGCATTTAGGGCAATTAGTGAATCGAGATGACTTCCTTCTCCATCGCTATTTAAAGGCCCCACAAACTTACTCGCAAAAGTTGCGTTGTCAATAAACCAACGAGCCGTTATAGTTGATCCACCAAACTTCAGCCTTTCTTTCCATTGGTCTTTAGTACAAGTAGTACAACCCGATGGATATGAGGTGTTACTACCACCACTAGAGTACGAGTAAAGTGGAGAGTCGTTATCTAAAGCACTTGATGCCTGTTCGGTTATTGAATAAATAGGCACGGTTGCTTTTTGCACCCAAGAATTAGATAGAGTAGGCGCGCCCGGGTCAACTAAATACTTTTTAACCCACTCGTCTTTGTATATTTTAACAAAGAATCTTCCATCAAACTCTGGTTTATTCTTAATAGACTTTCTGTAAAAGTGAACATGTATATCGTCGCCACCAGCGTCAAGATTTGTGGTAATAAAAGTATCATTAATATCGCTACCTGACCCATATATTGGCTGGTCAAGGTGAATAGTAAACGCCTCCCCATTATCAACTTCAATTCTTGTAATAAGGTATCTTTCGCTGAACTGAGAACCGCCGGTAAGTGGTTTGTGTGCAAACTGAACCCACATTTCATCTGTAACGCTATTCGCTTGTATTTCTTCAAACAACTTATCCAAGCTTGGTAATCCCATCTCACCAGCAGCAGAATTTTGAAACTTAGTCCACTTGTCAACTGAGATAGTAAATGACTTATTACCGGGTTCCGGGGCTTGAAATGGATTTGCTGGCAAAACGCAGCCCCCACCACTAGTCCAAGCCCCACCCCATAACTCGCAGGAGTTAATGGGTCTAGAGGCATCTGTGTTTGTTTCGGCTACAATATCAAAAGATGTTTTTACGTACTCCGGTGCTTCGTTTTCTATTGCTACGATTTTATATCTAGCTTCTTCTTTAACCAAATCATTAGATTCCATTCCTTTTTTTAGAATGATATAAGTATCTTCTTGTACTTTATTCCTATCTACAGATGGAAATGCCACCCATACATTACCATCTTCAGCATCATAAACCCTACCAACTGGTAGGTTGTAATATTCGTTGGAAGTTTCTTTTATGTAAAATTTATAATAGTCTGCCCAATATGGAGAATCACCCAGCTCTACAGAAAGGTAATTACTACTAACCGCCTCACTCTTAGCCACCACAGTAGAACCTTGCGAAGAAGCAAACACAGGTGTTTCCCTACCGTATTTATCACCCCAAACAACGCCTACATCATAACTTCTAAGAGATTTTATCGATCGGTTTGCTTTGAGACTATCTACAGGTCTACTATTTAAAACAGTGGTGATAACAGGTGTTAAAGTACTTGCTGAAAACTCAGACAAGGACATGTCGTAACCTTGTGTATAGTTACCGTAAACAATCCTATTGCTAGTTATCTCTTGGGCTATAGCTGTTTTTGGAACGTTATCCCAAGACCTTAGCGTTTGGTTTGCTGGCAGCGCCGCATATATACTTTCAGTTGAAATATCTAAAGCACCCATATCCGCCCCGTCGCCCGTGGCACTTCCAAAGGAATTCCATGGATTAGTAACTTTGTTAGGTGGTGTTAGATCTTGAGGAGAAAGACTGTCTAGTAAGTAAACAGTAGGTGATACTTCGTTCTTGTACAAAATATCAACACTAACAACGTCTAAAGGAATATCGTTTGGAACAAAATCCTCTACAACCAAAGACTTCAATCCATTTAACATCGCTGTGTTATATGCTTTTATTGGTTGGTAGTTAAATTCACCTGGTAAAAAAGCAACTTCAGAAAAAGGACTAAAAGAGGAATATTCGTTGTCTATATACTTGTATCTATATGCAAATCTAGGGAACTTACGTTCAAATAAAACATCTTCGTCCTCTAGTGCTGCCGTCCAATCAATCGCGGTTCCAACAGCTGTTGAAAGTGAGGTTGGAAGACTTTGTATTTTAACCTTATAAAGTGTTTGGCACGTTACAGAGTTACAGGGAACGTTAACAGCACCAAAAAGCATTGCAACACTAACAGGTCCTTCGTATTTTTCTATAATAGAAACTCTTACTAGATAATCTTCTGCTATGACACCTCCTGAACCTGATTCTATAAGTTTTAGAAAATCCCCAACCCTCAAGTCGGGGTGAGTTCCACTGGAATTATTTGGGCCCGCATCAACAAACATCAAGGCTGTATCACCAACCCCCTTCCCAGAAAAAGTTGGGCTTGTAGGGATTGTTGAGTACATCTCAACCGTAGGACTAAGTCCTTCTCGTTTGGCAGTACTCATTTTTAAAGTAGGTGGACGTAGGGGTGCTTTACGGATAACTGTTATGTGGTCTTTTTTACAAGCAACCTTAGAACCATAAGAAATGTCCAGAGCTTCGTTTATTAATCTTGTTGGTAAAACCTCATCCGATGGCGAGACGATTGTTCCTTGTTTGCTTCTATCTATATTTATTTTTTTAGGCTCATCATAGCTATCCGACCAAAATAACATATCATCAATGATATTAATGCTATTTATGATTTTGTTTGAATCGAAGTTTAAGGGAGTGCCGAGTCCATCTGCTGTTGATAAAAAGAACTTAGTTTTTTCAAGTTGAGCTTGTGATGTGGAGTTATCTAAAAAACTTATATCACCATCTATAGTTGCTATGTTACCACCCGAAACACTTCTAACGGTAAAACCGCTAAAAACCTCCTCATTTCCAGCATCATTATAACCCCATATCTCAACATCCATACCAGCGAGTACTGTTCCAGATGTATCCATGAAAGTAATCGTGTTGTCAATTGTGTCCCAAGTGATATTGGTACCCGAGCTATTGTATGTCACGTAGGAGATTGCCCCCGTACCACAGAAAACAGGTTTAAGTATATTATCTTTATACTCCCAAATTATATCTCTTTTAGCGTTAACCACGCCTTGTGGATCTTCGTGTGTTAAGTTAACCCCATTATAAGGTTGTGAGCCCCACGACCTCTGTGTAGTAAACCAGTATAAAGCATCATTTTTCTCATCAGAAACGGTACCAACACAAACGCTGTTTAACGGAACCATGTCTTGACCTTCGAGCACTTTGTTACCCAATATATTTTGAACAGTACCAACGTCAGATCCTTCTGAGGTTGAC
>TARA_R110002012_G_scaffold64474_1_pt1 | contig 14846 bp, 33 predicted proteins | sample TARA_R110002012 | Tara Oceans TARA_R110002012 (sample SAMEA4396515) | marine metagenome | biome: Westerlies Biome; feature: [DCM] deep chlorophyll maximum layer (ENVO:01000326); material: water (ENVO:00002006), including particulate matter (ENVO:01000060) such as... | depth 40 m
AAGCTAGTCATGAGCAAACTCAATCCTAGTACAACAAAAGAACATCTTGTTCATATTTATGACAAGATTAATAATATAGAAAATAATCATTTAGCACATATTGAAAAAGAAATAAAAAAACTGAACTTTATTTTATGGAGTATTGGTTTTGCCATTTTTGCAAATGTTGTTATTGCTTTGCGCAATATTATTTTTTAATTCCAAATTATCAGTAATTTAGATATATATTCTTTATGGAAGATAAAGAATGGGACGAATTAAAACTTGTTCAAGAAACACTTCATGAAGCATTAGATAAAGGTTATCCACCTATTGGTAAAGGGGGTTCAAATAATCCAACAGGAGCAAAAAAAATAGTTTCTGATTTGTTAAATATTCCTAGAACTACATTACAACATAAAATAGATAAAATAGAAAAGTTAGCATTAGGTAGTTCACATTGGACTATTGAGTGGCATAGATACAAAGAAATAAAACCTCAAGTTATTATAGAAGAATATAAAAAACCCATTATAAGAATACCAGCACAACAAACTTCATTTTCTTCTCCTTCAAAAGTATTTGTTATTCCAGATGCTCATGTTTCCCCTGATGAAAATATTGATAGATTTTATTGGATAGGAAAACAAATAAATGAATACAAACCAGATTATATTGTGTGCATTGGAGATTTTTGTTCTTTTGATTCCGTTAATACTTTTGATAAAAACCATACAGTCAAAGGGGGAGCTAAACCACCTATATCAGCAGACATACAAATTACAAAAGAAGCATTAGATTTATTACATAAAGGAATAGGCAATCATCAATGTCCAAAGCATTATTGTTTAGGCAATCACGAACTACGATTATATCGTTATGAAAACGAACACAAAGAAGTAGTTGGAGAATTTTCTCAACAATATGAAAACCTATGGAGATCAAGAGGTTGGGGGATATCTGAATATGGAGATTTTTATTTTATTAAAGGAGTTGCTTTTGTTCATGTACCATTAAATGAAATGGGGCGAGAAATAGGTGGAAAAATGGCAGAAGCAAGTCAAATATCTAACTCTGCAACACATGATATAGTGTTTGGTCATAGTCATAGGGAACGATCTTGGCGATCAAGTAAATTAGGTAGAGGTAATTATGTTAAAATTGTGAATGTAGGTACAGCAATGGACTTTGGTCATATTGAAAGTTATGCTATAAACAATGCTAATGGTTGGTCTTATGGAGTATCACAGTTGTTATTAGCCAATGGACATATTCAAGGACATAATTTTATATCCATGATAGAATTAAAGGAGAAGCATAATGACGAAAGACAAAATAGTTAAAGGTTTAATTAAACAAATGGCTGACAGGTCAAATCAAGGAATTGTTAAATATAAAAATACAATAGATAAATCTAAAATGAATCCAATACAGGCAATAGAAAATGCTATTGAGGAAGCATTAGATTTAGCAGTTTATTTAGCTAAAGCAAAACATGAACTGCAAAAAGATGGAATTGAATATACACAATCATATGGAGGAACAATTTGAATATAGAAAAATTAAAAGATCATTTAAGAGAAGAAGAAGGATATCGTGATACTGTCTATAAAGATCATCTTGGTTTTGCCACAATAGGTTATGGGCATTTAGTTAAACCTCATGAGCATTTTATTAAAGATAAAAAATATGATCGTAAAGTTTTAGAAAAAATTTTTAATTATGATGTTACTATTGCTATTCAAGATTCTAAAAAACTATGCGAGGGTATAGAAAATGAAGAAGTTATTGAAATAATAGCTCATATGTGTTTTCAGCTTGGAAGACCAAAAACTGCTAAATTTGTAAAAATGTTTGAAGCCATTAGAAATAAAGATTATATTGAAGCTGGATTACAAATGGAAGATTCTTTATGGGCGAAGAAACACACACCAGCAAGGGCTTACAGATTGAGCGAACAGATGAAAAAGTTGACTTGAGAAAACATAGAAAAAGGATTACTACACCAGAAGAAATACAAGAGATACATGATAATAGAAAAAAATATAAAGAGGAAGATTTAAAACAAAAAATGAAAAGAATATCTGAACAACAAATAGAAGATGGTAGAATAGTAGGAGAAGTTTAAATGGGATTAATGGATATATTTGGTGGCAAGACAGTTGAATCAATAGGTAATATTGTTGATGAAGTGTTCACAAGTGAAGATGAACGAAATCAAGCAAAAATACAACTAGAAAAAATAGAAGCACGATTAAAAGAAAAACAAATGTCAATTAATTTGGCAGATGCTCAATCAAAAGCTGGTGGGCTTTCGGGTTTTATGCAAAGATCATGGCGACCAATGATTGGTATGTCCTGTGCTTTAGCAATTTTTTGGGAGTTTGTTTTATCAAAATTTATTTTATTTTTTCTTGGCATATTCCATTACGAAGTGATAAACCTACCAGAGTTAGATATGGGAACTCTCATGCCTTTGGTGATGTCACTTTTAGGCATGGGTGCTCTTAGAACTTTTGAAAAAACAAAAGGAGTAGCAAAATGAAACAAAGAATAGAAAATTGGTGGAGTTCTTTCGGCGAATTAAAATGGTGGGTACAAGCAATTATTATTGTTGCTATTACTATTGGAATTCATCATTGGATTTTACATTAATGCCTTACGGTAAAGGGACTTATGGTTCAAAAAAAGGTAAGCCCCCTAAAAAAAAGAAAAAAATGTCCAAAAAAAAGAAAAAAAAATAATATTATAATTAACAACAAAACTTATTATTTTTATAAAATAATTTGGGAAGATATTGTAGGTGATTCAACTATTGTTAGTTTTGATGATTTTTGCAAAATGAAAACTGCTATGATTACAAGTTTTGCCTACATATTAAAACGAGATAATAAATATACTTATATTTTTGCAAGTGTTTCAGATGATGGATATTTTGGAGATCGTAACATAATACCTAATGGATGTATTAAATCTATGCAAAAACATTGATTTTTTAACCATAGAGAGGGTTTAAGAGAAAAGGGGGTACAAATACCCCCTTTTTATTATAGATGTTTAGATTAGCCAAAAGAATTAGGATGTTAGAGGAGCCAATCTAAACTTTAAGATACTATAACTTACCTCCAAAGACTTTCCTCGCACCCAACTCTTATACTCCCCAAATTTCTTTCCTAGCATCTAACTTATCTTGACTTGCATAATTCCATCTCCAATCTGATAAATCTGGAACTAATACTGAACTAATATCTAATTTAGATTTACATTTATCTAAAGTAGAAGCACAATTATTAAGATTCAATTCAATTGTTTTTAAATGAATAGGATCACTAGAATCAAACTCTATAAAATCACATTTTTTTGGAGTGCAATATAAAAGTTTAATATCAATCTTTTTATCAAACTTTTCCTCCAATGCTTTTTTATAAATAACTTGTTGCTTAATATGACTATCTCTAATTCTAAATTGAGAAGATGTTTTCAAATCTATAACAGTTATTTCTTCATCATTCTCAAAAATAAAATCAGTATAACCAGAAAAAGGTATATTAAGTATTTCTGTTTTAACATTAGATTGATAAGATAAGTAAATTGAATTAGTTTTAGTTATTGTATCAAATAACAATATAGACATAGGTTTAATCATATCTCTTTGTTTCTTTTTTTCTTCTTCACTCTCTAAAGAAAAATAAGCATTGTCATCATAATATTGATAAATTTTTTTTATAAGTGTGTCTAATTTTTTATATTTTTTTTGAAAATATAAACTAAATCCATACTCTATTGCATTACCTCTAACCATTGCACAACTAGGAGCAAAATCATATTTATAAATATATCGTAATACAAAACCAGCTTTATCATCTATCCAATTATTAATTCTGCTTGGACTAAAAGGAAGCAAGTCAAATCTTTTGAATATTTTTATCATATTAATAAATCTCCTTGTCTTTTATCTATTGGTTTCCATTGATAGTAATACAAAGTATTCATTTTCTTTGTAAACTTATCTGGCACTTGAGTTGTCTTAATTGGTTTTTTTAATTGTGAGTTTGCCACAACCATACTTTGATCTTCATAGATTAACCATAAATCTACCTTCTTTTTTAATGCTTGTTGAATATACTTACCTTGTACTGATATTAAATTACCATACAAAGTTTTAACTGTTTTTATGATCATTTATTTTCTCCATTAATTTGTCTTTTAATTGTTTTTTACTTATCTTATGTTTATGTGCCAATTCATGACAATCTCTACATAAAGCTATAAGATTGGAAATTAAATTTTTTTTTTATTACCTCCCATTTTTCTAGATTCAATATGATGCCAATCTACTGCAAAATCATTTTCACAATAGAAGCATAAGGGGATATCTTGATCGGCATATCCCCAATATTTTTTTACTAATGTTTTATAATTTTTATTCATCTTTAGGAACAAAATCACTTTCTTCAATTTTAATATTTGGTCCATCATCATTAAGCCAAATAGCATTTTTATAAAACTTTCCCTCTGTTATAGTAAAAGTTTTCTTTGCTTGAAATGTTTTAGAATAATGAGGTCGCTTATCTCCCTCCTCTTTCTGTTCATTTTTAGCAGTCTTCATATAAATAACTTCAGCCATATTTACCCCTTTATATTTTTATCTGGAACTGATTCATCTTTAGCACCAAATATTTCTTCTGCCGAAGCAACATTATGATCTCCAATTATACCTAATCCGGCACAAGCACGACCCATTGCTGTTGTTTGACAAAACTCTACACAAGCTGTTTTGGTTATAAAATTTAATGATCTTTGTTTTTCAGCAAAACCATTAGACACTAACTCTCTACCATTTGAAGTTAATAAATATATTTGACATTCAATACAAACTTTTTCATCTGTATTCTCAATTATTTTATTAATGATAGAAACATTACAACCAAAATGTTCTCGTAGTTTGGATAATCGTAATCCAACTGTAGAATAATTCTTGCCCTTAATATTGACAATACCTTTTCCTACTTCTGCATTAGCAATAGACTCCCTCACGGAATCTAATTTAATCTCAAATTGCTTTGATTCTTGATAATCTAAATAAGACATATTTTCTCCATTTCTTTATTTGGTTATATAGTAAATTTGACTAATTTAAAATAGAATAACCTCTACCCTCCATACATTTATTTACTATATTTTTCTTGGTTTTTAGCTCTGGAGATAACCATAACACTCTCCAACGCATCTTATTATAGGCAACTTTAGAGCCATTAACAAAAGCATTAGTATTATCATTTGCAATAGCCCTACAAGTCTCCAAATCATCATGGTATCTATCCATTGATGAATCTAAATTAGCTGATGATTTTCCTCTACTATCAACAAGTGGAGCATAAGAAGAACAACTAACTAAAAAAATTAAACTTAAATATATTAAATATTTCATAATCTCCTCAAAAGTTTTTTTCTTTTAAGATTAAACATAACAAACATTTCCAAGTTCTTTTCTTGTTTGCATTTACATAAAAATTTTACAATGGTTTCATACATAGTTAAATTATTATCAGCAAAAGAGCTTTTATTTATCATCATTTTTAATCCCAGCTCTTTTTAAAAATATTTCTTTATTAAATTTAGGAGCAATTGTTTTTAACTCATCTGCTAGTAAATATAATAAATTAGAAGGAGCAAGATCTTTTCCTTTTTGTTTATTAAAAATTTTCTTAAAAGAATCAGCTAAAAATTCAAAATGCCTTTTCTGAAATACAGGATTTGTATAATTAACTTTATTACCCCAAACAGGATTTTCTTGTTCATCTAAATGTGCTTCACTCATTTTACTCATTTGTTTTCTCCTTTTTTAACTCGTAATACATCAACAAAGACATGATTGACTTTATCTTCAATTACGACTTTAATTTTTTCATCTGGTTTAAGTTTTGGTGTTTCTCTTTCAATACCAAAATCTATTGCTTTCTTAATTGATTCTTTTTTTGATAACTTTTGTTTTGCATCAAAAATAAATTTATCTGTAGCCATAAATACCTCCTAATATTCACTTGCTTTCATTACAGTTAAAACCCTTGTGGTTTTATCTGGATCAGATTTATCTTCACTATGATATTTTAAATCATTATCGTAGTAGTCAATCTTCCAAAAGAATTTAGAAACTCCATATTCAAATGCTCCAAAATCTCTTTCTTTATGAGGATTGTTATCTTCATTAAAATTTTGAAATCCAGAAACCATTTTACAAATACCTACTTGATGTAAATGCTCATATTCAGATACACCACTAGTTAATACAATTTGGTTTTTAGTTTCTGTGCGATTAAATATTTCTGATCTTAACTTATCATTAAGTTCAGCGACTCTTTCTGTATTCATTATTTACTCTCCATTATTTTACTAGACATAACGACCTTATTATCACTATCTCTAACTTCCGTTGTATTATCAAGAAACCATATCTTGAATAAATCTTTTGTCTTGCCATTAAAGTATTCGGTAAATTTTTTAATTCTTTTAAAAGGTTTTTTTATAATCATATTGCTCTCCAATAATGACCTTTAATTACAAAAGGTTTGGTTTTATAAGTCTTGTCTATTGCAATAAATCTTTGTTTAAACAATTTTCTAATTACTCGTTTAACTGTATTTTGACTTATTGTTTTATTGATTTCTTTTATTGCTTTAATTAATCCGTTTTTCTTAACTTGATTATTAGCAACATATTCTTGAACTGATAAAGTTATTATCTTTTCAATATCTTTTCTTTTTGGTTTTATTGATGTTGATGTAAAGGTAGGTTCTTTCCAACCTTTAGCTTTTTTGTCTTTTAATACTTCTGCTTCTGCTTTTGCATAAGCTTCATCTTGTCTTTTTTTAGCTTCAATAGGATTTTCCTTTTCCCACTTTTGCTGATCTATTAAGAATTGAGGAATCTCTAAAAGAGGCTCCTTTTTTTCTTCTTCTGTCATTGGTCTAATTTCTATTGTCATATTATTCTCTATTGTTAAGTGGCTCTTTATTGAGCCACCTTGTATTTATTTTTTAAAAATGATTTTGCTTCATTTAATTTTAAAAACTTTGCTACAAATTTTTCTTCTTTATCCCCTAACATATTGTACTCAAACAAAGACCAAAAAATATCATTTGGTTTTTTTTCAATTTTAAGATGAACAAATTTATTTTTAAGTCCTTTAAGTGATTTAATTAAATTACCAAAATCATCATTAGTACCATTTAATGTATAAGTTACTTTTTTAGATGGTCTGCTACCAAATGGTCTTGAGTACTCTAACACATCTCTTTTAAATCCTTTTATAAACATTATTAAGCCTCCTCGTTTTCAACACCACATAATATAAGTGCTTGTCTTTCATTTTCTTTTGTAATTATTTTTTTCCAAGCATCAATAACTTGGAAAGCATTAAATTCATTTTTAATAAATGCTTTTGATATTGTTAATATTTCTTTTGCAGTTTTTTGATCATCTTCAAAAACTTTCCAACAAGTTTCATATTGAACAACATAAAATCCTCTATAAATAACCTTTGATAATATCTCCATTTTTTTCTCCATTGTTAGATGGCTCATTATTGAGCCACCTTATTATTTTCCAACCATTGATCTTCAGCTTCTTGTTCAGATTTTAATCCCATAGTTGGCGTAAAGGGAACAAGTTTTCTTTTAAATTTATAATTAACTTTCCAAAATATTTCTTCACATCTTGGCTCGTCTAATTCATAACCACCATTAAAAAATTCTACGAAAAGAGATTTAGGAAAATTTTGTTTAACAATCCTAGATGCTTCTTTTCTGGAATATTTATCAGCATCAACTTTTACTAAATCTTGTCTGTTCCCAGAAACATAATTTATAACTTCAAATAAAAAATAATTCATTTTTTTCTCCATTTGTTTAATCATATAATTATATTAAGGGTTTCTTAAGGTAATTCAAGCCAAAAGGAAATTAATTTGACAGATAAAAAACCATAGAATACAAGGGTTTTTAGGGATATTTTTTTATTTCCTCCTAAAAGGGAGTGGTTATCTCCATTTCTGCTCCCTTTATTATATGAAAATAAACGAATCTATACTTCAACAGCAAATAGTGGTTTATTTAAAATCAAAACAGGATTATTACTTATTTAGATATTTTCATTGTCCAAACGAAGGTAAGAGAAAAGTTTGGTATTTGAAAAAACTGAAAGCTATGGGATTAAAAAATGGAGTACCAGATTTGATATTAGAATTTCCTAAAAGTAAATTTGTTTACTGTGAAATTAAAATGCCAAAAGGCAGATTAAGTCCTGCACAAAGACATTGGAAAGTTGTATCAAATATTTTAGGAACTCCCTTTTATGTATTACAAGGCACTATAGATGAATGTAAAAAACAAATTGATAAAATCTTTCAAGACTATCAATATGCACAAATACAAAAAAATGGTAGAAGAAAACTTAACAAATAGATATATTAAAATAATTGAAGAAAACCATTTATGGTTTTTTAGATATAAGGAATGTTGTAAAGAAGCAGCATTAAAAGAAATGGAGAATAATAATGATAAAATTAAAAGTGTGGAAATTCGGAATAAATCCAGATAAATTTATAGCCGATTGTGTTGATCTTACAGATGATGAGATTGGAAAATATTTTAGATTTTTATGTCATGCTTGGAAACATGAAGCTCATTTATTAGATGATATAAAAAGAATAAATAATATTTCTAAAAATCCTAATATGGAAACAACTAAATATATTTTGGATAGGTTTTTTAAAAAAGATAAAAAAGGTTATTTCTGTCCAGCACAGTTAGAAGAATGGGATTGGGTACAAGAAAAATCAAGTAAAGCAACAGAATCTGTCAATAAGAGATGGGAATACGATCGTATTACTAATAATAGTAATAATAATAGTAATAATAATAAAATAATAAAAGATACATTTGAAAAGATATGGTCTCAATTAAAAGTAAAAAGGGGGAGTAAATTAGAAGGATTAAAAGCATATACTAAATTATATAAAACAAAGGATATGCCAGAAACTAACTTTATTATTGAGAAATTTAATGCTAAATGCGATTCAGTAACTGAAAATATATATATTCCTCATTTTAGTAAGTGGCTTAATCAAGGAATGTGGACGGAAGAATTAATTACTGAAAATAAAACAAATAATGATAATTTTGGTATAGCTATTCGTGATCCTTATAGAAATCTTACTTTCTGGAAAAAAGGTCGTAGAATGCCACAAGATTTTGATGGAGATATAATTAAAAAATATAAAGAAGGAGAAATCTCTGAAGAAGCATTTAAAAAATTAAATATTTCGGTATAATAAATATGAATGAAAGATCAAAAACCAAAAATGTATTATTGTCAAGAAACCGAAGATGAAGGAAATTTTGTTGGTGTTATTCAAATATTTGGTTTTAAGACTGAAGATGAGTGTAAAATATATTTGTCAAAATACATGAAAAAAGATAATAAAAATAATAATTATATAATAATGGGAACAGAAACAATTCATTAATGGAATTTAACATACACGAAACATTTCAAGATACTGTTCAAGGAGAAGGTTTTTATGCTGGAACTCCAGCAGATTTCATAAGATTATATGGTTGTCCTGTAGGATGTTTTTTTTGTGATACAGGATATGCAAGTCCAGATGGTGATTATTATAAAAAAAAATTACCTAGAAAAAAAATGTCAATTCAAGATTTGATAGATGAATTAAAAAGCCCTTTGGTTGTATTAACAGGTGGAGAGCCAATGATACATAAAAATTTATCTTCTTTATGTGAAGCAATATTAAAAACAGGAAGAATTGTTAGTATAGAATGTTCTGGAAGTTATTGGGTTGATGTACCAGATTCAGTTTATATAACTCTATCCCCTAAAGAGCATATAAGCCCAAAATATCCAGTTTTACCTATCTTTTGGAAACGAGCAAATGAATATAAATTAGTAGTTTATGATAAATCTGAATTTGAATACTATAAAGATAGAGTGAAAAATTTTAAAGGATTAAAATACCTCTCCCCAGAACATGAAAGTTCTGATAGTTCTAAACATGCTTTAGAATTACTTATGCAAAACAAAGAGTATAAAATATCTATTCAAACGCATAAATTTTTGGGATTGCCTTGACCTATAAAGTAAAAAAGAGTTTTGGACATAATGAGGGATTAAGTTGTTGTTTTAGACAATGGAGAGCAAATACTCATTGTAATTTACTTCATGGATATGCTTTAAGTGTTTTATTTACTTTAGAATCTAATCAATTAGATGAAAGAAATTGGGTCTATGATTTTGGTGGCTTTAAAATAATAAAAGAATTTTTGCATCATTGGTTTGATCATACAACAATTATTGCAAAAGATGATCCAGAAATGCAACAATTTTTTTTTTTGAGTGATAAGAAATTAATTAATTTAAAAATATTAGATGATGTTGGTTGTGAAAAGTTTGCAGAATTTATTTTTAAAGAATCTTGTAGGTTAGTTCCTGAATTTGAATTAATTTTAGAATCAGTTTTAGTTAAAGAACATAATAGTAATGGAGCAATTTTTTCAAAAGGAGATTAATGAAAATTTTACAAATATATTCTGGTGGAATGGACTCAACAGCATTATTATATGCTTTTAAAAAACAAGGACATATAATTGAGACTATTTGGTTTGATTATGGTCAAAAACATAAAAAAGAACAGTTACACGCAATACAAATATGTAAAAACTTAGAAATACCCTTTAATAAGGTAGATTTAACGAGTTTAAATGCGTTTTTAAGCAATAGTTCTTTGTCAGGAGATAATGAAGTTCCTAATGCACATTATGAAGATCAAGAAGCAATATCAACAATAGTTCCTAATAGAAATATGATAATGTTATCTATTGCATCTGCAAAAGCTATTAATGATAAAATGGATGCTATTGCCTTTGGTTGTCATTATGGTGATAGAGTTGTTTATCCAGATTGTCGTTTAGAATTTACCCAAGCATTACAAACAGCAATATCTCTAGCAGATAGACATATGATAAAACTTCTAACACCTTTTATAGATATTTCAAAAGCAGAAATAGTTAAGTTGGGAAATGAATTAAATGTTCCTTGGCAAGATACCTGGACTTGCTACAAGGGAGAAGAATTACATTGTGGTCAATGTCCTACTTGTATTGAAAGACGAGAGGCATTTTATTTGGTTAAAATAAATGATCCAACAACATATCAATCTAATGCACCAACAACAGAGGAATTAATAAAAAATAAATGGCGTCCTTAAAAGAAAATATAATAAAAGATTTATTAACACAAATAGGAGAGGATTCTAATAGAGAGGGATTATTAGATACTCCAAAGCGAGTTGTAAAAAGTTGGGAAACTTTATTTGGTGGATACAAACAAAACCCCAAAGATGTTTTAACAACTTCATTTACTATTACTTGTGATGAAATGATTATTTGTAAAAATATTGAATTTTATTCTAATTGCGAACATCATATTTTGCCATTTTATGGAAAGTGTCATATTGCTTATATTCCACAAGATAAGATTATAGGTTTGTCAAAAATGCCAAGACTTGTTGAAGTGTTTGCTAGACGATTACAAGTTCAAGAAAGATTAACAGAACAAATTGCAGATGCTATGATGACTTATGTTAAACCTAAAGGTGTTGGTGTTTCTATGGAAGCAAAGCATATGTGTATGGTATCAAGAGGAGTCCAAAAACAAAATTCATCAATGGTAACAACAGCATTACGAGGAAATTTTTCAGATCCTCATGTTAAGTTAGAATTTCAAAATAGTATTAGATGAGAAATTATTTTGCTGGCGGCGCAGGAATTGTTAAACCTAATGGCGAAATGTCTGGTTTGGGTTATGATTTAATTACTAATCATTTAATCGCTTGGATTGATAAACCACAATTAAAATTAAGGGAATTATATTATAACAATAAATCAAATATATTAATTGATAGTGGCGCATTTAGTGCTTTTAGCCAAGGAAAAAAAATAGATATTGATGAGTATGCTGAATTTATTAAAAGTTTTACTTTAGAATGGGAAGATAAAGTTAATTCAATATATTTTATAAATTTAGATAGTATTGGAAATGCAGAAGAAAGTTGGGTTAATCAAGAGTATCTAGATAAAAAAGGTTTAAAAACAATCCCAGTTATTCATCAATGGGGATTTGATGAAAAAAATTTAATTAGAGCAATTGAAAATTATGATTTTTTTGCCTTTGGAGGTATGGTTGGTAGAAAACAAAAAGTTCACACTATCCCTTGGTTAAATAAATGTTTTTCTATTATTGGAAAATATTATCGTAAAAATAATATTATGCCAAAAGTTCATTTATTAGGAGTTGCTAGTCATAAAATATTATATCGTTATCCTTGTTTTAGTTGTGATAGTACGAGTTTTATGCAAGTTAATAGATTTGGTTCAAGTAATTATTTGAATAAAATTAATTTACCTAAATCAGGAAAAATATCAGCTTTAAAAAATAATTATAATCAAGATGATGAACAAAAACTTTTAAATAAAATTATGAAAAAAGAAATACAATTAATACAAAAACAAGAAAAAGAAATAACAGATTTTTGGAAAAAGAAAGGAATTGATTTTGAAATATAAAACAGAGAATAAAACAATTAGTGTTGATTATTTACAACCTAATACTTGGAATCCTAATAAAATGGATAAGAAAACCTACCAAGCAGAAAAAGAATCAATAGAACAATATGGAGTTATAGCACCTATCATTGTAAGACCTTTTCAAGAGGGATATGAAATAGTTGATGGAGAGCATAGATTAAATGTTTGTTATGATTTAGGTTATAAAGAAATACCTTGTATTGTTGTACATAATTTAGAAGATAAAGATGCCAAAAAATTAACTATTATCCTTAATGAAACAAAAGGTCAAAACGATAAAATTGAATTAGGAAAATTATTAGGAGATTTAGAAAAGGATTTTGGCGATAATTTAAAACTTGGATTACCTTTTAATTTAGATGATTTAGAAGATTTAATTGATTTTGGAAATGTTGATTGGGATAAATATGAAACCAATATTGAGCCAAAAGATTCAGATGATGGTGTATTTAAACTTCATTTATTATTTAAAGGAGATGATATTCCTTTAGTCAAAGATACTTTAGGTGATAATCCAGAACAAAAAATACTAGAATTAATTAAAAATAAAGTTTAAGAATAGTCAAGCGACACTCTCGCTATAAGAGGATAGATTATGGAAAAGAAAAAAAATAAAGTCGGTAGACCAAAAATCAAAATAGATGAAAAAATATTAGAAAATTTAGCTGGCATTCTTTGTACAAATGAGGAGATTGCTAGTTTTTTTAACTGTTCAAGTGATACATTAACTCGTAATTTTGCGGAGTCCTTAAAAAAGGGACGAGATAAGGGCAAAATGTCATTAAGAAGAATGCAATGGGAGAAAGCACAAACAGGAAATACGACAATGTTAATATGGTTAGGTAAGCAAATGTTAGGACAAAAGGATAGACTAGAAACTTCAGAAGAAAATACTCCTTTGCCTTGGTCTTATGAATGAGTTTAACCTTACCTCAGAAGCAAGTTATAGATTGTAAAAGTAGATTTAGAGTTCTTATATCTGGTCGTAGATTTGGGAAGACATTTGTTGCAATTAATGAATTAGCAAAATTTGCTAGAATACCTAATAGAAAAGTTTGGTATGTAGCTCCTAGTTATCGTCAAGCCAAATCTATTTGTTGGGTTGATCTTAAAGCTAGAGTAATAGCACATAATTGGCATAAAAAAATTAATGATAGTGATTTATCTATTCTATTAAAAAATAATTCTTTGATTGCTTTAAGAGGTGCAGATAATGAACAATCCTTAAGGGGCGTGGGATTAGATTTTATTGTTATGGATGAATTTGCTGATATAAAAAAATATGCTTGGAATGAAGTTTTAAGACCAACACTTTCTGATAAAAAAGGACACGCTTTATTCTGTGGAAGTCCAAAGGGATATAATTGGGCTTATGATATGTTTGTTAAGGGAACACAAGATAAGGAATGGAAAAGTTTTAAATTTACTACTTTAGAAGGTGGTCAAGTAGATCAAGAGGAAATTAATCAAGCCAAAGATGATTTAGATGAAAGGACTTTTCAACAAGAATACGAAGCAAGTTTTGTCAATTATTCTGGTATTATTTATTATAATTTTAACAGAGCAGTTAATATATTAAATGATTATAAACCTACTAATGATACAATTCATATTGGTATGGATTTTAATGTGGACCCAATGGCTGCAGTTGTTGGACAAATTAAAAATAATGATTTAATAATTTTTGAAGAAATACAAATTTGGAGTTCTAATACAAACGAAATGGTTGAAGAAATTAAAAGACGATACAAAGGAAAAATAATAATTTATCCTGATCCAGCTTCTAGGCAAAGAAAAACTTCTGCTGGTGGATTTACTGATTTATCTATTTTAAAAAATGCTGGGTTTGAAGTTAAGACAAGACCGAACTCTCCTCTTGTAAGAGATAGAATAAATTCAGTTAATTCAAAATTAAAAAATGCTAATGGCAAGTCAAGTCTTTTTATGTTAAAATCTTGCAAAAATATGATTAAGAGCATAGAAAGACAAGTGTACAAAGAGAATACTCATGTTCCAGATAAAGATTCTGGTTATGATCATTTTAATGATGCTTTAGGGTATCTAGTAGAATATGTTTATCCTTTGCGTAGAGATTTTAAACCAAGCAAACCTATTAGGTGGAGTTAATGGCATTATACGATAGAGATTTCCTTACAACTAGACATACCTTGTATGAAGATAATATTAAAAATTGGGAATTTTATATTC
>TARA_R110002012_G_scaffold111724_1_pt1 | contig 14842 bp, 15 predicted proteins | sample TARA_R110002012 | Tara Oceans TARA_R110002012 (sample SAMEA4396515) | marine metagenome | biome: Westerlies Biome; feature: [DCM] deep chlorophyll maximum layer (ENVO:01000326); material: water (ENVO:00002006), including particulate matter (ENVO:01000060) such as... | depth 40 m
ACTCGCCCTCGCCGAGGACAACCTGTTGAGGCTCCACAGCTAGAGCGGAATTCGGGACATTTTCCGGAGCCGGACTGAACCCGCCAAAGGCGGGAACACTAACCGGTGGCGCGGACCGCGGAGCTGGTCAGGACCGACTCCATGCCCGCCAGCAAGGCAGCAGCGGTGATCGGCTTGGGCAAATGCAGATCGGCACCCGCCGCGAGCGAGTCCTCATAATGCTGACGCATGGCATTGGCACTCAGCATGATCACGGGTGTGCGCGGACGGTCCGGCCGGGTACGTTCAAACGCGCGAATGGCCCGGGTCGCCTCCAGACCATCCATCACCGGCATCTGCATATCCATCAGAACCAGGTCGAATTCCCCGTTCTGAAAGGCCGCCAGCGCCACCGCACCGTCCTCGACCGTGTGAATACTGCTGACCTGCTCCGCCAGGATCAGCTGAACCACCCTCTGATTCACCGGATGATCCTCGGCCAGCAGAACCCGCGGACCATCCTGTGCGGTCATACTTTGTGCCGGACTCAACGCCACATCGACGACCTCAGCTCGTCGGGCATCATGCTCCGCCAGCGACCGGGTCCGCGACAGGGGGATGGCGACCCGGAACAGACTGCCCTGCCCCGGCTCGGACTCGACCTTGATCTCACCACCCATCAACTCGACCAGGGACCGGCAGATCGACAGGCCAAGGCCGGTACCGCCGAAACGACGGGTGATCGACTTGTCCGCCTGGCTGAAACGCTGGAACAGGGTAGCGATGAACGCCTGGTCAAAACCCACACCCGAGTCCTGGATCTCGAAGATCAGAAGGGCCATGCCGGGCTCGGGGTGATCATCCTGCACCTCAACCCCGACCCGAACCTCGCCGGCCTCGGTAAATTTGACGGCGTTGGACAACAGGTTTCCCAGCACCTGTTTGATGCGGGTGCTGTCACCCAGAAAACCCCCGCGGGCCGTCTCTCCCCGGTCGACACGGAACACCAGACCCTTGCTCTCCGCCCGGATCCGCATCATCTCGATCACGCCGTCGATTTCCGCGCCGACATCGAAATCGTGAATCTCGATGTCCAGCTGTCCCGCCTCGACCTTGGACACGTCCAGAATGTCCGAAACCAGCCGCTCCAGCGTGACGCCGGACTGTTCGATCAGATCGACCATTTCGCGTTGACCGGGCGTCAGATCAGTCTGACTCAATGCCGCCGCCACGCCGATCACACCATTCAGCGGCGTCCGGACCTCGTGGCTCATATTGGCCAGAAAATCGGATTTGGCCTGGCTCGCCATTTCGGCGGAAAGCCGGGCGGCTGCCATCTCCCCCTCGGTCTTGGTGCGTTCAGTCACGTCCCGTGCCACGGCGAAAATTCGCTCGCCCGAACGCCTGGCCCGCCATTCCAGTTGTCGGTAGCTGCCATCGCGATGGCGATAGCGATTGACGAACCCCACGACCTCGCCGTCAGGTTCCTGCAGGTCCAGCCGTGCCATATGCGCCTGCGTGGCCTCCACATCATCGGGATGGACCAGCGGCAGCAGAGGTGACCCCTCCAGCTCGTCCAGTGGATAGCCGAGCACCGCCTCCCACGACCGGTTCAGCTTAACGAAGCGACCCGACAGGTCCCGCACACAAAGCATGTCCAGCGAGACGTCGAAAAAGGTCGCCATATCCCCCGACGGATCTCCCGCCTCAGCAGTCATATCGGGTGGGGGCGTCCATGACATCAGGGAGAAATCCAACCAGAGGAGGTTAAGCGAACTGTGGTATATTGCACCCGGGAGGGTTAATACAGCCTTCAGGGGTTCAACAATTAATCCTGTGGTTGTGGAAAAGTCTCCCAACCCTCTGGATTAATCGGGGTCAGACTGGCGGGGCCTCCGGCTCCAGGGGGCCGAACTCTCGCCGGAATGCCGCCTTCAGGGCCGCGTCCGCCTCATCCATCGTGGCCAGAACGCCGAGATCGACCAGACTGGTAACCCCGTGCTCGGCGATACCGCAGGGCACGATACCGTCAAAATGTCCGAGGTCCGGCTCTACGTTCAGACTGATCCCGTGAAAACTGACCCATCTGCGGACCTTGACGCCGATGGCGGCGATCTTGTCCTCACGGCTCCAGACCGCACCATCATCTGTCAGACCCCGACGCTCGACCCAGACCCCGACACGACCGTCGCGCACCCCAGCCTCGACCCCAAAGTCGGACAGGGCTCCGGTCAGCCACCGTTCAAGCCCCCTGACAAAAGCGCGTACGTCCCGGCCGCGCCGGTTCAGATCCAGCATCACATAGGCCACCCGCTGTCCCGGACCGTGATAGGTGAACTGTCCGCCCCGGCCGGTCCGGTGGACCGGAAAGCGGCCTGCATCCAGCAGGTCGGCCTCCCGACTCGACACGCCCGCCGTATAGAGCGGGGGATGCTCCAGCAGCCACACAAGTTCCGGGGCCTCGCCGGCCGCAATCGCCGCCACCCGTGCCTCCATCAGGGCCACGGCCGAAACATAGTCGACCAGACCGGATGACACGGCCCATCCGACCGGGACCCCATCTGCGGGAATCAGTGAGGAAGCGCCGGAGCTTAACGTGTGGGAAAGCATGAGCCCTCAATGTGACTCTCGAGGGCCTCATGCAAGATCAACCGTCCGCCCAGACTACAGTTCCAGAGTACGCCTTGAGCCAGATCGAAGCCGTTGATGTTGAAATTTCGGTGGTTCTGGGTCGCTCTGTGCTGCCCATGAGTCAGCTGCTGCGGATGGGCCGTGGGGCGGTGATCCCGCTCGACGCTTCGGAACATGACGAGGTCTGGATCCTCGCCAACAATCATCCGGTGGCCCGCGGCGAGATCGAAATTCGCGAGGACCGCATCGCCATCACCGTGACCCGCACCGCCGACCTCTTCGACTTTATGGCCGGGGCCGCCTGATCCCGGACCACGCCCGAAAGGCCCGACCTTTTCGATCCGGCTCGACCGTGGGCTCAACGGACACAGCGAGCGGCGGATCAACAGGAATCGCCTCTTCCCTTTCCCCGATCTCTCCGCTATTGCCCCCGCTCCGATGCGAGCGGTCGTGGCGGAATTGGTAGACGCGCAGCGTTGAGGTCGCTGTGGGGCAACCCGTGGAAGTTCGAGTCTTCTCGACCGCACCATCTGGCTAAACAAGGCGACTCATCGGCTTTATCCGGCTGAACCAATCAGGGAGGCAGACACGTGAACAACACGGACTCCGCCACCTTGAGCCGGATCAAGAACGATGACGCCGTCATCGAGGACCACGCGGCCCTCGATGAAGACTATGTGCTGACGGCGACCTTCGTCGAGAAGGTCGTCGACGCCGCCGACGACGGCGACGGCCTGCGTCTGCGCTCCCTGCTTGAAGACCTGCATCCGGCCGACGTCGCCGATCTGATGGGCTTCCTGACGTCGGAGCACCGCGGCGTAGTCGTGCTCTGGCTCCCGCCGGAGCTGCTCGCCGAAACCCTGCCTGAGCTCGACGACGGTATTCGCGAGGAAGTGCTGGAGCGGGTCCCGCACCTGACCCTGGCCGAGGCGCTGCAGGAACTCGACTCCGACGACGCCGCCGCCGTGGTCGAGGACCTGGAGGACGACCAGCGCGAGCGCGTGCTGGCCGCCATGCCCGAGACCGATCGTGCCGCGATCGAATCCTCACTGGGCTATGATGAGGATTCCGCCGGCCGTCTGATGCAGCGCGAGGTGATGGCCGCGCCCCAGTTCTGGACCGTCGGCGATACCATCGATCATGTCCGCGGCCAGACCGACGATCTGCCCGAACTGTTCTTCGACATCTATGTCGTCGATCCGCTGAACCGCCCGGTCGGCGGCGTGCCGATCAGCTGGCTGCTGCGCGCCAAGCGCGATGTGAAGCTGTCGGAACTGATGGAGCCGATCAACGAGATCGCCGTCGACACCGACCAGGAAGAAGTCGCCTACATCTTCGAGAAATATCACCTGATCTCGGCCCCGGTCATCGACACGGCCGGTCGGCTGGTCGGCCAGATCACCGTCGATGACATCGTCAACATCATCCAGGAAGAAAACCGCGAGGATATTCTGCGCCTCGCCGGTGTCAGCGACGAGGGCCGCGACGGCAGTGTCCGGGACATTGTCCGTTCCCGCATTCCCTGGCTGGTGATCAATCTGGGAACCGCGGTGGCCGCCTCCATGGTCATCGGTATCTTCCGGCGCGAGATCGAGACCCTGGTGGCGCTCGCCGTCCTGATGCCCATCGTCGCCTCGATCGGCGGCAATGCCGGAACCCAGGCCCTGACCGTGGCCGTGCGTTCGCTGGCAGCGCGTGAACTGACCGCGGCCAACGCCCTGCGTATCGTCCGTCGCGAGGTGATTGTCGGCCTGACCAACGGGGTCACCATCGCCATCCTGCTGGCCGGTATCGCGGCGATCTGGTTTGGCAAGCCGCTGCTGTCCCTGGTCATCGGCATCGCCGTAGTGGTGAACCTGTTTGCCGCCTCGCTGGCCGGGACCCTGATCCCCCTCGCACTCGACAAGCTGGACCGTGACCCGGCGGTTTCGTCCCCGGTCTTCGTCAGCTGGATCACCGATACGGTGGGCTTTTTTGTCTTCCTGGGCCTTGCGGCCATGGTCCTGATCTAACACTTCAAGGACGCGGCCCGTCGCTTGCTGGTGTTCCGGTCGGGCGATGGCGCCCGTCTCGATTTGGGTCAGTCTGTTGTCCGAAGTGACCACGAAACGCATGAAAGTCTCCCGCGAGGGCGTCGTCCTCATCAAGAGCTTTGCCGGCTTCCGTTCACGTGCCGTCCAGTGCAGTGATGGCCGCTGGCTGATCGGCTACGGCCATACGGCCTCGGCCCGTCAGGGTCAGACCGTCTCGGAAGCCGACGCCGAACTGCTGTTGCAATATGATCTGATCCCGGTGGTCCGGGCGATCAACACCGGCGTACCCGCAGCTATCAACCAGCATCAGTTCGACGCGCTGGCCAGTTTCGCCCTGTCGATCGGAGTCGATCGGTTTCTCGGTTCGGATGTCCTTCACCGCCTGAATGCCGGACTGGCCGACCAGGCCGCCGACGCCCTTATCGGCTGGCCGGAACCGACCCCGCCTGACACGGTCTCGCGGCGCCGGGCTGCTGAACGCGCCCTGTTCGTCGCCGACCCGGCCCGGCCCATCCACCTCGTCGACCTTTTGTCCGCCCCCCTGCCCGTCCCGTCGGAGCCAGGCCGCGACAGCGGCCTGCCCACTCCGGTCTCGAGCATCGCGACCCGCGCGGCTGCAGTCGCCACCCTGCTGGGAGAAGCAGAGCCCATCGAGCCGCAACCGGTGGACACCGGAAACACCGGTACCGATGACGATACGGCAGCACCGACCCTCGCAGTGGAAACCGCGCCAGCGGTTACAAACGCGCCCGCTGTGATCGCTTCTGTGTCCCGACCATCGATGCTGTTCCAGCGCTATACGCCCTATGGCAGCTCAATCATCGGCCCCCTGCCTGGTGTGGTCGGGGCTCCTGTCGCACCACCCCTTGCCGGGACGGTGACCGAAACGCCCCCGGCCCCGGAACCCGAGGTCGCACAACCTGATCCGGCCCCGGCTCCACCTGCTGCCGGGCCGGTCAGCGAGACGGTGGCAGGCGGAGCCGACCCTGTCGAACCGGCCTCGGTTGCACCGGCTCCGGTCGCGCCGGCCCCCGCTGAATCCGTCCCGGTCGATCCGGCTCCGGTCGTCCAGCCGTTCGGGTCCCTGTCATCCGGCACCACCTCCGGACCCGTACTCGTGCTCACGCCGTCGGCCGAAGAGGGAACCGCGACTGACTCCCGCCCGGTCTGGCCGGACGAACAGCGTGTGGTCCCCGTGGCGAACCAGGAGACGCTTTTTGATGACGTGCCGGCTTCGCCCGTCCTGCGCCATGAGGTGCGGCAATCCTCACCCCGCCGGTTTGACTGGAGTCAGACCGGAGCCTTCGTGATCATGGGCGGAGTCGGCCTGGTGGCCAGCGCGTCTTCGGCGGCCGCCTTCCGCTTTGCGCTGGAACATCCGTCGCCGATGGGCGAGACCACCGTTGTCGCCTGGGTACTGGCCGTTATCGGCGGGATTTGTGTCGTGGTGTCATCCGTCAATCTGTACGGCCTGTTGGGGCGGTCCCGGACCGAATAGACTAACGCGCGCGACGGCTTTGCGCGCCGGCTCGCCCGGTGCTACGCCCCGCGCATGAGCATTCCCAACGCCCCCCAATCCATGGAATTCAACCTCGGCGAAAATGCCGACATGATCCGTGAAACGACCGCCCGCTGGGCCACCGACCGGCTGGCCCCGATCGCCGCCGAGGTCGATGAAACCAATACCTTCCCCCGTCAGCTGTGGCCCGAAATGGGTGAGCTGGGCCTGCATGGCATCACCGTCGAGGAAGACTATGGGGGCCTCGGCCTGGGCTACCTCGAGCACGTCGTCGCCATGGAAGAGGTGTCACGCGCCTCGGCCTCGGTCGGCCTCAGCTACGGGGCCCACTCCAACCTGTGCGTCAACCAGATCCGCCGCTGGGGCACCGAGACCCAGAAGCGCAAATATCTGCCGAAACTGATCTCGGGCGAACACGTCGGCTCCCTGGCCATGTCCGAGGCAGGATCGGGTTCTGACGTGATGTCGATGCGCACCCGGGCAGACAAGACCGGCGACCGCTACGTCCTGAACGGGACCAAATTCTGGATCACCAACGCCCCGTCAGCCGATACCCTGGTGGTGTATGCCAAGACTGATCCAGAAGCAGGATCAAGAGGTTGCACCGCCTTCCTGATCGAACGCGGCATGAAGGGATTCAGCGTTTCGAAAAAGCTGGACAAGATGGGCATGCGCGGCTCCGACACCGCCGAACTGGTGTTCGAGGACTGCGAGGTCCCGGAAGAGAACGTCATGGGTCCCGTCGGCGGCGGGGCCGGCGTGCTGATGAGCGGTCTCGACTATGAGCGCGCTGTGCTGTCGGCCGGACCGCTGGGCATCATGCAGGCGGCGCTGGACGTGGTCCTGCCCTATGTCCGCGAACGCAAGCAGTTCGGCAAGCCGATCGGCTCATTCCAGCTGATGCAGGCCAAGGTCGCCGACATGTATGTCGCTCTCAACTCGGCCCGGGCCTATGTCTATGCCGTCGCCCGCGCCTGCGACCAAGGCAAGACCACTCGCTACGACGCCGCCGGGGCCATCCTGCTGGCGTCGGAGAATGCGGTGAAGGTGTCGCTCGAGGCCGTCCAGGCCCTCGGCGGGGCCGGCTACACCAAGGAGTGGCCCGTAGAGCGCCTCGTCCGTGACGCCAAACTCTATGACATCGGTGCCGGTACCAACGAGATCCGCCGCTTCCTGATCGGGCGGGAATTGCTGGGCAGCTAGAAGGCGCAAACGCCCCCCCCTACCTTGCCCGATGTGTCATCGCGGCGGATCGCCGCGAACATACGGTTTCATCGATCAAGACAGTGGCGCCGGGGGGCTGTCGGCCCTACCTGTGGCACCCGCAACATCCGCCAGGATCAATAATCCGCCCATGACCTCCGTTTCCATCATGCCGCCAGAAGCCCGGCGTACACTTGCGGAGGTGATCGAGAGCCTGGGCCACGGCGATGAGCCGCAGCTGAGCCTCGCCGAGGTCGTCGAGGGGTTTGGCGAACGCGCCTTCGGGGCTCTGATCCTGGTGCTGGCGCTGATGTCGCTGTTCCCGTGGCCGCCCGGAGGCAAGGCAGTGTTCAGCGCCCCGATCATGCTGCTCTCGCTGGAACTGGCGATACAGCGTCAGACGGTCTGGCTTCCGCGCTGGCTGCTACGGATCTCCGTCAGTCGCGCCGCCTACCGCAAGGCCAGTGGCGGCCGGGTCCTCAAATCCATCCGGGCGATCGAGGCGTTGAGCCGTCCGCGCCTTCCGGTCCTGACCGGCGAGACGGCCGATGTGATCACCGGCGCGATCTGCTTCGTTCTGGCGATCATGCTGGCCCTGCCGGTGCCGTTCGGCGACATGCTGCCGGCCTTCACCATCGCCATCTTCGGGCTGGCGATCACCCAGCGCGACGGTCTGGCGGTTCTGATTGGCGGAATCGGCACCGTCGTCTGCGGTATTTACATCGTCCTGGTCTGGTCCGCCGTCGTCGCGATCGTCTCCGGCATTCTGAACTGGCTCCAGAACCTGATCTGAATTGGCCGGCCCCTATGGAAACGCCGGAGAGGTTGCCCCCTCCGGCGTCCCTGTCGTCCTGAACGCATCAATTGCGGAACAGCGACAGAATCAGTTGTGGCGACTGGTTGGCGATGCTCAGCGCCTGGACCCCGAGTTGCTGCTTTGTCTGCAGCGACTGGAGCTTGGCACTTTCCTTCGCCAGATCGGCGTCGACCATATTTCCGACCCCCGCTTCCAGCGCGTCCGTCAATTTGCCGACGAACGAAGTATGGGTTGAGAGGGCCTTCGACTTGGTCCCGAGGCGCGCGAGCGCGCTCGAAACGGCCGTAATGGAATCATTGACCGCAGTCAGCGAGGCGACAGCCTTCGTCTGGGTGTCGACTGCCTGTGTTGCGGTCACGGACACGTTGGTCGAGCCCAACGCCATGACTTCAGGAGCCACAGTGATGGTGGACGTCCCCGATGCGTTGGCCAGAGCGCCAAATCCAGTCGCCCCCGTTTTCAGCAGGTTTACCCCATTGAATTCGGCATTGGCGGACACACTGGCGATCTGATCTCGCAGCGAAATGAAGTCCTCGTTCAACGCGGACCGCGCCGATGTCGTCAGCGACAGGTCTGTCGCTGCCAGTGCCTTCTCCTTCATCTGCAGCAAGAGGTCAGAGACCGTCTCGCCTGCCGCCAGAGCCACATCCACCGCGGAAACCCCGCGATCGAGTGACTGTTTCACCGCACCCAGTGCGCCGACCTCGGCTCGCTGGCCCTGGGCGATTGCCCAGATGGCCCCGTTTTCCTTGGCGCTGGAGACCTTCTTTCCGGTGTTGATCCGGTTTTGAGTCACGGCCAGTTCGGCGTTGGTCGCATTCAGGTTCTGGAGCGCGATCATTGCGCCCACGTTTGTATTCACCGAAGAGGTCATCAACGGGTCCTTCCATTCTGGAGGGTTGAGGAACGGCCTTCTGGCCGGGGAACCGGTTCTGTTCCGCAGGCATCCAGAGCAAGAAAAAGGCCGACGCAAATCGCGCCGGCCGTTCTTTGTTTTCTGATACTTAGCTCATACCCGGACCACAACCCGGCAACTACGACCCGGCACGATTACGCCGGAATTGCCTAGTCACGAGATGCGATCAGGCCGCGCTCGGAACCTCGGTGGCCAGGCCCTGCATAATCATGCGGTTGATATCGATCAGGGCGTCGAAATCATCCTCGCCGCGCATGATCTCCGACGAATGGCGACCGACGAACAGGCTGATGGAAATGATCTGGGCCCGCAGCGGCTTGGCCATCGTGTTTCCAGGGTCGCTGCAATCGGTCGCCAATGCTGACCAGAGGCGGCGATTCCAGTCCAGGGCATCGATACGGGTGGCCACATCCGACTCGTCGACCGTCGCCGCGTGCATCAGGGCGCGCGTCACCTGGCCGAACAACCGGTATTCCATCTCACGAGGGGTTTCAGCCCTCGTGGCTGCGGTCTTGTACGCCTGATGGGACATTCCCCAGCCTTTGCTCTTCGTATTCAACCAGTTTTCGGGCCGCCATCAGGGCCTTGTAATATTCACGCGCCAGAACGTGACGCGATGCCGAAATACACTCGGCCATGGCCTCCGGATTACGCGTGGCCCCCATGAATTCAGACAGTCTCAGCGTAAATTCGTCCAGCAGTGTCGGTGCCGCGCCCTCGTCCAGATACATCATCATCACAGGGAAATAGATGCGCTTGGCCGGCGTGGTGACTTCACTGACCTGCATGATGTCCTTCTCGCGAAGGACGCTGGCCTTGTTCTGCAGGATCAACACACCGCGACGGTCGCCATTTTGAACGACAGCCCCGTTGAGCACGAATTTTTCGCCGGGCTTTAAAGACAGCTTGAGCGGCATTCCGGAGGTCTCCAACAGTCCCGCGTGGCCAGGCTAGCGGCCTAGGACCCAACAGAAGTTAAACAGGTGTGGTTAACCATGTCTTGTACGGCCCATATCACCACGGAACATCGCACGCCGGACAGGCGTTGTCCCTGTGCAAAAGGAGAGGGCCATGCCGGACCTGACCGAACCACCGGACGAACAGGACCAGTCCGAAACCTTCGATGAAACCCACATCGACGATGAGGGCAACGGCGACCTTCTGCTGGATGAAGACGGGCCGGTGCTGGACGTCACGCGGGCGGACGGTGACGGCGACGATGAGGACGACGAGTCCGTCGCGGACGCCCCCGATTCCGACCGGGATTTCATTTCAGGCCGGATCGAGGCTGCGGCAGACGCCCTGCTGGGTCTCGTCCCCGGCCGTTCCCGGCGATCGGAAGACGAGACCGACGACGACCCCGGCCAGGCCGACGACATCGAACTGGTCTACGCCGGCCTGATGCGCGAGCAGCGCGGGGCCCAGGCCAGCGCCGCCCACTGGGAGGCGCGTCGCCTCGACGACGATGACATCTCAGCCCTTGGGTACGGACCCGACAGTGACCCCTTAAACCTGGACAGGACCATCATGAGCCAATCCCCCCCCCACCATCCGACGCCCCGCGAGGACAACGATCCAGACACCCCGCATGCCCGGCGTGGCCCGCGCGAACACGGCAAGCCCGATCAGCTGCGCGAAGACGAACGCCGCGCTGAAAATCGTCAGGAAGCCCTGATCGATGAAAGCATCGAGGAAACCTTCCCGGCCAGTGATCCGCCGACGCCCAAACACATCACCTGAGCCGGCCGGTCGAAACAGATCGTTGTGAACCCCCCGCCGCATCGGCTAGGCCTCTCCTGAATTCTTGCGGAGCAACCGATGCAGCGGCCGACCGACCGATTCGAGGGCACCTCGAACTATATCGCCACCGACGACCTCAAGATTGCGGTCAATGCTGCCGTCGCGCTCGAGCGTCCGCTGCTGATCAAGGGCGAGCCGGGCACCGGCAAGACGGTTCTGGCCTATGAGATGGCAAAGGCCCTCAATGCGCCGCTGATCACCTGGCACATCAAATCGACCACCAAGGCCCACAATGGCCTCTACGAATATGATGCGGTGTCGCGGCTGCGCGACAGCCAGCTGGGCGACGAACGCGTCCACGAGGTGCGCAACTATCTGAAACCCGGCAAGCTGTGGGAAGCCTTCACCGCGCCGGTCCGCCCCGTGCTGCTGATCGACGAGATCGACAAGGCCGACATCGAATTCCCCAACGACCTGCTGCAGGAGCTCGACCGGATGGAGTTCTTCGTCCACGAGACCGGTGAGACCATCCGCGCCGCGGTCCGGCCGGTCGTGGTCATCACCTCGAACAATGAGAAGGAACTGCCCGACGCCTTCCTGCGCCGCTGCTTCTTCCACTATATCCGCTTCCCCGACGCCGAGACGATGACGGCCATCGTCGATGTCCATTTCCCCGGCATCAAGCCGCGGCTGGTGTCCGAGGCCCTGAAGACCTTCTACGAGATCCGCGACACCCCGGGCCTGAAGAAGAAACCCTCAACCTCGGAACTGCTGGACTGGCTCAAACTACTGCTGGTCGATGACGTCGATCCCGCCACCCTGCGCGAACAGTCGCCGAACCGGCTGATCCCGCCGCTGCACGGGGCCCTGCTCAAGAATGAGCAGGACGTGCACCTGTTTGAACGCCTCGCCTTCCTGAACCGGCGCGAAGGGGTCCGGCCGGGCAGCTGAATTCCGCCACACGGCGGCTTTGACCCGGACACACCAATTACCGCGATTTCACTGGATTGAGTCCCGGAAACGCTCAGGATAGGGGCCTGAACAGGAACCGCCGATGACCCAGCGCCCCCTCTTCGTGATGATCTGCGGCCTGTCCGTCCTGACGGCGGCCTGCGACGGCGAACGCTCGGTCCGGATTACGAGCAGCCGCAGCGACGACAGCAGGGCTCACGGCGTGCTCCGGGTCATTGACGCCCTGCAATGCCCTCAGACCATGGGCAGCCTGACCCGCAAGGGTTCGGCCCATTCCGGCGGCCTGGTCTGCAGCTATGGCGGGCCCAAGGGGGCCGAGGTCAGCCTGCATCTGGTTCGGCTGCAGGACGAGCCGGTCGACGATATCCTGAAGGCCTTCGAAACCCGTCTTTCGGCGGACATGCCGCACGCCAGGGCCTCGCTACGGGCGGGCGAGGCTGAAGCCGGGATCGAAACTGTCCCGGCCGAAGCCGGTGCCACAGCCGGGAGCACATCAGTCGAGGCCCCCGGGATGCGCATCCACAGCCGGGGCGACGTCGCAAACGTCCGCCTGCCGGGACTGAACATCCAGACCGACGGCGACAAGGCCAACATCCGCATTGGCGGCCTCAACCTCCAGGCCAGTGACGGATCGGGCAATGTCGATATCCGCTCGGGAGATGACAGCGTCAGCATCCAGGCCCATGAGGACAGCGCCGAGATCCGCACCAGCGCCGGCGGCGATTCGGTCCGGGCCAGCTGGATCCTGACCGACAACCAGTCGTCCAACGACAGCTGGCGACTGGTCGCCTATGAGGCCCGCGGCCCGCGGGGCGGCCCGATCGTGGTGGCGACCGTCCGCTCACGCGACGGCCGGCGCGGCCGGGTTTTCGAAGATGCCCGCGACCTGGTCGCCCTGAATGCGGGTCGATAAGGCGGGAATCCACCCTCTGCCCTTGATCACGACGCGTGGATGGGTCACCTGACCCTGCCCAACCGAGCAGGATTCCCGACCTTGGCCGAGCGCCCCAGAGCCACACCCTCCAGCAAGGCCCCGCGCGCATGGCAGCGGATGCTGTCCGGACGCCGTCTCGACCTGCTGGATCCGTCACCGTTCGACATCGAGATCGAGGACATCGCCCACGGCCTGGCCCGGGTGGCGCGCTGGAATGGCCAGACCATCGGCGAGAACGCCTTCTCCGTGGCCCAGCACTCCTGCGTGGTTGAGGAGATCGCCGCCCATATCAAGCCGGGCCTCGAGCCGAAATGGCGACTGGCAGCCCTGCTGCATGACGCCTCGGAATACGTGATCGGCGATATGATCTCGCCGTTCAAATCGGCACTGGGAGTCAACTACAAGGCCTTCGAGGCCCGGCTGGAAAGCGCCATCCATGTCCGCTTCGCCCTGCCGCCGAAAAGCCCGGTCGCCATCAAGACCCTGATCAAGAAGGCCGACCGCGCCTGTGCCTTCTTCGAGGCGACCCAGCTGGCCGGGTTCGAGCGGGCCGAGTCCCTGCGCCTGTTCGGTACCCCGCCGGCAGGGTACGACCTGATCATCGACCCCCTGCCCGCCTCGGTGGCCCAGGCCCGCTATCTGGAACGCTACCGCGTGCTGGCCGAGGCCGTAGGCATCCTGCCGGCCCCTGATGCCTGGCATACGGAGTAATCCGGATGGCGGCGGGCGATCCAGGCGTACGCATCAGCCTTTCCGCCGTCGTCATCGCGCTGCGCGAGCGCACCGCCTGCGTGCTGACGACCCGGGGCGACGACGGTCTGGCCGCCCTGCCCTTCGGCCCGTTCGACCCGGTGCGCGACCGGACTTTTGAACTGGCCCTGCGCGCCTTCGTCACGGCCCAGACCGGTTTCGGGCTCGGCTTCGTCGAACAGCTCTACACTTTCGGCGACGCCGGCCGCGAGGCCCCCCGGGCCACGCCTGGCCCCGATCACGGCCGCGAGGTCTCGATCGGCTATCTGGCCCTGACCGCCGACGCCGCCGGGGTTCCGACGGCCGACGCCCAATGGACCCCGATGCTCGACTTCTTCCCGTGGGAGGACTGGCGTCAGGGCCGGACCGCGGCAACGACCGCGATCCTCGAGGCCCTTCAGACCTGGGCCGGCAGCGATGCCCGTCGCCTCGCCCGCATCGACAGCCTGTTCGCCCTCGGCCCGGCCCACCGCTGGAACGAGGGCCGGGTGCTGGAACGCTACGAACTGCTCTATGAGGCCGGACTGGTGGCCGAGTCCGCGCGCGACCACGATCACCCGCCCCTGCCTGTGCCGACCGGCCGGGCCATGGCCTCGGACCACCGCCGCATCCTGGCCACCGGCCTGGGGCGGCTGCGCAGTAAGCTGAAATACCGCCCGGTGCTATTCGACCTGATGGCCGAGGCGTTCACCCTGTCGGACCTCCAGGCCGCCGCCGAGGCCGTCGCCTGCCTGACGCTGCACAAACAGAATTTCCGCCGCGGCGTCGAACGCACCGGACTGGTCGAGGCGACCGGCCGGCTGTCGACCGGCACCGGCGGGCGCCCGGCCGAAATGTTCCGGGTGGCCCGCGGTGACCCCCAGGGCGGCGAGGCCCTGGGGCTGCCTCTCCCGGCTCAACGTTGAGGCTACGGACTTTTTCTTGTCCCGGAGCGCTTGCGGCCCGGCCCGGCTGCCATTAGAGAAGCCCCTCGCTCGACCAAGCGACTTTCGACCTCGCGGAGAGGTGGCAGAGTGGTCGAATGTACCGCACTCGAAATGCGGCGTGCCCGAGAGGGTACCGTGGGTTCGAATCCCACCCTCTCCGCCACCGATTTTTTCGTTATATATCAATAACTTAACCGCATCGCGGTCCACGCCCGAACGCCGCCATTCCCGGCGCTCGAACTGGTGCGATCGCGCGGTATTGCGCGCCTGTTCGGCGGCGAATGGGGCGGAACGTCCGGTCGGCGTCTCTGCCGGTCGAGGATCCGGTGGAGTTTCCCTGCTAACAGGGAAAATAACAGGGAATTCTTCCGATCGGAATCGCCGTGATCCCGGTCCCGGTCATGCTCAAAGCCCCGCGCGGC
>TARA_R110002012_G_scaffold13498_5_pt1 | contig 14835 bp, 21 predicted proteins | sample TARA_R110002012 | Tara Oceans TARA_R110002012 (sample SAMEA4396515) | marine metagenome | biome: Westerlies Biome; feature: [DCM] deep chlorophyll maximum layer (ENVO:01000326); material: water (ENVO:00002006), including particulate matter (ENVO:01000060) such as... | depth 40 m
ACTGATAAAGGGGTTTCCAAGAGCAGCGTGTAGTTCCGGAACCATACAGAACATAAGTCGTGGCTTCTCTTTAGCATCTAGTCCTAAAACACCACTTCGTATAAAACTGGACAAATATGAGATTAAAGAACCATTTACTTCCACGTTTAACAGTACAATGCCTTGAAAATCTGATTTGCCGGCAAACTTATTTGGAGAGTAGGCGTTGGCTAAAATCTCTTGGTAAACGGCGCCCGGGTTGTCAACAAGTTGAGATCTTCTAACAACCAGATCCTTCGCCGCAGTTGGATTCATCTGGTCAAGGATTATTTTAGATATTGAGTCTAGCTCTAGTTTATCAATCGCCATTACCTTCCTCCTGCAATAGATCGAAGATATCAGACTTATCCTTGTCGGATAGGCCAGTATCGCCTGTCTGTTGTTTGTGGATTAACCCAGCAATCTTAACCAACTGTTCATTGCTTCTCTGAAGCGTCTCAACATACTTAGCAGCCACCGCACCGACTTGGGCGTGTCTCTGTTCGTCTTTGGCGACGTAACGCATCACGTCGTCCAGAAGCTCTCTAGTGACCTCCCTATCGTTTTCAACATTGTCGATGGCTGACTCAAGATATGCTTCGAGACTTTTCACGCTTCCCCCTCATCCCACTTCTCTCTAAACACCGCATACTTTGCGCGCATCTTATTTAGATTGTTGACAACTTGCTTTGTGTTCAAGCCTGTTATCTCTCGCAGGTATAAGTAAATAGCTTTCTTATTGAAAATTTCTATGTCGTTGGCAGAGTCAAAAAGTATTCTTACAGCGTTTAGAACCTTCTCTTCGTTCTCCTTCATCTTCTCTTCTTCCCAAGAATCGATCTCGTTCCTAAGATGCTTGAAAAACTCTTGGTGCTCCCTTTCTTTTGCATAAGGGTTTGTTGTCGAGAGGTATTTAAGTTCCAGATCCTTTGGTAACTCTTCGACGAGGTCCATTTCAGTTCGACGCTTCTTGCTCTGCTTCTTGACCTTGTGAATGAACCAGTTCTTTGTAATGACCGAGAAGTACGAGAAGGCTTTTGACTTCTGCTTGTTGTACTTCGGAAGGATTGTTACAAGATAGATTTTACATTCGTCTTGCAATGTCGCAATATTTGGCAGCGTTGTGAACTTATAGGTATAGACGATCTTGTCAACCATCTCACTAAACGCTGGTCCAATCAGTTCATTATAGAGTTCCGATCTCTCTCTTATGCAATCAGAGGCAACATACTTTACTATTGCGTCCTCATGCTCTACGGTAAAATAGTGTCTTCCTTTTCTGCGGCTTCTCTTAGGTCTTGGCTTCGGCATCATCAGGCACCTCCTCTGTGTCATTCTCCTCGTCTTCAACCTCATCGTAGTCCTCGTCAATGAGGGCATAGATATCAGCAAAATCCTCCAACGTGTCGCGGAGGCCTCGGGAGTGAGCGATTAAGCCGCCAAGAACTTCGTCTCCATAGAACATTTCCATTTCGTGAACCTGAGTCAGGTGTTCGTCAAAGTCTATGACCTCTTCTGTTAAGTCTCGCATGTTCGAGGTCACATCATATAAGTTGCTCAAAACATTCTTAAGGTACCAGATCCCGATCGCATTCGTAGCGAGAGAAATGGCACACACAACAACAAAAATCTCAAATATCATCAAGTTCACCCTTCATTTTTCTCTTTTCCTCTTCGATTTCTTTTCTTGCGTCTTCGATGAACTCTTTTACAACTTCACCAGGCTTTTGCTTACCACGTTCTATAGAAACACGAAAAGGCAGCGAAGGAATTCTCTTTAGAGAGCCCTGGCTGCCACACTTGCAATCAGTCAAGCGATCGTGAATGGAATGGAAGACTTCGAAATACTCGGCACAAACATCGCACCTATAAGTATAACGTGGCAAGTCATTCCTCCTCTTCTTCTTCAAAATCGTGTCCCATCTTTAGAAGAGGCGGGTTCAAAACAACCAAACCCTGTTCTGAAAGGTGGAACTTGAAGCTCTTAAGAACTGGAACAATATCTGACTGCTCCATTAGGGACTTCTGTAACGCCATCATTAAGGCCCCGAGGGCCTGGTCTGCTAAGTGCATGTTTTCATTGCTCATTTATATTCTCCTTAAAAAACTCATCTGAACTTATATTTTTGTCATCTATGAACAGATCATAGATAGGCTTGCCAAACCTAAGATCATGGTAAAGCACACCCCATTCTTCAAACTGTCTTTCTGTGACTTCTCTCCAGTCTATGCCCGAGCCCGTACCTCTCGCTGTCCAATAGACTATTGTATTATTATAATACAACTTGTTTATCTTGTCAATGTTTTTTCTAATAGGAGCAGCTTTCGCGTAATCTCTATCCTCTGGTGATTCACAAATTGTTTCGTCTATGTCTACATAAATAATCACTATATCTTTCCTACTTCTTAGCCGTACAAATCAGCCTTGAGTATCCGATGTTTGGATCTTTATCTACTCTGCCCCATTTGTATTTGTCTGATTGTGGATAATATAAAAATATTTCTTCAGTAAACGCTTGAATCTTTCGATACCACCAGTCCAAACTCTTAGAAGTTCTTCTCAGGTTTTTTTTATTCGCCGGCCCGTGCGAAATAGAAAATATAAACCCATCTCTTGTAACTCTATTAATCTCATCAAACATTTTATCAATATTGGGTTCATGAACGTGTTCTAAGACTAAAAAAGCCGTAGTTATATCAACAGAGTTATCTTCCAGCGGTATTTCTCTGGAGCCGGCGCTAATAAATTTACACTTTTCTGACTTATACTGATCGACTATCCCCAAATCAATTGTTGCCAAATCGGTCCCATATGATTGAGTGGCACTAAACTTTTCCACCATGTCATTACAGAATTTTCCATTTCCACAACCAAAATCTAACACCGTCTTGTCTTCCACATTAAGTAAGTTAACGATTGAATCGGGAAGCCTTTTTACATTCGTATAATAATCCTCAAAGCTGGCTAGATGTGTGCGACAAATCTCTTGTAAGTGCAATGAAGTGTCCGTTAATTGAAGCAAATTGGCAGAAAACAAATCATAGAAACTTTGTCCGTAATTTTTACTTATCTGTTTTCCTTGGCGGGAATATTCTTCATAGTATAGAATTTTTTCTTTTTTCTCTAGGTCGTTCATTTTAAAATTTCCTCAATGTCGTAAATGTAATCACTTTTATCAAAATTTGTTGAACACAAAACCAACATAATATCATTACCTGTTAGGTATTCCTGTTCTCCCCAAACCATATTGTCCAGAAAGGCGTGCTCGCCTGGACTAAGAACCTTTTCCTCGCGACCCTCTTTGGAGATCATAACAACTTTTATCTTGCCCTGAATGCACACAAGGTACTGCCGATCTTTGTAGTGGCCGTGCTTTCCTCGAACCTCTCCCTTCGGAACGCCTGCAATGTAGTACATTCTCTTGGGGCTGAAGCGTAAGTCAGCAAACTCCACATAACTTAGGGTTCCCCTATCTTGCCTATGATGTGATAACATGCGGTTTAACCTCTTTAACTACTCTTTCTATCTCTTCATCTGTAAGGGTTTCATTATATGGGATGCTCGCTGTTGTCTTTTCTTCTAAGTCTGATTTTGGTAGCGAGATGCCCGGTATCTTACAATACTCCATGTTGTGTAAGGCTTTGTAATGAACTCCACATTGAATGCCTTTTTCTTTCATCTCTTGGATAAAATCCTGATTGTCCCGAACTCGGATCCTATAAAGATGATTGCTGGTATTACACAAACCAAGTTCTTGATTATAATGTAGCCTAATTTCTTCGAATCGTCCAGTTTTTTCTTCAAGTTTTTCGAAGTTTTTAGTGGCTATGTATGCTTGGATGGAATTCATATACATCTTCCATCCGGGTAGCATTATTCTTCTCTCCCAACTATTATCCTCTAACGACATCCCATTTCTGGACAAGATCCTAAGTCGATCAATCTTCTCCTTGTCATTAGAAACAATCATCCCTCCATCACTGCTTCCGATTGGTTTTGTTGGGTAAAAACTAAAGATCATTAAATCATTATCATTCGCCTCTTGCGTATATTGACCTTTATATATTTGCTGAGCCGAATCTATTATCTTATAATCTGGAAACTGGTGTAGGTTGTACGAGTGACCTACCCAATCTACGTCGTCTCGGAAATTTACCTTATGGCCCGCGCAAAGGATCGCGTTCGCCACCACGGGAGGCAATATGCTCGGGACAGTTATCGTAGTTTCTTGTTCTTCTAGAAGGGCCAGCATAATAGCCATCGTGGCGCTATGAAAAGAACAAGCATACTTAGCACCTACAAAGCCAGCTATCTTTTGCTCGAACTCTTCAACTATCTTATCATTCAGGAGTGGGCGAAACTGCGATGTGTCGATAATATAATCATTTACGTGCATTAGTTTTATCATATTTTAATCCTTCCCAATAGTATATCCCGAAACATCATCCAATCTGATATTTTGGCCTTTATCGGATCTCTAAAAGCTGCCGGTTTATTTTTTTCATAAAAGTAATGGCCTGACCAAGCGAAGGGATAAACAACAAATGGTATGATGGGCACCAACATCCATGCTGAATTTAATACTATAAACACTGTGAAAAATATTGTTGCCCATTGACCTATAAAGTGCAGTCGTCGACAACGATAGTCCTGGTGCAAGCTAAGATAATTTTGATAATATTCATCTAGCTTCATTTATAACCTCCTTAAACACTCTTATATTGTAATACTTTTTGTTGTCAAAATTTATATTTTGTATATTGTTTAAAATGCTGAATACAGAGTCACGGGGTTCATGTCGCGGCTTAAACTTTAAATATTTGATTGCCTTTTCGTTTGAAGCTAGGTAGTTTCTAGCATCTGGAGTGTCCCTTGTGTCAATAGCAACTTCTATACCCCTTTGGTGCAAGGCCATTCTTACCTCTTCTGCCAAGCTTCCTATGGTATAATTTTTAGAGCATATATTGAAAACTTCAGAAATCTCTAGATCAGCAGTTATTGACTTTTCGTATGCTTGCACAACATCTCGTATGTCCACTAGAGGTCTCCAGAGACTAGGGTTGTGGACAACTATCTTGCCTTGCGTCAAGGCAAATTTTGTCATTGTGTTGACAACCAAATCAAAGCGCATGCGTGGGGACCAACCACCAACAGTACCCTTTCTTAGGGAAATCGGCCTAAAATTATTGTCTTTCATTTTCATAATTGAATATTCGGTCTGCAACTTACAAATGCCATATGGATATTGGGGCGAAACCGGACTAGTCTCGGTCATAATTTGATTGTCTGTAAAACCGTATACGCTGCATGAACTAGCGTATACAAACCTTTTAACCCCTGCTTCTTTGCAAATATAGGCTAAATAAGATGGTGTTGCTGCATTTTCAATAAAATTGGCTTTTGGACTAAAATTTGCCATTGGGTCGTTAGATAGCCCTCCCAAGAACACAACACTGTCAAAACCTTTGACATCACTTATCTGAAGATCTAGTATGTTTGCCTTTACTTTCTTGACCGAGGGACAAAGGTAATCGCCAAACCAGAATAGATCCACTACCGTAACATCAAAACCATTATTAGACAAATGCTCGGAAAGGAGAGTACCTATATAGCCAGCGCCACCCGCTAATAAAACTTTCATAAACACTCCTCTCTAAATGAATCGTAATATCTATACCACACCTTTACTGCGTAGTTTTCATTCATTAGAGATGCAAACCTGATACAGTTTTTATTATCATCCTCTCCATCCCAAACCGCGGCCCAGGGCTTTCTGCGCCCACTATAATGTATTACTTTTACTTGATCTGATCTTGTAGCAAATTGTTCATTACTACCTTTCCCGCCAGCACCAAAGTTTTGAAAATTGTACAGCTCCGAAACAACCTGCACATCTGGGTTTGCTGGACTGAATAGTCTTTGGCAAGTGATCTGGTCTCCATCGGGCCTGTTTTTGATATCAGTTTCGACAACTAACCTAACCATGTTGTCGTATGCTTGCCCAGTTAAGTATTTATCTCCTACTATAAGAATACCAAGATTTGGATATTTCCAAATTATTTGCTTATTTGACTTGATTAGGTCTGAAAAATCCCCTGTGCAAAGCATGTCGGCGTCTAAATACACACTTTTCTCATACCCTGCTTGACTAAACGCCTCAAAGGACAAGTAAACATCATAATTGTCTGTCCCGTACATTGTCTTTGGTATGTGTTTGTAAAAATTAGAATTTCTTGGCTTCTTAAAGACAACATCTTCACAAGACTTTCGAATAATCTTCATGCCTTGCTCACTTAAATTGTTATAAGGCACCACAACTTGACATTCATTGAAGACGCTCAAATTCTTCTTAAGAGAGTGTATCAGAACTGCTGTTGCTAAGGCAAAGTCATCCGACGCCGGAATACAAATGGCATACTTTTTCATTTTTTAAATCCTATTCAAGTAATCACAAAGTGGTTTTTTGTGATCGGGTAATCTTTTATAGTCCTCTATTTTGATTCTCCCACCAAATGTGGACCTCCATTCGGTAGGGTTTACGCTGTAATATACTGTCAGCATCACTCTTTCGCCCTCGGTTATTTTCTGGCCCTTATGAAAGCCATTTGTGTTACCTAAAATAACATCTCCAACCTTCGCTGCGCACTTCACCATGTTTTGTTGGCCGTATATTGCTTGCAGTTCTTCATCACTCCAACGAGACTTGTTCTTCCATCCGTCAAACTTTTTTATATTGCTACCTCTGATGTAGGTGAATGGCCCGTTAGTAAGCCCTACATCGTTTAGGTAAAAGAAAAACTTAACAAACCTTGGACTATCTTTATCACAATGAAAACGTGTAGTTTGCCCATTTCCGGGTAAACTAACTTCATCTTTCAAAGTTGCCTTGCTTTTCCTAAGCTGCACGTTTGTGACACAAGGCATACATCCAAAAAAGTTTTTTGCCACCTCTACCACATTGTCATCAAAAACAATGTCGAAGACCGAACTGCAAGTCACTAATGGGTGACCTACCTGCTCTGTGTAAAAATCACTATACTGCAAATCACCACGTTGTTTTATGTCTTCAAATTCTTTCTTGACAGCGCCTAGTCGGTCTACGCTGATGAAATCTCTTATTATACCAAACCCATTCTGATCTAATTCCTGCACGCTACTTAAGTATTTGTCGCTTTGTGTAAAACCATATTTTTGTCTTCTATCTTTGATGCAATCAATATACCTTCTCACTTCTTGATCGCCACCCCAAGCGCACTCTGGATTTAATGTAACCCTACTCACTTTCTGCACCCATAATACTTTCTTCTCACTTCTGGGAAATCGTCATACATGTGGAGTGTGAATTTTACTTTATCTAGCATTCCTATTTCTTGCAGATGATGTTTGACCAGCAGGTGATTAGATATCCTACCGCTTGCGTCCGTTGGGCACTGGTTGGGCTTTGTGTAGTCATCTAGCTTATTGTACAAATTAAAAAACTTATCCGAGTTGCCAGAACTACAGAAAAACCACAGATCTAAAAAACCTTCCCCATTATTTGGGTATCCCTTTGTAACAACCCTCAACTCCTTAAGGACTGGGTGGTCTATTGAAACCAGATCATATAATGGGCCGCGGCCTCCTTTAAACAAGTCGCGACCTGTGCGATCTACTACAGCAGACCACTTTCCAGCGTAAAAATATTCTGGATTGTAGGCCTCGAACACAAGATCTGTTTCAAATGCCAAATCAAAGCGGCTAGTCATTACATAATCGTATTTAAACCCATTTGCCTTTTCATATGCAGACCTAAGCTCATTGACTTTTTTGTTTGAATACCAACGACTATAGTGGTTTTGTTTTCTTTGTTCCTCTTCGCCTCTAACGTGTTGTGGCACATCAAATACAACTTGCTCCTCAAATACACAAGAAACAGGATTATACAAACTTGTTGTATGCTTTTCAAGCTCCGTGTCCCAGCAGTGAACAAATACATCAACATTATTCTTTTCTAACAGGTGCTTTTTGTAGTGATCAAAACCTTTTTTCAAAACTTTGTATTCTGATTGGTGGTATCCAGATTTACCTTGCGTGTTACCTATCTTCCCACTTAAGCACAGAGCAACTCTTTTCATATGCAAACCTCATCAATATCTTTTAGGCTTTTAACGGCAGTAGAATTTACAGCTTTATCATCTACAAAAACATCATAATGTATTTTTCCCATAACAAGTTGGTGATGCTTAATCCCCCACTCTTCTAGCTGTTTTTTTGTTAATTCATATAATGTTGAGTATATTCTACTCACATCACCACTGCAAGATGTCATTCCCCTTGCTGTGTATATAAGGACTGTGTCTCCGCGTTCATAGCATTGATTTACGATATTTATCATCTCTATGATAGGCTTACAGGAGAAGTATTTTTTCACTTTTCCAATTTCAGATGTCCTATAGCACAGAACGTCATCTAAATCAAAAGCTATAACTTTACTCACTTTTGTTTATCGCTTTAAGAATTTCATTAATTCTTTTTTCAATGTTAAGCTTGACAACTGAATCGCTACTTGGCTTTATTAAGGAAAAATCATTGTGTGAGAAAACGTAATGCCCACAAACAGCGATAAGTTGAGTCTTTGTTTCTATATTATCTAGAGAAACCCACTTTTCCCAACGTTTAGATCTTAGGCACATTTCGTAAAAAAAATCTAACTGTTCATCAGACATCTGTTTGACGTAGGATAACGTCTCTATCTGCCCGAATTCGGGTGCTATGTTGATTGCGTCTAGACCGTTAGAAAATCTAATTTCTATATCTTCTGGCGTTAGATAATCTCCATTGTGCTCTTTGCTTAGCAGGCCGAACTCTTTAGTCACTTGACACATCTGTGTGAGCCTATCTAGTGAAAATTCTCCTGTATTTCTCCTGTTCAAGAGGTCTAAGCCGACACCAGACTGCACTACACCAAATCTTATATTTGAAAAGACAGAAGATGGCAAATTCTTTTCCAAGTCTTCGAGCAATCTCCTCAAATCATTAACTGTGAACTTTCTTATAGATTCCTCGGTACCGACTTCAAACAAAACATTTGAATTTAATGCATGCACATGTTTTATACATTCAATCGTTTTTGATAAACCTTGTTGATAATCTTGATATCTTTTCCAAGGATCAACGTGTATCATATCTAGGCTTTGCGCATCTGCTGCAAGGGATACCAGGCCATCATCGGCTGTGTTACCTTGGCCAGGGCCGGCATGGTCTCTCTGAGTCCATACCTGGCCCCTTACATAGTTTGCAAAAGAGTCGGTCGTCCAATTATTAACATATCCGCCATCGTGCTCCACCTGTCTTCTGGACGGTATGAAAGCTAATTGCTTCTTCGCGGCCGGCTCCATCTCCAGTACCGCGTCAACGGTATTCTTGCTCATTGGGCCAATAAATAATTTAGAATTCACTTTCACTCTCTAGCAAGTTATGCAAGCCATCTTTACCCAAGCAAAACAGCAACTTAGAATAAGGATAATGATGTAGGGCTGCGATGTTTAAAAATATAAGGTAAGTCATTATCTTTACCTTATAAACATTATAACCTCGTTTATCAAGAAAGTCAAGGAAATTAGTTTCATTTTTTACCAAAGAGTGTTTTCGGTGCAAATCATACGATACGATGTTTTCATTCTGCAAAACAGTAAAACACTCTTTGTTTATCAATTCATGCGAAACTATTAATCCGTGCAATATTTTTGCAAAATCATAATATATGTCTCCATACTCTTGAAGTCCTCCAAAATTTTGACGCCAATCTAAAAGGCAAAATTCTCCTGTTTCACATAGTAAGATATTTTCAAAATGCAAATCTCCATGGAACCTGTGTGCATGCCCATCTTCAAGCAAACCCCACGGAACTTTGCTCAACACTTCCTTCACAGTGGGGACCTCTTTCCCATTAATGATCTGTCGCTCATCTTGTTCTGAAAACCTATCTAGATAAAGCTTTACTCTGTTGTTGGTCTTGTCCTTGTAAAATTTATTACAAGTTTTTTTAAATTCAACATTCTGCGTGGTTGTTAGTTTGACTGGCTCCCAGAAGTGTTCAAGATACTGCAACAAATTAAAGAATGTGCGCGAGCTTGATGCCTTGGAAATTACTTGACCATTTAACATACGGTAGGAATACATATTCTTACTACTAGCTGTTATCTCAGGGACATATCCTTTTAGCCGGGTAGCGCGGGACACTCGTTCAGATATAAACCTGGGATCCGCACTGTATTTTATGACTCTCCCATTGACAAACCATATAGCTTCATTTGGCTTCTCTAGTATCTCTGGTGAGTTCTCAGATCTAAGGATATTCTTAGCATATTCTAGACTTTCAATATTTCCCGTATCATACCATGTGAATCTTTTGGCCTTAAATCTTATATCTTGTTCCAACATAGCTCTAATTGCGTAAGACTCGCCAGACTGGATGGAGCCGTAATTTCTTCCTTTCTCCATACTTTCCCAAAATGCCTTGTAATCTTTTATTGCCGCTAAACCAATATATGGCTTTGTGCTTGATAAAGATGCTTCCTGTTTTTCACAAACCTTTTCAACATCATAGTTTTTTGAAATTTTAAAAGATCTATAGTTTTTGTTGTTCTCAATTTCAGCAAAACCAACCCAATTTTGAGTTGGCTCTGGTATTTCTTCTAGTATAACAGTGTCGTTGGTGCAAAATACAAATGGACACTGTAAGTGCTTTTTGCACTCCAACACTGTTAACCCAAGGCCTGTGCCGGCGCCCTGGAACTTAGACACATTAACATACGTGATGTTGCGATCAGAGTGGGCCATGTCGAGGTATTGTTTTAGTAGGTCGCCTTTGTATCCCAATGCCAAAACTATCTCAACATGCTTTGGAAATTTTTCTATAACATGAGAAATGACAGGCTTATTGTCCAAAGCAACTAGCGCTTTGTTTAAGTTCTTACTTGTTTCGCCAAGCCTAGTTCCTAGTCCAGCAGATGGTATCAAAACCTTATACATTAGTTTCTCTTATAGTCATCGGACAATCTCACTATATCATCCTCTCCAAAATAAGTGCCACATTGTACCTCAATAAACATTAACTCTTCATCGCCCCTGTTTTCAATCCGATGCTTTGCACCAATAGGAATAAAAATATGTTCGCCTACAGACAAACTAATTTCTTCGTCGTCCAGCACGACAATTGCGTTGCCTTTAACAATAACCCAATGTTCTGATCTTTTGTGATGGTATTGGTAGCTAGGTCTTTCGAAAGGTTTAACCGTAATTATTTTAACTTTTGTAAAATCTACATCTAGTAAATTTTCAAAATTTCCCCATGGCCTGTTTTCTTTATAATTCATCTCGTCCTCCCCATGATATTATAGGATTTTTATCCGCTGTTCCTGTCTTTTCAAATCCTGTAGTCCATCGAGGATCTATGGGATTTGGCGGTGCTTTAATGCACGGTCTAACCCTAATATTCAAAACGTCTCTATAACCTTCTTCAACAGGGTTCACTCTATGTATTGTATCATTGTTGAAAGAAAAAGTCAATCCCATTTTTCCAACTATTTTCTTGGTGGTGTAGCCTTTTTTAGACTTCAAGCCATCTATTACACTCTGTGGTATCCTAGAATTATTAGGAGCAGGTAGCCAGTGTTCTGGGCCTGTCCTTGTTGGGCTCGCTATCACACCATTGCCAAACTGATCGGCAAGGTATTCAAATGGAGAGTTCTTTTCATTAACATCAGTTAAGTATATAAGATTTTTTACAAATTGTAATGGATTATTGTCATAATGCCAGAGGTATGAAGACTGCCTATTTTGTAGTGACGTTGTCCTGTACATATACACTTTATCAACGTAAAGGTGACAACCATATCTTTTCGATTCCAAATAAGGCACTAACGTGCCGCATATAGTTTCCAAATCACCTCTATATTTCCATATGTCATCGCACTTGAGCATAATATCATCTTGCTCAGTGGTATCAAAAAATTCTTTTGTTTTTTCTGCTATATTGTTAATTGACTGATTGTACTCCTCTCCGAAAGATGAATGAGGAATTTCCATAACAGCAGTATTGTAAAAATCACTGAGCTTTATATTGCTGGTGGGTGCGTAGTTCTCTCTACACCTCACATAGTAATCGTTATAGTCCATTTTTAAAACCTACGAGTAGCAAACAAAGTTTGCCCTGTAACCACTAGAATAAGCATTATAAACATTCAATAATCTAACAATTTTAAAATGTTTAGACAGCTTGGAGTACAAGTCAGACATAGATATTCTCACCTTGGGGTGGTTCATTGGCGTCTCAAAAGAAAAATACTCTGAACACTTAGAAATCTTGTCCAATACCTCATCGGAGCCATCTAGGTTGGGGTATATCTGGTGCAGAACCGAGTTTGCTATGACCAGTCCATAACGCTCCTCGGACGATAGTAAGTAATTTATTGCATCACCTTTTACAAATCTTACGTTTTCAGTCTCTAAGACACTCTTTATGTCATTGGCAGCCATAACGTCTTCCGCCTGAATCTCAACGCCGGTCACGCTCTTAGCGCCATGGATGGCTGACTGAAAACTAAAGAAGCCCTGGTTCGATCCTAGATCTAGAACATTTTTGCCCTTTACCTTGTTCAAGGGTACAAAAGGAAGTTTTCTATAACTATCATACACTTTGTTATCGGAGGTGTACCCCGGCATCTGGGCGCCGTTATCAAACACGAATCCCTGATAAATTCTGCCTTTCCACTTAGGCGTCCCATTAGAGTCTAGAACAGCAGCATATCTACTAACAATATTGTTATAAATTTTTGTAATATCTGCAATGTCTTTTGACGGACTAATAAGCTTGTATCTTTCATCCATTCTTTCAAACCTGTGAAAGTCAACAATTTTACCATTTATGAAGTTTATTGACTTATACCATTCATCTTCTGGTAGCAGCCTTAAATTTACCAACTCTTCAGTAACTTCTGAGATATCAGCCTGGTTGTTTTCCAAAATGGTCTCTACGAAACCTAAATCCTGCTGAGGTATGTATGATGCCTCCTTACTAGACAGTTTACTTTTTGTTGTATTTTTAACATTTTCGATTAAGCAAAGCAGGTATTCGTCACCACTTTCACAAAAACACTTTTCGCACCAATAAATCTCTGGGAACACCCTGCTGTGGCACCCTCTGATGTATTGGATATTTTCTAGACTCTCATCAAGACTATTGTATTTCTCGTTCTGCTTGATGATCTTAATGCCTTGTTCATCGGTGATCGGAAGCCATATCGCATCGTCCCCTCTTGTTCCCTCTTCACTATATTCTTCATCATCAATACGCAAGGAAAAATATATACTTCTATCTTTACTGTTAAAGAGATCCTCTATTGTGTCAAAATTTGCGATATTGACCACTAATTTCTTAAAGTTTGCACCATTACTAAAATTAAATTTCATTGTTTCTCCAAAGTGCTTCGCACATATCAAATTGCCACTGATAATCAATATCCAAAACCTCTCTCTCTTCCATTGGGAAAAGTTCTATCTCTCCTGGTGTATTGAAGTCGCCCATCCAAATACTCTCACCTATCTTGTCCATCCTGCCTGCGTAAAGACAGTGGGCCGCCTCGTACACCACGTCAGCAGTCTTGGTATTCATCACAGCCTCCTTCAGAGGAGTAATGATAGAGCCATCAGAATTCCAAAAATAGTTCTTTTTATGAATCACCCCAAACATTCCATCAGACTCTGTTTCCAGATACGCCTTAAAGAAGTCGTCAATGGTCTCAGGCTTAAGAAAAGGGGCGCAGGCGTTAATCAACACACAATACTTAAACGGAAGTTTATCCCACCACTCGTACATTTCTGTCATAGGTGTTCCTTCTGAATTTGCGGAGGCCTCGGAACGATGAAACACGTTAACGTCGTGACTAACTGCGATGGTTTTAAGTTCTGGTTCATAAGCAGAGAGATAAAAGTTTTTAGCTGGAAACGCCTTGCATTGCAAAACTTTCTCTACTGCTATATCTGTAAGTGTCGTTTGGGCAAATGGTTTAATCATTTTTTGAGGTATTCTCTGAGAGCCAAGGCGGGCTTGTACTAGAACTGCTACTTCATCAACCCTCTTCATTCTTCACCTCTTCTAGCAAGCCAGAATAAATTGATTCTTCGTACTTCTCCCCTAAGTTTGAAAACTGTTTCAACCCAAGATCAAAGTACATGTATCTAAAAAATACCTCTGCTTGTTGTTTAAACATTTTTTCATCACTGAACGGTGGTGGTTGTTTATCTTTCTCAAAATAATGTTTTGTCTTTTGCTTGTTAAAGCCATCCATTCCTATGAAGTCGACACTATGTGCCCCGAGGCATCTAGCGAGCGCGCAGCCTCTAGCAACATACCCTAAACGAGAAAAATATCTTGTTAAATAAATAAAACTAGATTTGTAACCTTGAATAAAGTTTATAAACTGTCTACTGCTACGGCGCCCAGAGTGCTCAAAACCAACAGCAGGCTTGAACACAGCTAGATACTCTAAAAGCTTTTCATCCTTTAGGTTGACTTCATCACCTAATAGAACAATGTTTGCTTTTTTTGCCTTAAGATACTCATTTTTAAAAAAATGATTACAAACGACAACTACATCATAAGAATCATATATCTCATCGTTTAAATGAAAACTAGAAGGGCCGCCTCCGACGACTAGACATCTCTTACCGTCTAAAAGATTGATAGGCAAATTGCTTGTACATAAAAGCTCTTCGTTTACGTTGGGGGCGCCGAACAAAAGATGTGTGCCTCTATCGCCGAAAAAGGTTTGATA
>TARA_R110002012_G_scaffold25924_1_pt1 | contig 14828 bp, 21 predicted proteins | sample TARA_R110002012 | Tara Oceans TARA_R110002012 (sample SAMEA4396515) | marine metagenome | biome: Westerlies Biome; feature: [DCM] deep chlorophyll maximum layer (ENVO:01000326); material: water (ENVO:00002006), including particulate matter (ENVO:01000060) such as... | depth 40 m
CGTCAGATGACATTATTGATACAAGGAGATTTTCAAGAGCGCAAGCAGAGAGTGATAGAGGTATTGCTGAAAGTGCTAGAGAAAGGGCTAAAGACATGAAAGGCTGATTATTATGACATGGAAAAATCAAATAACCAAAATGATGACTCCATTAGATGCCTTAGACCAAATAGCAGATTTAATCAAAAATGACGCATCTTCAGAAGAATTAAACAGATGGTTACAGAAAGCAATCAAAGCAGGACATATAGGAGATGACTAATTATGGTAGATATTAGAGAAATAATGCAAGATAAGAATGCTCGATTAGAGCGTTTATTAGAAAAAATCGCTATGAATACTAAAGGTATTTATTCTGCTACCAATACGCTAATTAAAGAAACTATAGATAAACTGTCAGAAACCGAAATGCCGACAGATGAACAGGTTACTACTACTTCCCGTATTCTTACTACTATTATATTAGAAGGATTTAATCAATATCGTAAGAGAGACATTGATGAAAGTATGGCAGAGGACATTAAGAACCTTGATATGGATTCTGAAAATCCGCCAGACTCTATTATCCCTAAAGGTGTTATTGACACTACTATGGATAAAGCGGCTGAAATGGTAGGAAGTGAATTAAATCTAAGTCCTGAAATAATGAAAGTGCTGGAATCGGTATTATCAACTCCAGCAGGTAAGAACTATACTACTTGGGTACTATTATTAGTTGTTAGTTATTTAATGGAAGAAGCACCTAAATTAGAAGGTGCTGATGATAGGGAAGAAAGAACTGAAATCAAAGTACCTGATGAAGATAGTGATTTTTCCGATAAGTTCCAAGACTTAAATAAATCGTGGTTTAGGCAATTAAGGAAGTGAGCCGTTGTCTTGGCAATATATTCTTAAAGACTCTAAACAAGTCTCTAGAAATGTAGGCGGTCTTAATTGGGATGATGAAGAAATACCCGAAGAAGAAGATGATGACTGTTCTAGAGAATTAAAACAGTTATATGAAAAAGCCAAGAATCACCCTAATGCAAGTAATGTTGAGTGGATAGGAGGCGATTTTCCTAAAAGCGTTGTTTGTGGAATACTTAAAGAATTAAAAGAAGTAAAGTATGGTAAGGATGAAATCTTCCGAAGTTATCTTAGTCAAGTAAAAACTATAGGAGAAGGAGAAGATAAGGTGGCGGTATATGCAACCTTTTCTCCAAGGGGCTTTTTCTTTACTGCCAATCAAATTACGGATAAAAAACAAGTTGAGTTGGACATAGTTCTTGCAGGTGGCTATGGAGAAGAAAACGACTTTAGGTGATATTATGTGGTTTGATATATTAAAAGACTCTAAGCAAATTAATAGAACTGTAAGTAGCCTTAATTGGGATGAAGAAGAGATTCCTGAACAGGATAAAGATGACTGTTTAGAAGAATTAGAGAAAATACTAAAAAGAGCACTAGACGGCCCTCCATACCACAGTAAAAGATATGAGGTAAAAGTAGGTTATAAAATTAATGATGACGCTAAAATGGACATTAAAGGAATACCAAATGAAGTAGCATGCTTTTTTTTAGATAAAATAAAACAATTAGATTTTTCAATACGCAAGGATGGGCATAGTTTGTTAACCGGAGGCTTTAAAGGTAATTTTGGTGATTATTATATTTATGCAGGAATAAATAAAACAGTCCCGCATCTAAGAGGTAATTTCGGCCCTCATAGTGAAGAGAATCATATATCAAGTGTATTTTATATAGAAGATAAAAAAGGACAGAGACCTTTTAGATTACGAATAAATTGGCTCTTTACTGAGGAAATAGAAGAAAAGGGTAGCAGGTCAAAGAATTATTCTGTTTACGAAAAAGAATATTCGGATATATGTAAAAGAATATTAGGGGTTTAATAATGTGGTTTGATATTCTTAAAGACTCTAAGCAAGTTAGTAGGACTATGGGTTCTATTGACTGGGAAAATGAAACTATCCCAGAAACAGAAGATGATGATTGTAAAAAATGGCTTCAAGAATATTATGATATTCTTAATAAGTATAGGGACTTGGGTGGAGTCTTCTCAATAAAAATGGATAAAATCCCTAATGAACTTGCCTGTAAGATTAAAGAATGGTATTCCTCATCAGGTGAATTAGACGAAAGCGAGAGTACTATTTGGAATAATCCTATAGATGGTCTTGATGTTAGTCCTTTTTTCTTTATTGGTGATGAATGGTATTATGAGTTTGGCTTGGCTATCCAAAATACAGAAACAAGTGAAATTTTATTCCAAGTAGTTATTACTAGATACTACAAAAACAATGAACCAGAAATAGTTTTAGGTGGTAGTGGAACTCAACAAGATAAAGACCTATATTTAACAGAGTGGGAACAAGGAAAAAACACTTGGACTAAAAGAATGGTTAACTGTTTAAAAGAATTTATTAAGCATGTTAAACCTAAAAATGACCCAAAAGAATACATTCTTCATAATCTTGCTAGTCAATGGAAAGATTGGTGGACATCGCACACCCCGCCTGACACACCAGATTCAAGACTTCGACTTAAAAGAGGAACTTTAGACGACTTTATAGAAGTCCTAGAAGAAAAATATTGGAAGTGATAATATGTGGTTTGATATATTAAAAGATTCTAAACAAGTTAGCAGAACTATGGGTTCTATTGATTGGGAGAATGAAGAAATACCAGATACCCAAGAAGAAGATTGTTTACAGTGGGTTAAAGACTTTAATGGTTTAATTGAACAATTTAAGAAAACTGTAGGTTCTTCCGACGATGCGGAGCATGCGTGGTATCTCACTTCTTTATCTCCCTCTCAAGAACATAATGAAATAGTTTGTAAAGTGTTTAGCGAAATTAAAAAACTAGCAAGTGAAGGCGAAAAGTTTAATGAAGACAATTGGCGTAAACTAGGAGAAGAAAGGGATTGGAATGCACACCTTGATACCTCTAAAGGAATTAGTTGGGTATTTATGTATTATGATGGAGATGGCTACCAAGCACTATTAGAAATTATAAAAGACGGAAAACCTATAATTGATTCAGTTATAAATAGTCATAGTAGCGACCCCTTTGATGATTACTTTAGAACAATAATGCGAAGTTATGACGGAAAGGGTACTGAACCAAATCCTGATTATAAAGGGGATAAAAAGAGCAAAGAGACAAATAAGTTGCTTATACAAATAAATGAACATTTTCAAAAAATAGCACCACCTGTTAAATTTTACAGATATGACCGTTGGAAAGATAGAAAGTGATTAGTATGTGGTGGAATATCATAAAAGAATCTAGACAGACTTCTCGTACAATGGGGTCTATTGATTGGGAAAACGAAGAAGTTCCTGATGAAGAAGAAACTAAATGTAAAAAGAAACTTAAAGAGATATATGAAAGAGCAGTAAAGAAAAAAGAAAAACATGGCATGTTTGGGCCGGCAAAGAGGGAGGATAGGGTGAGTATAGGGGTTATACTTGATGAAGAGTTCTTTAATACTATTACTGAAAAAGATGCTTGTAAAGCATTAGAATTGTTTAGTAATTTGGGAGGTTCGCCACACCCGCAGGAATTTACTAGTAAAGACGGAATGAAGTTTACAGGCCAAAAGCACCTTGAAGGCGAATATCCGTTACTTTCATTAGATATTCGGGTTTTAGATTCAGAAGGATATGGGCATGAATATTATGTGGGTAGTCTTACATATTATAAGAAGACTAAGGAAAAATGGATAGAAATAACCAAAGAAATATTTGGAGAGTATTATTAATGTGGTTTGATATTATAAAAGATTCAAAGCAGGTTTCTCGAACCGTAGGTGGTATAGATTGGGAAAAAGAAACAATACCTGAAAAAGAGGAACCTAAGTGTAAAGAAAAACTAATGGCTATTCAAGACGCATTAATAGATTGGGAACCACCTAATAGTAAATACAAAGGCGGGAGTCATAGAAGAGGTTCTAATGTATCAACTAGTTATTATTATCAAAACAAAAATAATCTTAAACCAGCAGAAGTAATTCTAGGGTTTAGTGACCAAGATTGGCTAGAAAATAAAAATGAAGACTATTGTAGAATGATAATACAATATGACAGTCATTGGATAAAAGACCTTAGTGAAGAAGAAGCATGTGCTTTTTTAGAAAAGTTAAAGAAGTTCAATTTTAATTCTAATGAACTGCTCTCTGATACCCCTGTATCACTGATTGCTGTTAGCACTAGCGCAGATTTCCCACTCAAAGGCACATTCTACCTCACAGACCGCCCACACAGTATTATACAGTATAAAGGTAAAGAAGATGATAAAATATTCTATCACTTACTAGTGGGAAATAATGATAAGGACTATGCACAATCTACTATCCGAGAGTTACATGCTTTCATAAAACAACAACTCTAATAAGGTGAACCGGACATGGTGCAAACAGCAATAGTGCTAACAAGGTAGGCGGTAATATGAGCAACTTAGATTCATGGTTTGATTATCAATCAAAGCGATTAGATGAAATAGAAAACAACTATGGTAAGTGTTTAGTTACAGGTCAAAAGAAAAAGCCTACTACATTAACTAAGAAACAGGCTTGGTCTAAGATATTCAGGAGGAATGAAGAATGAGTTGGCAAGATATAATTAAAGACTCAAAAGCCGCTAATGAAGCATTAGAGATGGATTTCTTTATGAATAATTTAAAAAAGGCTCTAAAGTATGAAACTCAAGATATTCGTTTTGCTGACTTTGGCACTAAACAAAAGGTACTAGATATTGCTAAAAAAGATAATTATCACCTACGGAATGAGGATGGAGATTATCACTTTATGACTATTTCTTCTTCTGATTCTGAAGCAGCCTTTGATGTTTCAAGAGGAAAAATAACTATGAAAGTAGTATTTAAGTTTGAAGGCGATGAAGTCAAATTTAAAATAATTGGGTGATTAAAATGAGTTGGAAACAAATACTTAAAATAGATATAGATGAAGCCCGTAGGTTAGGTGATAAATATGCACCTAACGAAATGGAAGAAGACAGGCGTGATAAAGATAATAAGAAGATGGAAGAAAATAAAATGGTACTTCGTCATGTTCTTAGAAGAATGAAGAAGACTGAAAAAACTAGTCCTGATTTAGAAAGAGGCTTTCGCCATACTTTACAGTTGGCATTAAGAGAAATGCCGAATCCTCCACGAATAAGTGGTAAGAACTTAGACCAAATGATTTCGATGGTTGAAGATTATTTAGAAGGAAAACAAACTACTAATCTAATAGATAGAGCAAAGCGAGCAAATGAAGAAGACCCAAGAATGGGTAGTGGCCGAGAAACTAAAAAGGCAGATGGCCCTGTTTCATCTAAAACAAGCGGAATCCATAGAGTAAGTTATTCACAGAGGGATAAGGATGACAAAGACGAATAAGGTTAAGCGTAACGGTAACACCTTTAGTCAATCTTTAGAAGGTGCTGAGTTTATTGATGATTATAAAACATGGAAAGATAATTGCCTTAGTATTACTGAAAGCGACCTATTGGTAGAAAACTCCACAACTCTTTATGATTTTTTACTTAATCATGTTTTTGAAAACATAAGAGACAATTCTAAAAATGCTAACCGTGATGGTGAAGGTGCAAGAGAAGCACTATTAGTTATTGAAGGACTATTAGAAGATAAAAGAGGAATTACAGGAGCGCATGTTAAAGTAATACATGCTATGGCTGAAAGGGTATTATCTCATAAAGACACTACCTTAGACCCTAAAAGTATTTTGTTTACTGAATACGATAAAGATGAAGCCGGTGAGAAAATAAATGAAAGAAGGGTTGAAGGACATTATAGAACTGCAAGATATAAAAAGAAACATGGTGGAGAAGAAGCCCCTGCCGAATGGTTTGCAGGAAAAAATCCTCCACATATGGCTTTGTTCGCTAAAGAGTCCGGTACTTATGCTAAACCAAAGGGCTTGTATTGGATTCTAAAAGATGCTAAAGAAAGCGTTGGGCCTAAAGGAGAAAAAACTACAATCACTTATGTTGAAGTATATGACTTAGTAGCAGGTAAAAATGATGCAAAGTTCTTAGAACAGTTTGCTTCACTTGAAAAGTTTATGGATAAAGTAGTAAACGATAATAAGTTTTGGAATGCTGGTGGTAAGTTATTAGTTCCTAAACTAAGAAAGGAAATACAAGCACAAGAGTTTAAATTAAATTTAGGTGATAAAGAGCAAACTGCTGCTAGAAAATTAACAGGCGCAGGAGCAGCCGCAGAAGATAGTTCGCTTGCTGGTAAAATAGAACGCTTTAAAATAAAGAGAGCCACTTCTCTACCTATACTATCTTTAGTAGACAATGCACTAAAGCGTAAAGGTACTAATAAAGCACCTAATGGTTATCGTGCATGGCAAGGTGAAAGAAAGACCGGATTTGATTATAGAAAAACTGCTAAGGAGAAGTTTGGAGAAGATACAGGAAAATACAAACCTGATGCTAAAGTCATTTCTAAGATGTGGCAGACTCTATTATGGAGAAGGTGATTATGTCAGTTAATCGTAAAAGGTGTGGCTTATGCCAAGCAGACAATAGAGAAGAATTAGAGGCTTCTTTAGAAATGGGTACTGCTTCTTGTGATGAGTTAGATACGATTCACAATTGGAGAAGTGGTACATCTGCTCAACATCAACGGAATCATATGGGAGATTACAAGATGTCTTCTAATCCAAAATGTGTTCTATGCACAGACCCTATGAGGAAACATTACGAACAAGCGATTAGTGAAGGTAATATCTCCACCGAGGCGGTTTCTTCTGCCCTAAACACCACAAAAGCGCAGGTGCAAAGACACATGAAGCACCACTTAACGCCAATCGTGCAAGAATCTGCGGCCATGATGATAGCGAAAAAGGAAGTAAATGAAGTTGATTTGCTATCAAACAATGTTGCTAAGTTAGAACACGATTAGAGCAGGTCTTTAACGAATTAGGTAATGACCTCGACCCTAAGATGATTGATGCGCTAACTAAGTTAGCAAGGGAAATTAGAGAATCTTTAAAGTATCTTATGGAGTTCAAGGGTAAATTGATTCACAAGCGACAAGATACAATTATTGTCGCACAGATGCAAATTGTTCAAGAAGTGCTTGCACAAAACAATCCGCAGATATGGTTAGATATTAAACAAAAGATGCAGGAGAAATTACAATGAGTTGGCAAGATATTTTGAAAAGTGTTAGTAAAGAAAAAATAAGAGAAATCAGAGAGGTTCTTCGTGGTTATATAATGCCAAATGATGATGAAGAAGCGGAAGAGATGGGAAAAAAATTAAAGCAATTTATGGAAGAGATGCCTAAAGGAAGAGGTCTTCTCAGGCCTGTCCGAGTATCTAGTTTATCTAGTTCCCATAGAGATGAAAAGGTTAGGAGCGATATTGGTTGGAAAATAGATAGGTATTTAGATGCTTTGGAGGAATTACAATGAGTTGGAAAGATATAGTAAAAGCAAGAAAACCAGACTATCTAGATTTTGACGGTGATGGTGATAAAGAAGAACCAATGGTAGAGGCTTTAAAAGATAAAGTAGACAAGTCACCTACTAGAAAGCATTACACTAAAGATGGTAAAGAATGGAAAGGTAAAACCCATAAGATGCCAGATGGTAATTTAATGACAGAAGACCCTCATAACGAGAAAAGCGTGAGGCTTTATCATTATGACGAATTGCCTAAATCAAAATCAAGAAGCGCATTTACAAGGTAATTAATATGTGGCAAGAAGTCTTGATTAGAAAGGCCTTACCTCCTAGTGAGATAAGACTGGCTATGATAGTACAAGACAGTAACCTAACAGAGAAGGCACTTGCTTCAATTAAAGAATATACTGATAGTAATAGAGAATTACCTCTAGCCTATCGTAAAATGATGAACAACTTAACTCGAATGACACCCGAAGATGGGTTAAAGAGAGTATTGGCTTCATTCCCTATGCCCTCTTCTCTAACCGATTCAGAAATTATGCAAAACTATAGAAAACTTTTAGACGCTGGCGGTTTGAAATCTCACGATAACATCGAAAGCATAGTTGATGCAGGTCTTAAAGCCTATAATGATGGAAATATGGAACAATTTTCCAAAATACAGGCTAAAATTTCTAAACTTCCACAATTAGGTAAGAACCAAAGAAGCAAAAATAAAAAATTAGTGTCAAAATTATCATATTTTAAGTCATTGTCTCCTACTTGGACACTAAAGTTCAAAAATAAAATGCCCGAAAGTAAAAAAGAAGGCGATTTTGCAAAAGATATACAAGAATTTGTCAAAAAAGCCAACAAATCTCTTAAAAGTTTGCATATGGGCGATAAAAAACCCGAAATGTCCATAGAAAATGATGAAATTATTACTCATGTTGGTAATCCTACCGATTTTATGAAGTTTTTGAAGAATACTGAAGGAATGAGGGACATTTATGCGACTAACTTACGACTTTATGGGCCGGACTTACAATCTGTTAAGGATATTACTTCCAATTTATCAGAATTAGACGCTTTTATTGGACAAAATGAAAAAATGACTCCTATTAACATAACAACCTACACTCATGTTGTAAATTACTTGGCTGCGCTCGCTGCAATCACAGGTGATGTTAAAAAATTCATTCCTAAGAAGTTTAACAATGGAAATAATTATCCTAGAAGTGCTATTTTAACTAGAACTTCGGGTGCTTCTACATCTTTAGTTTTAAATCCCTATTTAGACATTATTATAAGTAATACCTTTAATGATAAGTGGTATGACCAGATGTTTAAAGGAATAAGAATGAGAGGATTTACTTCTGACAAATTAGCCCGAAGCATTGTTATAAGAGACATTTATGATAAATTAAAAGAAGACACTTCAGAAGGAGAAGAAAGTACGCATGGAGTTAATTTAAATATATTTAATGAAATTAGAGATGATTTGAAAACCGGTTCGGATAAGGCAAATTTAAAGAAACTAAGGGAATATATTGAAACTTATCCTACTGTTAAAAATGAGATAAATAGATTTACTATTACTTATCAAGAGAATAGGCTTGATGAATTAAATAAATACTTTACTCTTTCTGAGATAGAATCTATTAAAGAATGGTGGGATTCTTTAGATGAAGAAATGAAAGAAGACATAGAAGAGGAAGAAGGCGATTTTGGAATACGGTATAAAACCTATGAAGGTGAAGAAGTCCAATCAATAAAAGATGAAAAAGCCTATGCAGTAGTTTTATTTGATGATGAAGAATTAGGGCCAAATGATTTTCAAACAAGGCTTAATAGAATAAAAGAATCTTTAGATGTAGGCGAAATAGGCACTGATGAAAAACAAGATGCTTTTAAACAGTTAAGAAGAGTGATGTTTTCTGAATCTGATGAAGTAAGTAAACTCACTAATCTACTGCTTTCCTTTGAAAAAGAGAATGATAGTGATAACCCATTAACTAGAATACTTCTTCAGACTGAACAAGATGCTGCAAACTATATGGATAAATTATCTCCCGAAAACAGTCTTCGATTTTTAGGAAAACTAAGCCCTCGTCTTACGGGTTCCGGTGTTGATATTGCCGCAACCTTCAAGGCCATTGATGCTGTCGAAGGAAATGAGAAGGTTAAGTTAGCCGAGGAATTAAATAAGAAGATGCCTGATTTCTTAAATAAGGCTAAATCTGAACTAATTGGAGGCTTTGATTTAACTTTAAAAGATTTCGCAAAGAATCCAGAAAACTATAATACTGAGCGTAAATTTAATAATGTTATTAGAAGTTCAGCAATTGTCGCAAAAGAGAAATTTAAAGAAGTTAATTTATTGAGTGATTAATATGACAGAAATTAGAGAACCTACTCAAGAAGAAATACAGTCAGTATTGAATGCTGGCGACCCTTACACTCCTGAAAGAAAAATGGCAGTAAATAAAGTAGTTGATGCTTTTAAAAAGGAATATATGGAAAAGAACCCAGATACTCCAAAACAAATGCTTGATAAGACAGTAACAACTGTATTTAGAAAAACTTTACGAACTCAACTTAAACTAAAGCGTGTTCCGGCAGATGACGCTATATTCAAACCATTAATGAATAATATTCCTATTGATGGAGATAAAGTAAAATTACTTAGAAAAGAATTAACTAATAGAAAGATTACAGGTATTTCTTTATCTAAGATTACTGATGAAACTATACTTAGTCCAGAATATGAAACTAAAATAAAAGACTATGCTAAAGACCTTAAATTTGATGAGGGAGAAAACTTACTTTATAATTATGCTAAGATGAAAAAAAGGTTTGATAGACTTAAGCGTTTTGATGAGAGTAGACAGCATATGAAGAGAATACAGGTTGACATCTATAAATACTTAGGTGCAGTATCTTTAACTGAATATGATACTAGAGAAGATGTTTATGAGTATTGGGAAGAAATTGGAGATAAACCATATACACAATTTAAAGAAGACTTAACTAGTTTTTTTGATGCGGTTAAAAATATTAAAGATACAAAATTAAATAGATTCAAAGAAGAGATAAAAGAGATTCAAGATGAATATGAAGACCTTTCTCTACAATATATTGTTAAGTTGCAATTAATGAACATGAGTGTTCCTAAGCCCGCTACTAGATACATTAAAGTAATAGAAAGTATAGAAAAATTAAAGAACTTGAATACTGCTAAAGAATCATTTATAGATGATGAAGAAGAAGAAGAAGAAGTAGCAGTTGAAGGTAAGCAAGAAGCCTTTGAAGCCGCTTTATTACAGTTAGAAAATTGGTCAGAGGATGCAGAATTAAATGCTAGAGAAGGAGCATCAATAGATACGAGCATTTCGGAAATATCTGATGAAGCCGTTGAAGACCAATTTGATTTTGAAAAGGCAATCATTGACCCTTTACTAGCAATTGAGTTTAAAAGAAATAAAAAACTATTGGCTTTTAATAGAAAGGCTCAAGTGCAACTTAGAAAGTTAATTAAGAAAATTAAACAAGAAGGAGTAGTTTTAGACTTTAGAACTTCTTTAAACAATATGTTAGATGATATAGAAGAATCAATCACATTTGAATCAGGAGATGGTAATTATCATTTACCTATCACTGTGGTAAAAACCACCGCATTAGAAGAATACTACCAAACAGACTCTTTTGTTGCTTCTGCAAATGAAGGCGAAAAAGATGAGACAAAAATAGGTATAGATGTTTTAGATACTTTAAATGACTTGTTTGATAAAATACATAAAGCATTAACCAATAAGCGTTGGGGATTTGCAGTAATGACAAGAGCCGCAGGTCGAGCAGGAACTTTCAGTGGTCAGCCTCAAGTTAAAAGAAAAGATAAAGGAAAGATTGCTGATATTCTTAGAGATAAAGGCGGTAAAGTTAGAGGCGGTAGGCAAAACCCTAAAGGATTTAAAGCAAGAGGGAATATTAAATCTGAAGTCTTTGATGAAATTAGTGGAGAAATAGTTAGACTATTAGAATCAGCCACTAATTATTATTTATTGCCTTTGTATTCTGGTAGGCTACCAATTGAAGTACCAAGATATGCAACCGGAAGAGGAATAAAGGTTTTAGCCGCATGGTCTAACCAATACGGTTCAGAAAATGTAATGGGAGAAAGTTATAATTTATTGGCTACTGCTGGAGAAGAAACTGTTAGTGCCGATGATATGAAAAATATTGCAGACTTCTTAGAATTTGTAGATTCACCTAACATTAGAATTGAAGATACATTTATTGACCTTGCTGAAAAAGCCTCTGATTCTTTAACTGCAATATTTGGTAAATCAACTGCTGAACAGAATGCTAATTATATTTCTGCTTTATTATATCACTTCATGGAAGAATCTGAAGATTTAGAATTAGCAGATGAAGAAATAGAAAATAAAGAAATACAAGAAAGAAAAACTCTATTTAATGAAGATTATAAAAATAGAAAGGCTTTTCCTATCTTTGCACTACCTCACTATTTAGACCAGAATCAAGGAATACTAACTCGTAGTGATGAAACTAAGAAACAATATAATAGATTAAAGAAAGTATATGCTGAAGTTGAAGATGATGTTCCTGTATTATTTAATAAGATGTTGAAGGCTCATGATGCTATTAGAAAACAATTAGGTAAAAAGGTTAATTATGCCTTTACTCCGTTTAGTCATGAAGGTGTGGAGAAAGTAATCAACAAAATGTACATAGAAGAGAATCTAGACCTAAGCCACTTAGAAGTACAAAACATTGTAAAAGAAGTTGATTCCTATGATAACATTTCAAAAGAATATGGTATCAGTAAAGACCAAGTATATTTAATTAAGTCTCATTTTAGAAGGTGATTATATGGGATATAAGGTTGAAACTGCTACTCACTCTTTTGAAGAGATGAAGAGAAAATGGGATGAAGATAATCCCGATAAACCTTATGAGCGTAGTCCTGAAATTAGCGGTTGGTATGATTTAGATAAGTGGCTGATTAGAGTAACTGACGAAGGTAAAGTTGTAGGGGCTGTTGGGTGGAGAGAAGAACCCGAATATATTTTACTAGGTGGCCTACGAGGAAGAGATGATTTAGGTCATACAGGCAATTATAAAGCATTGACGGCTGCTAGACAAGAAAGATTACCACAAGGAAAACCACAAATTGCAGGATTTAAGGCTGGCCGTGGTAGTCAAGAAGATTGGGTTAAAACTCAAAGTCAATTCTATAACATTAACCCTACTGATACTCAAGGAATACCCGAAGAATTAATTGGTAAACTTAAAGAAAGATATGGTAACGATTGGGGTATCAAGAAGGCTTGGGATTGGGACACATTTAATAAGGCAATTTGGCCCGACGACCCTATACCCCAATGGTGGTCTGTGATGAAAGCGGGAATCAGTGATAATGCTTGGCTAAGGCTAAAAGATGCTATTATCCAAGACACTTATCCTAAAGATAGACAACGCTATGTTAGATTTACTAATTTAGGACAAGACAATAAAAGAATGGTTATTTATTACCTTAGAAGAGGAATGGAAAATGAAAATCAAAGAAACAAACTCCATAGCGGCATTTTGGAAGAAATGTTAAGAAGTAGTAATACTCGTTATGATATAGAAGATGGAGGAAGATAATATGTATATTAGAAAAATGGCAGAAAAATCAAAAATTAAAGATTTAGACACCGATGCAAAGGAAGAAGTTGATGGGTATATTGATAAGTTTATAGGTATGGCATTAGAAAAGATTCCCAAAAAGCATAAAGAAATGGTTGAACGAGCAGTTAGAAATGAAATAGATAATAGATTTATTGTTAGGAATACTCGACTTCAAGGAGAAGTTAGTCCAAAAACAGGAAAGAATTATTCTTTAATTCATCCTTCTCCACAATTAGGGTATGAAACTGAAGCAGAAGCAGATAAAAGAGTTAAAGAAATGAATAAAGCCGGAGAGATTTCAAGAGCAAGAGCCGAAGCAAAAAGAAAAACAGTTAATCAAATGGAGTCGGAGATTACAGAAGAAGTAGTTGAAGAAACTATGGAAGAGATAGTAGAATCTAATTCCAAATTATCGGAACTATTTGCTGAACTTAGAATTTCTTTTGGAGCAAGATACCCTCAAAGGCAGAACTATTCTAAGTCTAGAGGTTTTTTAGATGAAGACTTAAATAGGATTGAAGAAATGGTTGAGTCTCAAGAAGGCCCAATTAGTCGAGAAGACTTAAAGAGTTTTCAAGAATTTATACAAAAGGTAAAGCCTAATAATACATGGTCTAGGTTCGTAGCAGAAAATCAAAAAATGACACTAGAAAAAATTATGGATATGATGGTTCAGAAACTAAACTTAAATAAATCTGTTTGGAAGTCTACTCTTAAAAAGAGTAGGCTGTCAAGTTTTATAGATGAAGTATTAAATAAACTATCAACAGACACTTTTGAAAAGGATTATATCGAAGGGTGAAACAATTGTCTTGGCATGATGTTCTAAAGGTATTACCTCCTAGTCCTCCCTTTATAGACTATGGTGGCTATCCTGAAATTGACGGAACTCATGTTAGTAATACTCCCCAAAGATATGATATTGGAACTACTGCAATAATAGTGAGAGGGCATTATTTAGATAGAGTAGGAAAACCACAAGAACATGGTACTACTGATACAAATACTGATGAAATGGAAAGATGGATAAAATGTTTCATGAATAAAGGTAAAGGTAGTTATTACATATATAGAAACAATAGACCTGATAGTTATTCTATTATCTTAGTTGATATTATAAAGCAAGGAGATAAATTACCTAATACTCAAAATAAAACATTAAATCGCAGTATTGTAAATGCTCAAGGAGAAGCAATAACGAAGATGATTATTTTTACTAACTACTTTAATTCAAGAAGAGGCATTCCTAAAGGACGCATCTTTGTTCCTTGTAATGAACAGAATGAAAAGAAGAAGTTACATAAACCTCGTAGGCCGTCGAAGGAACCTGAGATGTTTAATCCGTTTGCTCCTAATCCTAAAGGAAGAAACAATTATCAAGGAAGAAGAAGGCCAAGGAGGGGAAATTAATGACAGAATTAGAACCTTTTAATTTTGAACACCAAATGGATATGGAGTTATCTAAAAACTCTTTTCCATATTTCTTTCAAAATGTATTGGGCTTTGATTTCCCCTCATATATTCAAGAATGGCACGAATTAATGAATAGTACACAAAGAACTGTTATCATTTGTAGTCGTGACCACGGTAAATCAGTATTTATGCACAGTTGGGTAGTATGGAAGTTAATTTTTGAAGAGCCTCCGTATCAAATGCTTTATATTTCTTCTAACCAAAAACAGACTCTTGTTCACATGAGAGACATTGATAA
>TARA_R110002012_G_scaffold60951_9_pt1 | contig 14806 bp, 15 predicted proteins | sample TARA_R110002012 | Tara Oceans TARA_R110002012 (sample SAMEA4396515) | marine metagenome | biome: Westerlies Biome; feature: [DCM] deep chlorophyll maximum layer (ENVO:01000326); material: water (ENVO:00002006), including particulate matter (ENVO:01000060) such as... | depth 40 m
TGGGGGATATGATAGAAGTAGGGTGGGTGCAGGTTGCACGCACTGACGAGGCGGTGGTCGGTTTTCTGGTACGGCGCAATGCAGAAATACACGGGCTATATCTCCACCCCAAGGTCCAAGGCAAAGGCATTGGGCGTCGCTTGATAAACGTTGCCAAGGATCATCGTGACCATCTGGGCCTCTGGAGTTTTGCAGCGAATGCACGCGCTACGCGGTTCTACCGGCAGGCGGGTTTCTTGGAAGTCATGCGCAGCGACGGCGCAGGCAACGAATTCGGTTTGCCGGATGTCCGGTTCGAATGGCAAAGGAGAGCGGCATAATGTCGAAAGGCCCGGTTTTATTCGACCTCGAAGCGGAGGCGTCGCCCCGGCCCTCGGTCTCTGATGCGCCGCCGGTACCGGATGTCGGTATGGCGGCCCCGCAAGGGCAGGCGATGCAGATTGCGGCCCGGTTGGCGGCGCGTAAGCCGTCAAAGCTGGTGCGCCTGTTCTGGTGGCTGCTAAGCACGTTGATCGGGGCGTTGGTATCGATTGCCGCTTGGAACTTTGTGATGGGGCTGATGGCAAGTTATCCGATATTGGGGATGGCGATGACAGTCCTGATCGGTGCTGTGCTGCTGGTGCTGGCATTGTTGTGTTTGCGTGAATTGGCCGCATTCAGTCGTCTTGCCCGTCTTGATGGCTTGCATCACGACGTGGGTCAGGCGCTGGCGCAGGACGATCTGAAAGCCGCGCGGTCGGTGACGGACCGTTTGGTCACATTATATAAGGGACGTGAGGATACGCGATGGGGCCGTGACCGGCTGGCAGAACTTCGCGGAGACCAGATGGATGCTCAGGCGCTGCTGGGGTTGGCCGAGGCTGAACTGCTTGGTCCGCTTGATATTGCCGCGAGCCGAGAGGTTGAGGCTGCGGCGCGTCAGGTCGCGACCGTGACCGCGTTAGTACCACTTGCGCTTGCGGATGTGGCTGCGGCATTGACCAGCAACTTGCGAATGATCCGCCGGGTGGCCGAGATCTATGGCGGGCGCTCGGGTTTCTTTGGATCATGGCGGCTGACGCGCGTGGTGTTATCGCATCTGGTGGCCACGGGGGCTGTCGCCGTGGGCGACGATATGCTTGAGCCGATTTTAGGCGGTACGGTGCTGGCAAAGCTCTCGCGGCGCTTTGGCGAAGGACTGGTGAACGGCGCATTGACAGCGCGGGTCGGGGTGGCCGCCATGGAAGTCTGCCGCCCAATGCCGTTTAGCGACGGCCGCAAGCCTAAGGTACGCGGCATCATCAAGCGCGCACTGTCTGGGCTGTTCTCTAGGGGGACGTGATTGCTGGGGCGAGGGGGCTTGTCGGTGGTTCTACTGCGGCCTATAAGGCGAGCTATGACCCGGATATCCGCGATCATTATACGAATTATTTTCCCGGCGCTCTGATTGTACGAGACGCCGGGCCGAGGTGTTTGAGCCACTCGCACCGTACCTGATCATCCATTCCCATATTCCGTTTGCCAAAGGACGCCTGCCATGTGCGCCGACACCCCCGAAACGCTTGATTATAAATCCACGCTGAACCTGCCGAAAACCGACTTTCCCATGCGTGCAGGCCTGCCCAAACGCGAACCCGAATGGTTGGCGCGGTGGGAAAAGATCAGCATCTATGACCGCTTGCGCGAAAAAAACAGTCGCACGCCGTTTACACTGCACGACGGCCCCCCCTATGCAAACGGGCATCTGCACATCGGTCACGCCCTGAACAAGACGATCAAGGATATGATCGTGCGCTCGCACCAGATGATGGGTTTTGATGCACGCTATATCCCGGGTTGGGATTGCCACGGCCTGCCGATCGAATGGAAGATCGAAGAGCAGTACCGCCAAAAGGGCAAGAACAAGGACGATGTGCCGATCAACGATTTCCGTGCCGAGTGCCGCAAGTTTGCCGCCGGTTGGGTCGATGTGCAGCGCGAAGAATTTAAACGTCTTGGTATCACCGGCAATTGGGCCGACCCCTATCTGACCATGGATTTCCACGCGGAACGTGTGATAGCCGAGGAATTCATGAAGTTCCTGATGAACGGCACGCTTTATCAAGGCTCCAAGCCCGTGATGTGGTCACCCGTCGAGAAAACCGCTTTGGCCGAGGCCGAAGTTGAGTATCACGACAAGGAAAGCTTTACGATCTGGGTGAAGTTTAAGGTCGTGGGCACTGGCGATGATACGTTGGACGGGGCGCATGTGGTAATCTGGACCACGACGCCTTGGACCATGCCCAGCAACAAAGCCGTGGTTTACGGCGAAGATATTTCCTATGGCCTGTACGAAGTCACCGACCGGCTCGAAGAATCCTGGGTCAACATCGGTGACCGCTATCTGCTGTCGGATTCCATGGCGATGGACGTGTTTGCAAAGGCACGTCTGGAGGATACGATGGTGCGCCGTCTGCGTGACGTGTCGCAGGCCGAACTGGCTAAAATCAAGCTGCAACACCCGCTGGCTGGTGCCGAAGGCGGTAATGGCGAATGGGACGACATCCGCGATTTCCGCGCCGCTGATTTCGTAACCGACACCGAAGGTACCGGTTTTGTGCATTGTGCACCGTCCCACGGTCTTGAGGAATATGAGCTTTACCGCGATCTCGGTATGCTTGAGCAAGTCATCACCTATAACGTCGTTGAAGACGGTTCCTTCCGCGAGGACCTGCCATTTTTTGGCGGCAAGGCGATCCTGAAGCCAAACGGCAAGGAAGGCGACGCCAACACCGCCGTAATCAACAAGCTGGCCGAGGTTGGCGGTTTGCTGGCGCGTGGCAAGATCAAGCACAGCTATCCGCATTCATGGCGATCTAAGGCGCCGGTGATCTATCGGAACACGCCACAGTGGTTTGCCGCAATCGACCGCCCGGTGGGCGACGGTCAGGACACATTTGGCAAAACCATCCGCGAACGTGCGCTGACCGAGATCGACAACGTCAACTGGGTCCCGAAGAAAGGCCGCAACCGTCTGCATTCGATGATGGAGGCACGCCCCGACTGGGTGCTGTCACGCCAACGGGCTTGGGGTGTACCGCTCACCTGTTTTACCAAAAAGGGTGCATTGCCTACGGATGAAGATTTCTTGCTGCGCAATCCCAATGTTAATCAAAGGGTCGTTGACGCGTTCGAAGCTGACGGCGCGGATGTTTGGTATGAAGACGGCGCAAAAGAACGGTTCCTGACCGGTATCGTGAACCCGGATGATTATAACCAAGTATTCGACATTCTTGACGTATGGTTCGATTCTGGATCTACCCACGCCTTCGTTCTGCGCGATCGCGCTGACGGGTCCGAAGACGGGATCGCGGATGTGTATATGGAAGGCACAGACCAACACCGGGGCTGGTTCCATTCGTCGCTTCTGCAATCGGTCGGCACCACGGGGCATGCGCCGTATCGCAACGTCGTGACCCATGGTTTTACCCTGGATGAGAAGGGCATGAAAATGTCCAAGTCTTTGGGCAACACCATTGTGCCCGAAAAGATCGTTCAGCAGTACGGCGCCGATATCCTGCGTCTGTGGGTGGCACAAACTGACTATACTGCCGATCAGCGCATCGGGGCCGAGATCCTGAAAGGGACAGCCGACAGCTATCGCCGCTTGCGCAATACGATGCGCTATATGCTTGGTGCACTGTCGGATTTCGAAGAAAGCGACCGGGCCGAACCCGCCGATATGCCAGAACTTGAACGTTGGGTACTGCACCGCGTCGCCGAGCTGGATCAGCTCGTGCGCGACGGCTATGCCAAGTACGATTTCCAAGGCGTTTTCCAAGCGGTGTTTACCTTTGCCACTGTTGATCTGTCGGCGTTCTATTTCGACGTACGCAAGGACGTGTTGTACTGCGACGGCGACACCCTGCGGCGCAGGGCTGCACGTACCGTACTTGATATCCTTTTCCACCGTTTGACCGCATGGTTGGCACCTGTGCTTGTCTTCACCATGGAGGAAGTCTGGCTTGAACGGTTCCCTGATGATGCAAGTTCGGTTCACCTGACGGATTTCCCGGATACGCCAAAGGACTGGCTGGATGCCGAATTGGCCGCAAAGTGGGCGAAAGTACGCGCCGCGCGTCGCGTTGTGACAGCGGCCTTGGAGGTACAACGGGTCGAAAAGGTCATTGGGGCCTCGCTTGAGGCAGCGCCGACCGTGTTTGTGGCGGATGATGCACAGCGGGCGGCATTAGAAAGCGTTACCTTCGAAGACGTCTGCATCACATCTGACGTAGCGATCAGCGGTGACGATTCGCCGCCCGAAGCCTTCCGCATGCCTGAAACCGACGGCGTCGCTGTGGTATTTGAAAAGGCTCAGGGTGAAAAATGCGCCCGCTGTTGGAAGGTGTTGCCGGACGTGGGCACCCACAAGCACGCGGGCGTGTGCGCCCGCTGTGACGAAGCGGTGTCCTAAGATGAAGCTGCGCCGCTTCCACCGGAGACCAAGGTGAAGCGGCGCAGCGTTCCAACGCGGTTCGGTTCGCTGATTCTGACAGAAGAAACAGAGGCGGTGACGCGGCTGTCATGGGGCAAAGAACATGAGCAAGTTTATCGCGACGCCAGCCCCCTGCTGGACGAGGCCGAGCGACAGTTGCTGGCCTATGATGCGGGAACCCTGACCGGTTTTACGTTGCCCCTGCGCGTTGCAGGCAGTCAGGTAGTGCAGGATGTATGTCACGCAATTTCTGCCATACCTTTCGGAGCCACCCAGACCTATGGCGATATTGCGCGTGAGCTTGGCCTATCGGCCCAAACCGTGGGTCAGGCCTGCGGCCTTAATCCCATTCCCGTGATTGTCCCTTGCCACCGGGTCGTGGGGGTAAAGGGTCTGACAGGCTATTCTGGCGAGGGTGGGGTCGAGACCAAGGTCGCATTGTTGCGCCACGAGGGGGCGGCGGGTCTGTTGATCTGATTTCGGCGCGCGGCTAGATCGGATTCAGGTTTCACGCTCGTACATAAATTGCTGCGCGACCCCGGCAAACGTCAGGTACAAGCTTGTAGTGACGAGCCCCCAATGGGCCCAGCTTTGCGGATGAAAATCGACCCAAGCTGCCCAACCAGCAAAGAACGTCCATGCCAGCGCCATCGGCAACGTCACGCTGCGCCAGCGTTCGGTTCGCACAGGATGCACGAACTTGAGCGGCGCGAACATGGTGATTGCCAGGAAGGTCACGAGAATAAGCGACACCCACCATGGTGGCGACAAGGCAAATAGTACCAACACCAGCATGTTCCAGCAGCCCGGAAAGCCCCAAAACGAATTATCTTTTGTTTTCATGCGTGTGTCGCAAAAGTACATGGCACTTGCGAATGTGATGATAATGATCGTCACCCAGCCGCTCCATCCATCCATCAGACCGGACTTGAACAGAGCGAATGCAGGAATGAAGACATACGTCAGATAGTCGATGATAAGATCTAGCAGGACGCCGTCAAATTCCGGTGCATTGTTTTTTACGTCGTATTTCCGAGCAAGGGGTCCGTCAAAACCATCAACGAAGAATGCAACGACCAGCCATAGGAACATCATGTCCCATTCCTGATCAACAGCAGCGAGCATGGCCAACATGGCGAATATCGCGCCGGTGGCGGTGAACAAGTGAACAAGAAGGGCGCGTGCATGAATACTCATGCGCCACAAATGACAAATCTTTTGGCATGATGCAAAAGGAAAAGCGTGATAAGCACAGCAGGCTTGGGTTGACCCCACCGGTGATTCCGCCTAAAGCCAGCAAACTAATTCAAAGGTCGCCGTTGTGCGACCTGTACGGGTGTCATACCGGATCGCCGGAATCGCCCTTCAGCAAAAGGATGAACCCATGTCGCGTGTTTGCGAATTGACCGGAAAAGGCCCGATGTCGGGCAACAACGTAAGCCACGCCAAAAACCGTACGCGCCGTCGGTTTTTGCCGAACCTGAATGATGTGACCCTTCAGTCTGAAGCGCTGGGTCGCGGTTTCAAGTTCCGCATTTCTGCGGCAGCGTTGCGCACAGTTGACCACCGCGGCGGCTTGGACAAATTCATGGCGAAAGCCAAGGATACCGAATTGTCCGGCAACGCATTGAAGGTCAAAAAGGCCATCGCGAAGTCCAGCACTACCGCAGACGCCCTGTCCTAAGAATTTTATTCAACGGTGTTGTTCAACCCTGGCCTTTGGCCGGGGTTGTTTCGTTTAAGCGTTAGATTCACGCGTTGCGCTACGTGAAAGACATATCAAGAAAATTGTGGTACGTGCATGCAGGTTATGGTCTGGCGCGTCTGGCAATCGTCCGGGTGTCATCACGCCGCATTGAGAAACCGATTGTTGGCTGATACTAATGCCTCTGGCCGGTACCGGCCTAGAAGCTGCTTATCCTTAAGCTTGAAATTCTTGTAGACGCTTAAACCAGAACAGAGATATCTTGATGAATATTGCTTCACTCGCGCGTGTTTTCTGCACGTTCATAGCATTGTCTTCTGCGCCGCTTGCCGCAGAAGGGCTTAGCGTGACGGAAGCTTACCTGCGTAGTTCTACCCCGCAATCGACCTCTGGCGCGGCTTTCATGAAAGTGACGAATCAAAGTGGAATAGATGACCGGTTGATCGGGGCTTCTGCGTACATAGCTGAAAAGGTTGAATTCCATAGCCATAGTTCAGACGCCAATGGGGTGATGCGCATGGGTAGGATCGACGGTGGCATCGCACTGGGGTCAGGCGAAATGCACATCTTTGAACGCGGGGGCGATCATTTGATGTTCATGGGGTTGAAACAGCCACTGGTGCAGGGCAATACGGTTACCGTACTGCTTGAATTCGAAAAGGCGGGCACTGTAAGTATCGATATTCCGGTGGATCAAGAGCGCAAGCCGTAGCACGGCGTGACGAGGCGATCTGGAATTGCTAAAGCAAAAACTCTGATGCCCTTAGGCCGGGCCAATGATAGTTACGCTATTTGAAGCTGTCCCGTGGCTGCACGGGCTTTGCCAGCAGTTCTTCGACCCACTCAGACACGACACCGGTCGCAGGGCCTGTACGGTGTTCGGCAAATTGGCCACCCACGGCGGAACGCTCCAAATTTAGCTCGACCGTGTGCGCTCCATTCCGATGGGCTTCAGCTACAAAGCCGGCGGCAGGATATACATTACCCGACGTGCCGATCGCCGCAAAAATACTAGCTTGGGCCAGATGATCGAAAATCGCGTCTATATCATAGGGCATTTCTCCGAACCAAACGATGTCAGGCCGAGCTGCCCGCGCCAAACATTTCGGACAGACATCACCGGGAGCCATGGCCATCGCTGCCGGCCAACGGTGTTCACACGCAACACACAGAGCAGAGTTCAACGCACCATGCATATGTAGTACATCACGAGAACCGCCTCGCTCGTGAAGGTCATCCACGTTCTGCGTGATTATTACGACTTGACCGGCGTAAAGCTGTTGGAGCTTTGCAAGCGCCTTGTGGGCGGCGTTTGGCGTCGCATTGGCAGCCTGTTTGCGGCGTGCATTGTAAAAATTGACGACCATTGCTGGGTCGCGCGCAAAGCCTTCCGGGGTGGCGACGTCCTCTACACGATGTTGAGCCCAAAGCCCGTCTTCCGCGCGGAAGGTTTCGATCCCGCTCTCGGCGGAAATTCCTGCACCCGTAAGAATGACAATCTTGCTCATATCTGTGCCTTTCCAGTGTAGAAGTGAACCAGCTATGCAGCGCGATCGCAAGGTATCATGGCTCAAGAATTTTGAACCTGCCAGAAAGCCATGTCAGTTGTGCAAGGGTCGGCGCGATCATGTGCGTATGCAGCAGTTGGCGCATGGTGTCAGCGATATCGTGTGGGACCGATCCAGTCCAGTCCGACCCCGCAAACAGCGAAATCTGCCGCGAGAAATCTGTGGTTGGAAGGGGCTGCATAGCAAGTTGGCTATGAAATCGCTGTGCGCGGCAATAGCCAAAAGAGGTCGTGATCGTCCACCCTATGCCTCGGGCTACCATCGCCATCAGCGCCAGATGACTGCCAATTTCAAACTGTGACGTCAGGTTGATATTGTGGCGCGAAAGCTGGTTGCTGATTTGCCCTGCTATCAACTGATCGGCTTCATATCTTAAAAACGGCAAGCCGGGGCGACCTCGCAGTAAGTCTGCACCGTCTGTTTTGATATCGGCGGGGGTAACGATAATGAACGGATCGCAGGCCAGCGGAATTTCGATCAACCCTTGTTTTGCGTCACCGTCAGTCGCGGCGATGGCGATGTGCAGCGCTTTGTCCTGAACTGCCTGAAGCAATCCCTTACTGCCGTCGGTGACCATACGAAACCTGCACCCGGCCATGCTGTCGGCTAGCATCGTGGCTAGGCGAGGTGTGAGATCGTTGTCGAAATCATCAATGACCCCCAAGTGTAGGTCAGTGAGGCTGGCCAGATCCATCACTGTCAATTCCGATTGCGCTTGCCGCACATGGGCCAAGGCTAAGCTACTGTGCCTAAGAAAGGTTTCGCCCGCAGCTGTCAGACGCATCGGGCGACAGCTATGATCCATTAATTTGGCACCTACAGCAGCTTCAAGATTGCTGATCTGCTGGCTTACGGCGGGTTGGCTAAGCCCGGTCATGGCCGCAGCGTGGGCAACTGATCCACGTCCCGCAAGCGCCTCGAACACCTCGATCCCGCGCAAGGTGACACCTTTTTTAATCATGTATGCTGCCCCCGGGCTAATTTCAAATTAGTGAATTGATTCCACATTCTTTACAAGAAAGTTAGAAAATTTTCGCGGTACTATTCAAGAAATGAAATATGCATAATTCAATCTCGGCCCCTTGCGGCATAGGCTGTATGGGGGCACGATGAGGGCAAGTCACACACACGCGGAGCAAGGTATGAGAATCGCGACAGCCGCCTATCCGTTGGATATCTTGTCCAGTTGGGCTCATTACGAAGACAAGCTTGCGGCGTGGGTCGCATCAGCTGCGGCCAGCGGGGCTGAATTGCTGGTCTTCCCCGAATATGGCGCGATGGAATTAGCGACGCTGGCAGGGCTGGATGTGGCTGGAAATCTGGAAGCGTCTTTGTTCGCGGTATCAGATAGATTGGCGGATGCCGATGCGGCTCACAAGACACTTGCGGCGGAATACAATGTACATATCGTTGCAGCGTCGGGGCCTGCCGCGACGCAGGGCCGCCCGGTAAACCGTGCGCGCCTGATCACACCGACAGGGCGTATAGGGGTGCAAGACAAGCAGATCATGACCAGGTTTGAGCGCGAAGTCTGGGATGTGGTCGGCGGCAATTCCTTGCAGGTATTCGATACCGCACTCGGCAAAATAGGTATTCTGATATGCTATGACAGCGAATTCCCATTGCTTGGCCGATCCTTGGCAGAGTGCGACATCATTGCGGTCCCCAGCGTGACGGAAGCGCTGGCAGGTTATTGGCGCGTGCGTATAGGATCAATGGCTCGCGCTCTCGAGAATCAGTGCGTAACGGCCATGTCATCATGCGTGGGGCCCGCCGATTGGTCCGATGCACTGGGTCAATCGTTTGGCGCTGGTGGCATATTCTGCCCACCTGACATTGGTTTTCCGTCAACTGGGGTGCTAGCTGCCACTGAGATCAACGTCGCTGGTTGGGCATACGCAGACGTGGACCTGAAACAAATAGCGAAAGTGCGCGAAGATGGGGTGGTTTTGAACCGAAACCACTGGTCAGACCAATTTGGACGCGACCAAGACGCGATAAACGTTTCCTTGTTGTGAATAGCCCTTGAAAAAGAGAAAAATTGCGCCCATTTAGGCCTGCGCCCCGAAATTGCGGGGTAAAGTGTTCAAGGAGAGACCATGGCCAAGGAAGACACGCTCGAATTCCCCGGTATCGTGAAGGAACTTCTGCCGAACGCGACGTTCCGGGTCGAGCTTGAAAATGGCCATGAGATCATCGCACATACGGCAGGTAAGATGCGCAAGAACCGCATTCGGGTTCTGGCTGGCGATAAGGTGCAGGTGGAAATGACCCCCTATGATCTGAGCAAGGGCCGGATCAATTACCGCTTTAAGTAACGCGCTTTTCCGGAAACTTTGCGGTTTCCGGTCAGTGCATTGAGGTTAGTATGACCTTTATTCTCGGATCAGGTAGTCCGCGCCGCAAGGAATTGCTGGCGCAAATCGGCATTGTGCCTGATGAAGTGCGGGCTCCTGATATTGATGAAACGCCCTATGCTGCGGAATTGCCACGGCCATATTGTGCGCGAATGGCGCGCGAAAAGGCTGCAGCGGTGCCGGCGGGTGAAACGGATATCGTTTTATGTGCCGACACTACTGTTGCGGTGGGGCGCCGTATTCTTGGCAAGCCCGTTAATATTAACGAAGCCGCAGATTTTTTGCGTCTTATGTCAGGTCGCCGGCACAAGGTGATTACCGCTGTTGCCATCCGGTGCGGCGCACAGCTTTGGGAGCGTGACGTGGTCAGTACAGTGCGTATGAAGCGCCTGTCCGATACGGAGCTGAAGGCGTATCTTGCCACTGGCGATTGGCAGGGCAAGGCCGGTGGATACGGTATTCAAGGCCCGGCTGGCGCGTTGATCCCGTGGATCAGCGGCTCATTCACAGGCATCGTTGGCTTGCCACTGGCCGAAACCGCAAACCTGCTGCGCACCGCAGGCTATCCTATGGACGGAGAAGTGTCATGAAAGGTCGTACGATCGTTCTGGATCACCTAAATGGCGTCGAAGCCGCCGCTTTGATCGTTGATGGCAAGCTGGACGACCTGCTGGTTGACAGCGACGGGCCGCGCCCCGGCACTATTTACCGCGCCATTGCCGACCGGCCGGTAAAAGGGCAGGGCGGAATGTTTTTGAAAACGCCGGATGGGTCTGCCTTCCTGCGCCAAATCAAAGGGCTTGCCCCCGGGCAGCCGATCTTGGTGCAGGTCACAGGACACGCTGAACCGGGTAAGGCGATCCCCGTCACGCAAAAGCTGTTATTTAAAAGCCGGTATGCCATTGTGACACCCGGTGCCCCCGGAACTAACATTTCCCGTAGTATCCGCAACGAGACTGAACGCGACCGTCTGTTGGAAATAGCACACGAGGCAGCCCATGGGGCGACCCACGGGCTTATCCTGCGTTCATCTTGTGCGGAGGCTGAGACCGACGACATTGCAGATGATATTGACGCGATGTTGACCCTTGCTGACAAGGTACTGGGGGACGATGCTACGCAGATGGAGGTGCTGGCAGAGGGAGATGGGCCCCATATCCTAGCCTGGCGTGACTGGGTGGGTCCAGCAGATGTGGTGACCGAAGCTGGCAGTTTCGAAGTTCACGACGTTCTCGATGCCATCGACGGGCTTGCACAGCCGCAAGTCAATTTGGATGGCGGCGCGTCGATGTTCGTTGAGCCAACCCGCGCCTTGGTGGCTGTTGACGTCAACACTGGTGCAGACGTGTCCCTTGCCGCAGGTATCAAGGCAAACATGGCGTGCGCACGGGCTTTGCCTCGTGCGCTGCGCCTACGAGGACTTGGCGGGCAGATCACGCTTGACCTGGCCCCGATGCCGAAGAAAGACCGTCGGCCATTTGAAACGGCGTTGCGCCAGGCGTTTCGCGCCGATGACGTTGAAACCACGTTGATCGGCTGGACACCGCTTGGGCACTACGAATTGCAACGCAAGCGCTCTCGCCTGCCGATCTCAGAGGTTCTTACGTGAGCTGTCCGATTTGTAAGGCCCCAACATCGGTCCAATACCGGCCATTCTGTTCGCGCCGTTGCGCCGACGTCGATTTGGCCAAATGGCTGGATGGCAGCTATGCTGCCCCCGCTCATGAGGCAGACCAAGACGAAGGCCGCGAAGACATGGACGAAGAAGCTTCAGGCCCCTTCGGAATGCCACATTAGAACAAATACAAAAAAGCTTTGCCTGACAGGGAAAATACACTGGACACCCCTGCTGCAACCTCCTAGAAACCGCTCACCCGACCACTACGGTGGTCTCCGGTGCCCGGGTAGCTCAGGGGTAGAGCAGTGGATTGAAAATCCTCGTGTCGGTGGTTCGATTCCGCCCCTGGGCACCATTTTTATAAAGTAAAAACGATAGGTTGGCGGATTAGCTGCTGTTACACCTCTTTACTTAAAAGTCCGGGACTGCGCCTGGACTGCGTATGTAATAACCTAATAGATTCGAATGATCAAAGTCTGTCTCTGAGGTGAGCCAGGTTCAGACGTGCAAATGACTGTACGGTTGAAGTATTTACTCACTTCAAGGTTGAAGCTTTCCAGGAAACAAGGTCCTGTATACCAAACCGATTATGCGAGGCCAATCACGTGGCAAATAGATTCATTTTCAGGTAAGTGTGCTGGGCTGACTTGCCCAGGTTCCTGATGGACAGCGAAATACGCGCGAAAAACCACGCTTCTCCGCAGGCCTGCCATCAGACGTCATACCAAGACATTGTTGACCGCAGGGGATCTGGCGAGTTCGGCATGCCCGGCGGCAGCGTGGTGAATGACTATGTTCCATTCTATTTTAGCCCGATCACTTCGTTCACGTACACTATTTATCAGAAAAACGTTCCGCTTGTTTCGCCGACAGGGGAATATTTGAGACAGTCATGCGAGGATGACCGCATCTTCTTCGTGGGGCGTCCGGATAGCTTTCGAGACTCAGGTCTATTCTACTGTTTCAGTGATTATGCCTTGAATTCGAATGCTCCACTCCCATCCATCGAAACTGATCTCGATAGACTTGAGGATCATGTTCATTGGGAGGTCTTTGACGAAGCTCACGATAAGGCAAGCATACCTGAGATCGGTTACCCAGGCGTCAATAGTTGGTTTCACAGCATGGTTAGCCCCGCACACAGGATGTCTCGAAGCCCCAAACGCATGGCGGAGTTCCTTGTTTATGGTGCGGTTCCGCTGGGCTTCGTTGGCTGCATTATTGTCAAAACTGACGACATGAGAGATAAGTTACAAACTATGATGGATGCTTCAATCTGGAATATTCCAATCCACACCAAACCCGGATGTTTCTACGGATGACAATAAGATTTAAAAAGGGAGATATGTTTGCCGAGCCTGTTGAGGCGTTGGTGAATACTGTCAACTGCGTTGGCGTCATGGGCAAGGGGGTCGCTCTTGTGTTTAAGAACCGTTGGCCTGCAAACTTCAAGGCGTACAAATCGCTTTGCGATGGCAACGAATTGCAGCCCGGGCAGATGTTCGTGTTTGACACAAAATCTCTTTTTGAAGCTGAGGGTCCCAGATATCTGGTGAACTTTCCGACCAAGGCTCATTGGCGATCGAAGTCGAAAATATCCTATGTGGAAGACGGTCTCGATGCGTTGGTAAGCACGATCCGGGAGTATGGAATAAAGTCCATTGGTATCCCACCATTGGGATGTGGAAATGGCGGCTTGGACTGGGCCCAAGTAAAGCCATTGATTGTGTCAAAGCTGAGCGGCTTAGAGGGCGTGGACATTGTGGTGTTCGCGCCTCGGGATGCGGCGGACGAACCAGAGCATGTGCACACTGAGTTTCAGATGACATACCCACGCGCGGTTCTCTTGAAGGGATTGAATGAACTTGAAAAGTTCTTTGATGGGTCCTTTGATAGGATTTCCCTGCAAAAGGTTGTATATTTCCTTCAAGCACTGGGTGTCGAATTTAAACTTGGGTTTGCGCGGCAACTTCATGGCCCGTACTCGGAAACATTGAAGATGGCCTACATAGCCCTGGAAAACCATGGGATGATCAGTGGCTTTATGACAGGCGAACGCCAAGCGCATGTCACGAATAGCGGCTGCGCTGTTGCTGATGAGTTTTTGAGTAGCTGTGATAAGGATAGTGACAAGATCATTGATAAGTTGAGCAAGCTCATCCAGGGTTACGAAAGCCCTTACGGCCTGGAACTTCTTTCTTCCGTTCATTGGCTTGCGCAGCATGAAGGGCACTATCCGGTCGAGAAAATCATTGAGGAAATGATTGGTTGGAATGAACATAAGCGCAATTCTTTCAGTGAAGATGCAATCCGCGTTGCTTATGATCGCCTCCAAGAGGACAATCTGCTGAATTGATAGAATGGGGTTGGCCCTGCTGCTGTTATAAACTCAATTTCAGCTGCTCTGTTAGATGGTGGGGCCTACCTTGGATTGTTGAAAATTGGCAACAGTTGTGAGTATGTCGGATATTTTCTTGCAATCTGCTATTCGGATTTTGAAAAATTAGGCCGCTTTAACCTGTGTAGTCTTTAACACAGGAGCCCCCATGAACACTGCACATCACATCAAAGGTGCTAACGATAAGTTAGTTAGCCTTAAAACAGTCTGCGAAACCCTCTGCCGTTCGAAAGCCAGTATCTACCGCGATATTAGCCGGGGCGATTTCCCCAAGCCTATAAAACTCGGAGGTTCATCCCGCTGGCGAGCATCTGATCTCAACAAAATCCTCGATCCTGCTGCACTCATTGCCGTATGAGGCGTGCTTAAAATCGATCAGCTCCGTCTCGGTGGAGCTTCTTCGTTTCCGCAAGAAGTGGCGTGATCGGGGGCCGCTGCTGCATTTCTTGCACTGTGTCCTCTGCATATAATGAGCGCTGCCGTTCATAAGGCAAGCGCCGCACCCTCAGCCTGTCCCGCAGCATAATCAACTCACGATAAATGCGCCGAATGCCACGCCTACGGCGAACAGGATGAGCAACCCCCAGGAGACCAAGCGGGGGGAACCTGGGTTGTGATCCTGAGCGAGGTCGAGGGCGGCTTTTGAATGGACTATCTGTTGGCTTTGATGATGTAACCGCCCTCCGGCGGCATCGATGTGCCAAGGT
>TARA_R110002012_G_scaffold97951_2_pt1 | contig 14805 bp, 3 predicted proteins | sample TARA_R110002012 | Tara Oceans TARA_R110002012 (sample SAMEA4396515) | marine metagenome | biome: Westerlies Biome; feature: [DCM] deep chlorophyll maximum layer (ENVO:01000326); material: water (ENVO:00002006), including particulate matter (ENVO:01000060) such as... | depth 40 m
TATCTATTTGGATTACTTCAAGGGGCTGACGGTGTACCCTAACCCGGCGGATGACTATATCACGATACGGTACGAGAAGCTTGTAAAGGGCGAGGTTGTCGCAGAGCTTATGGATTTGAACGGTCAGACGATAATGTCAAAAGCGGTGCGGCAGGGCACCAGCCAGCAGACTGTATTGGATTTGACAGATGTTAAAAACGGCCTATATATATTGAGATTTTTTGACAAGCATGGGAATGGAGTAGAGATAGTCTCATTCAGGTTGATAGTGAAGAAGTAACCTGGATTCACATGCCATTCTGATTGGCAAATTTTTTAACACAAGTAGTGGTATTTCAGTAGATTATGCGTTAAGTTCTAATCTGTTATAGCCGCTCAGCCGACAAATTGCATCTGCAATCTAACCTTCGATCGTATGAAACTTGCTTTCAGAGGTCTCATGGTACTCATCATTTTTTTTTGCTGGCAAAACCTATTTGGGCAAAGCCGCAATGAGATGGGGATTCCACTAATAACGAATTTCAGCCATAAAGAAACTGGAGGGCACGCTCAAAACTGGGCCACGATTCAGGATGAAAAAGGAATACTGTACTTTGCCAATACCAATGGGGTTTTAGAATTTGATGGCGTTCGATGGAGGATAATTGAAACTAAAACCGGCCTGTTTTTCTCTCTCGCTAAGGATGAAAGTAATAGAATTTTTGCTGGCGGCTACGACGAAATCGGCTATCTGGCACCGGATTCAATCGGACAAATGCAGTTTGTATCCCTCAAGTCTGAAGTGGGGGAGGAAAATAGGGACTTTAGAAATATACGAAGAACCTTCTCTACACCTGAAGGGACTTATTTTTGTGGGTATAGTCACATTTTCCGATGGGATGGGTCAAAAATGAAGACCTGGCAGTCGGGCGAAAACACATTCGGCATCTCATTTTTTGTAAACAATGATTTCTATGTGCAGCAGCGAAATGTGGGTCTTCTGAAGCTTGTGGCAGACTCGCTGCAGCTGGTGCCGGGGAGTGAGAAACTGATGGACAAGCGATTCTATTTTATGCTTGGGAATAAAGCTGGTGGGGGCTTGGTCATTGGGACAGCAAATGATGGACTTTACCACTTCGACGGGACAGAATTTTCGGCGTTTCCCACTGAAATTGATGCTTTTCTTAAGGAAAGCCTACTTTATCATGGCATTTGGCTTGAGGATGGAAGCATGATGCTAAGTACCATATTGGGGGGAGCCGTAGTAGTTACCGGTGGTGGGGAGTTAAAATACAGACTTCATGCTGGGAACGGGCTTCAAAATGATGCGGTTCACGCTGCATTTGTTGATGATGGTGGTGCCGTATGGTTGGCGCTCGACAACGGAATAAGTAAGGTTGACGTTGCATCTCCAATTACTCGTTTTGACCAAAAAAATGGTGTTCGTGGCATAGTGAATGCCATTATCAGGCATGACAATGAACTATATGTAGCAACGGGCCATGAAGTCTCAACAATACGGAATGATAAGGACGGTGCAATGTTGAGCGGCATTGAGGGGGCCAATAACGCCTGGTCTTTTCTGACGGTCGACCGTTCTTTAGTAGTTGCCACCGATTTTGGCATTAAGGTATTGACTAAAAGCGGCTTCGAGCAAGTTCCTGTAGCTCCTCAGGGATATCGCCAACTTTATCAATCTCCTCAAAACCCAAACATTGTTTACGGCGGCACTACCGATGGCGTGGCAGTGTTCGAAGTGAAAGGCGGAAAATGGGAGAGTCTTGGAAAACTACCTGATGTCGGAGGGGAAATTCGCCGAATGCTGGTCGTGGATAGTATTCTTTGGATTAGCACCTTTCATCGTGGTATTTATCGACTGAAAACGGATCCTGGCTCACCGCTTGAGATTCAGGAGGCGCAGCTGTATGATACGCTGGGAGGCCTGCCCTCCATGGTTGAAAATTTCGTTTATCCATACGGAGGAGGTAAGGTTATAGTCACCCACCGTGGTATTTTTCAGTTTGATGCTGGGGTGAATAAATTTCGACCTGATTCTACTTTTGGAGATATGCTGGCCAATGGCTCTCATGCCGCCTATTTCTTTGAGGAAGGGACTGATGGTAGAGCATGGATACATATATACAATCGTGATAAGAAGGTTAGGGATACTGGCTATGCAAAGAGGGGAGAAGATGGAAAGTACGCCTGGGCGAATAACGCCTTTGCGGGATTGGAAGACGTCAACCTTTTTTACATCTATTCAGAGCCTAATGGTATTACCTGGCTGGGTGGCAACGATCTTTTGTTGCGACATGACCATAGCGTCTCTGTTAATTATGATAGACCTTTCAATACACTCATTAGGCAGGTTATCACCAAAAATGATTCCCTGATTTTTGGTGGGAACCAGAAGGAAAAAGCACTGGTAGTCCCCAAATTAGAGTTTCCGAACAATTTCATTCGGTTTCAATTTGCGGCGACCAGTTTCGACTTTGCAGAAAAAAACGAGTACCAGACTATGTTGGGAGGATATGATGAAGACTGGTCGGCCTGGACAACGGAGACACAAAAAGACTTTACGAACTTATCTGAAGGGTCTTATACTTTCTATGTACGAGGGAGAAACATTTATGGTGTGCAGGGCAAGGTTGATTCCTATGCTTTTTTGATCCTTCCGCCATGGTATCGCACCTGGTGGGCATTTGTCATTTACCTGGCGTTGTTTGTGGGAACGATACAGTTCATTATTCGTCGGCGCTCCAAACAACTTAAAGAAGAAAAATTGGTGCTTGAACGGATTGTAGGACAGCGAACACAAGAAATCGAGCAAAAGAATGCACAGCTTAAGGAGCAGGCCAGGCAGCTTCAGAAAATGGACAAAGTGAAATCTAGCTTCTTTGCCAATATTTCCCATGAGTTTCGAACACCGCTCACCCTAATACTTGGCCCGCTAAACGATCGGGCGGATGGCAACGATGCAGTGATGCCGGGCAGCGTGCTGAGCATGATGAAGTCCAACGCCGACCGGCTTTTGCGCTTGATCAACCAGCTTTTGGATCTGTCGAAGCTGGAGACCGGCTTGCTGAAGTTAGAAGCTGCAAAATATGATTTGGTAACATTTGTGAAAGGCCTGACCAGATCATTTGACTCGCTGGCAGAGCGCCGAGGGTTGACGTTGTCTATTTACTCGGAGGTAGACTCGCTGGACATTTTTTTTGATGTCGACAAAATTGAAAAAGTCTTTTTTAATCTAATCACTAACGCAATTAAGTTCACAGAAGACGGCGGAAGCATCAGTTTGACCATAAGAGAATTACAAGAATCCGTCGAAATTGATGTGGCGGATTCAGGCATTGGAATCCCTGAAGATCAACTGAAAAATATTTTCGAGAGGTTTTATCAGGTAGATAGCTCAACGACTAGATTTCAGGAAGGTTCAGGGATCGGGCTGGCGCTGACCCGGGAACTTGTTGAGCTTCATCATGGGTCAATTAGTGTCAATAGCACCAGAGAGAAGGGTACAGTGTTTACGGTCAAATTGCTTAAAGGAAGTGCTCACTTTGGGAAAGACGAAATTGTTGCAGAAAAAGTGACCGTCGATGTTGCCACAAAGCCGGCTAAAAGCAAAGTTTTGACAGAGAATAGTGTAGTGGCTGACGATGGCCGTCTCGTCGTGTTGGTGATTGAAGACAACTCGGATGTGAGAACCTATATCAAAAGCCAACTGGAGGGACAGTTTAGAATTCTTGAAGCAGGCGATGGAGAAGAAGGGTTGGCTATGTCCAAAGAAAAGGTACCCGATTTGATCATCAGCGATATAATGATGCCGGTCATGGATGGATATACATTGACGAAGAAATTGAAGGAACATGTAGCCACTTCACATATTCCTGTTGTGCTTCTGACCGCCCGGGCCGACAGTCAAGATAAAATTGAAGGGCTTGTAACAGGAGCTGATGACTATTTAACCAAGCCATTTGACGGAAAAGAGTTGGCCGTGCGGATTGACAACCTGATTAATATCAGACAAAAGTTGAGGGAAAGAATCCGCCAGCAGGTCTTGTTGGAGCCGACTCCAGTAGAAGCCATGTCAATGGACGAAACTTTTATCAGAAAAGCGGTGGCGCTCGTGGAGAAGCATCTGGCAGGTTCGGAATTAAGCGTAGAATGGCTGAGTGACGAGATGGCCATGAGTCGGATGCACCTCCACCGTAAGCTGAAGGCACTTACTGACCAATCGCCCAGCGAGTTCATCAGATCCATCCGGTTGAAGCGAGCTCACCAGCTCATCCGGAAGAGGAGCGCCACCGTGACAGAAATTGCCTTTGAGGTGGGCTTCAATAACCTTTCTTATTTTTCGAAATGCTTCAAAGAAGAGTATGGTTTGCTGCCCTCGGAACTTGAGGATAAATCAAGCGCTGGGAACTTCTGAGGTTTTTTGGGCTATATGTTACATCTGTGTGAGTCCGTGTTACGTGTCTGTTAGCATGTCGGTATCTGAGGGCCGAACTTGAAGCTATGAAAAAGCCAAAAGGCTGATCATCAGCTCAAGTTTTTAACTAACTCTCAGGATCATGAAAACCTTTTTTAATCAAAAAAATGGGCTTGCTTTTCTTTTGGGGATGCTCATAACTTACTTCGGAAGTGCTCAAAGCATTTTGACAGCGGATAGAAACCCGGGGGCAGTAGCCGTGCCGGGTGCTGTTTTTGTTGGTTCAACCGCTCTGCAGGACGCCATAGCGGCGGCGGTGGATGATGACATTATTCATGTAATCCGAAGCTCTAGCAGTTATGGAGCAATCACTATTGACAAGCGACTTAATATTTTTGGAATTGGGCTTTTCCCGGATACTGATGGCTCCAGCAGATCCTACGTAACCACGGTCGAGATAGCCGACCCGGCGGCAAGCGGTACCAGAATATCGGGTATGTATATTTCCTCCTCTCTGGCGCTTGGCGGTATTGCAGGGACACTATCGAATTTACTAATAGAAAATAGTGTAATCACAAGAATACAACATGCAGGAGCCATCACTGGTCTGAATAACGTCGTAGTCAGAAACAATATATTAGGCAGTGGCATTGGCAATAGCACTGAGGAGACAATCGATTTTCTTCAAGGCTATGTATCTAATATTGCAATAGTTAATAATATCATTTACGGTACCACAGCAGAAAGTTATGGGACCGCCACTTATGGATCAGTTACGACTGATCTCAGTACCATTGAAAACAATATTTTTATTCATACCGACGCAGAAGCAAATGGCTGGTTTGCTTTTAACCGGCTCACCAATTCTACTGTTAAAAACAATATCTTTTATGGCATTGGCCCAAGGGGCAAAACGGCTTTGTCAAACAACAGTTTCGAAAACAATCTTAGCTTCCATAGCAAGCCAACTCAAGGATTTCTCACTACTGGTGGCAACACAAGTGTTAATAATATTACTGGCCAAGACCCTCTTTTTGTCAATGTCTCATTTGGAACAGGAGTTCCCTCTCTCTCAACATTTGACCCAGCCCTGGATACGGGCTCACCTGCTCTTGGCTCAGGCACCAATGGCACCGATATGGGGGTGTATGGAGGCCCAATCCCTTTTAATTTGGAGGGCACCTTAATACCCACCATTCAGGTGCTCGATGTTCCTTCTATGGTGATTGAAGGCAATGACCTGAATGTGCACATCCAGGCCAAAGGAAACTAGTATAGCTCATCTCGAAAAAGATGAAAAGGCTTCTTTCCTTTTTGGGGTTGATATGCTGTGCGCAATTTGGGCTGGCACAGGCCCCGCAAATAACGGCCATGGAATACTATGTAGACGCCGACCCAGGTTTTGGCGGTGGTACCAGCGTTTTTTTCACACCTGCCGCTCAGGTAGATTTTAACTTTGCTGTGCCCACTGGCTCGCTTACGCCAGGCGTGCATACATTGTACGTTCGCACGATGGATGAAAACAACGTTTGGAGTCATTTTGAAAGAAGAGCTTTTTTTATCAGTCAATCCACAACCGAAACACGCAACAACATAGTAAGTATGGAGTATTACCTTGACTCTGATCCTGGTCAGGGTAATGGGACGCCGGTGGCGGTGACGCCGTCTGCTGATGTCGATGTTTTTGAGCTGATCCCCACGGCGTTCCTTAGCTCCGGTTTTCATAACATCTATTTCAGGGTGCAGGACGCATCCGGCCAGTGGAGTGCAGCAGAGCATCGGCCGTTTTTTATCAGTCAGTCAACGAGCGAGATCCGAAATGACATTGATGCCGTTGAGTATTTTATAGATGTTGATCCGGGTCAGGGCAACGGTGTGGCCGTAGCGGTAACACCATCTACAGATGTAGACCTGCTGGAGCAAATTCCCACTTCATCGTTAAGTGCTGGCTTTCACTCGGTCTATTTCAGAGTGCGTGATGCCTCCGGTCAGTGGAGTGCTACGGAGCATCGGCCGTTTTTTATCAGTCAGTCAACGAGCGAGATCCGAAATGACATTGATGCCGTTGAGTATTTTATAGATGTTGATCCGGGTCAGGGTAACGGTGTGGCCGTAGCGGTAACACCATCCACAGATGTAGACCTGCTGGAGCAGATTCCAACGTCATCGTTAGGTACAGGCTTTCACACGGTCTATTTCAGGGTACGTGATGCCTCCGGTCAGTGGAGCGCCACCGAACATCGACCATTTTTTATCACCACCTCGAGTGTTGAGGGTCAAAATACCATTACCTCGTTGGAATACTTTTTTGATGTGGATCCGGGATATGGAAATGGTTTGGCACTGGTCATTTCTCCTGGAACTCAGATCGATGCCGCTATTCCTATACCCATTGGGTCACTTTCTCCCGGGATGCATACGCTTCATATCAGGGCTCTGGATGATAGGGGGCAGTGGAGCCATATTGAATCAAGACCTTTTTTTAGAGATGGAACAAGGCTGATAACTACCGTTGAATACGCTATAGATACAGACCCCGGTGTGGGTCAGTCCACACAGGTGGTTGTGGCTTCTCCCCAAAATCCCATTGATGAAAATGTCAGTATACCTATTGCGGTCAATTCGTTAAGTAGTGGCAGCCATAATCTCTTAACGAGGGTAAAAGATGGAAATGGAGCGTGGAGCTTAACAAGTACGACTGCCTTCGAACTGCTAGGTTTTTCCCTTATGATAGACAGTGTGGCCCTTGATTCTATTTACAGAAAAACGGATGGAGCAAGTTGGGTAAATAGCACAAATTGGTTCAATGTGGATCTCAACACCTGGTACGGAATAGACACGCTGGGAGGCAGGGTGCAAGCGGTAAGCTTGAGCAGCAATAATTTGGAGGGCGGTTTCCCCTACGAATTGGCCTACTTATCTGAAGCAGTCAGTATTGATCTGTCGGATAACTTCTTGGCGGACAGCGTCCCTGAACAGATAGTGAATTTGCAGGCGCTGACCAGTTTTGACATTAGCAACAACGAACTAACCCACTTGCCCGACATGAGCTCACTCGGCCTGCTCGCCTCATTTGATGTGAGCAACAATCGATTTACCTTTGAAGATTTAGAGCCAAACGTAGGCATCATCACCGTCAATGCAGGACAGAAGCCGTTCGGCCTGAGCCAAACAATTGGACTAAATGCTGGAGATAGTCAAACATTGGCATTTGCAGTCGGTGGTATTAACAACGAATATCAGTGGGAGAAGGACGGGGAGGATATTGTTGGCGCCACAACTGATACGTACGAAATAACAAACTTTGGCCCACTGAACCTCGGTGTATATAAACTGAGGGTAACCAACACTGTAGTTATGGGATTGACCCTCATAAGTGAGCCAATCACCATTAAATCGCCAGCATCGGTGCTTTCTATTACAAGAAACGATGCCAACCCAAATAACTTTTCTTCAGTTAGCTGGACTGTCGCCTTCGACCAGCCGGTGACCGGGGTTTCCGAAGCAAATTTCTCGCTTGTCGAATCCGGCGTAGCTAGTCCAATCTTAATAGCTGTATCAGATGCAGATGGGGTCAACTGGGTCGTTGCAGCAGAATTTGGCGCAGCCGGGGGCACCCTGGGCCTAGATTTCACCGACAACGCTGGAGTTTTGCCAAGCGTTATCAACATCCCTTTCAATGGGGAGGTGTATAGCATCGACAATATCCCGGCCACTGCTGACTCCGTGATTGTGCAAAGTGGGCCCCTGAATCTTGATTCACAGTTATTAGACTTCGACATACTAAATGGAGAGATAGGAGCAACGTTTGAGTATTTTATTAATAGTGAGGCGGACAGCAGTGCCCTGACAATAAGTGGCAGTAACACTATTTCCTCTGACCCAGAGCGCCTTACCGAAATAGATTTGGCCAGCTTGGCCGACGGTATTTTCAGTGTTAAAGTTGTTTTAACCGATAGTCTTGGCAATCGGGGCGATACAATTAGTACCGAAGGGCTCAAAGACATTGTTCCCCCTACAGCCACGTTGACTTACAGCCTGCCTCAGCCGTCAATAACAGGCGTCATACCTGTTGACGTCCAATTTTCAGAAGCAGTCACCAATCTAACAAGCCAGGATTTTGAGGTGCTCAATGGCGTCGTGGATACAATTGTCCGAACCAACGCCTCAAATTATCAGCTTATTTTGTTGGTCACCGCAGACATTGCATTGTTGCAGGCAAGTCTTCGGTCGGTCGGTGTGACGGACTTAGCAGGGAATCTTGCAGAAAATAGTAATGTGCTTGAAATCCGGAAAATCAAGGATGGTGTCATCGCATCTGACTCCCTGGCCCTTGTGAGCCTGTATAATTCTCTTGACGGAGCTAATTGGGTCAATAATACTAATTGGCTTGCACCTGGCCAGAAAGTTGAGAACTGGTTTGGAGTGACGGCGTCTCTTTCAAGGATAACGGGCATTGATTTGGTAGCAAACGGCCTTAGAGGGGGTCTGCCCGATGATATTCTTGTGCTTGACTCATTGAAAACCCTCGATATCAGCAATAATCAGATTTCCAGATTACCCAACCTGACTTCAATGGCACTTTCTACCACCAACGTTGCCAATAATGTTCTTGATTTTGCCTCACTGGAATTCAATATGGGACTTGCTTCTTTCACGTTTTCGCCGCAGTCTGCGCTCCTTACTTTTACGGACACCCTTCAGGAGAGGGGCGAAAGCCTGATCTTGGATCGCCAGGTCGGAGGAAGTGCAAACAATTATCAGTGGTTTAAAAATGACCTATCACTAGAAGGTGCTGCCGGGTTCAATCATACAATCGATTTCCCAACATTTGCGGACGAGGGCAATTATTATGTAGAGGTTACCAGTAGTATTGTTCCGGGTTTGACGCTCACAACTAAGCCGGTAGCACTCAGGGTGAGCTCCCTTGAGCGTGATAGGTTATTGTTGGAGGAGTTGTATAGCTTAACCAGTGGCGAAGCCTGGATCAATAATTCGGGATGGAACACGGCCGATCTATCATCTTGGTTTGGTATAACCGTTGCCAGCGACAGGGTAACCGGGATTGACTTGCCCGCAAACAACCTTTCTGGTGACTTGCCGAAGTTTCTGGGAGATATGAGGAAGCTAACAAGTATCAATTTATCGGGAAATGAAATCACCAGCCTGCCAGTTTTGACAAATATCATTCAACTCACGATGCTCAATGTCTCGAACAACAGGCTACAGTTTGACGATCTTGAGCCAAATATCAACATTCCCAGCCTGAACTATAGTCCACAAAAATTGGCCGGAGTGATGTTGGAAGAACTGATACCAGTGGGGGCTGATTACTTACTCAGCGTATCGATTGGTGGCAGTGCCAATAGTCATCAGTGGTTCAGGAATGGCGTGGAGGTGGAGGAAGGCAATGCGGCAGAGTATACTATTGCTGGGATAGATTTCGCTACGATGGGCGATTACCAACTGGAAGTTACGAATGCCAGGGTACCTGGCCTGACTATCAAAAGTAGCGTACAGCAAGTTTTAGCCACAGCCAATCTTTCGGGTAAAATAACAGACAAAAGCGAGCTCCCTGTCAATGACGCCTTTGGGGCACTACTTATAGTTAAGGCGGGCGCCTACGATACCACAGGTCACTTCAGAAGCGGGCCAAACGGGACATTTGTCATCGAAGATGTGGTGCTGGGCGATTATCTGCTTTATGCTGAGCAGGATATAGAGGTCTTTTTACCAAGCTTTTACAAAAGCACCATCGATTGGGCCTTTGCCGATCTACTTCAGCTCCGTGGCAATGTTGGTGAACTTGTGCTTACCATGGAGGGTGTTCTGCCAGTGTTAACCCCTGTAGATGGAGACAATACCTTCAGTGGATTATTTGAATCTGATTTTGGCGACGATGGGGCACGGGTGTTTGATAGAAAACGGGTAAAAGGTGCGGGAGTAAGTTTGAGTCGCTCAAGGTTTAGGGCGAAGGATAACGATGAAGGCTACGAGTTGATCGCCTATGTTCAAACAGATGAAACGGGTCAGTTTGAGATGAACAACCTGCCTGATGGAGACTATCGTGTTAATATTCAGTATCCGGGTATTCCGATGGATCCCACTTCTTTTATCGAGTTTCAGCTTGGCGGTGGCAACGGTGTTGAGCAGAACAGCATCCGTATCAATGCGTTGGCTACGCCAACCAGCATTGTGGTGACCAAGGTGGAAGAGACGGGCATCTATTTGGATTACTTCAAGGGGCTGACGGTGTACCCTAACCCGGCCAATAAATTCTTGACAATCCGTTATGAGAAATTAGTGAGGGGCGAAATAGTAGCCGACTTGATAGATTTGACGGGTCAGACAATAAGAAGCGCTAACCTTGAGCCGGGCTCTGATAGACAGGTTCTTCTTGACGTTGACGACGTGAAAGCAGGCATGTATATTTTGAGATTTTATGATACAACGGGAAATGGGGGGAGTGTTATTTCACTAAGAATAATAATAAGCAGATAGCTGGCATAAACCGGCTAATACCAACTTTACCACTTAGGAAGTTTAAGTGATATTTTTTATTGATAAATTCTTATATTGGGGTGCTGCCTATAGCCCAATTTGCGGGCCTTTTTTTAATTATTGTATTTTCTTGAGCCGAGTATTGGCTCAACCGATCTAATCGAACATGAAATTTAAAATTTTGGTGTTCTCAATAGTACTGGTAGGTGCTATTCAGAACTTGTATGCCCAAAACTCAGTTGGCATTGGCACAGAAACGCCCAATCAAAATGCTGTCCTTGAGTTAATTGCTATCAATGGAAATCAAGGCTTTCTTGCTCCCCGGCTAACCGCTGCCGAGCGAACAGCCTTCGCAGCCAATCTGACGGCTACCGACAATGGTATGTTGGTTTTCGACAGCGATGATGGGACATTGTATGTTTGGTACAACTCAACCTGGAACGTCATTGGATTGTCTCAACTTGTGGCTGGCAATGGCATTTCAATTTCCGGTCAGGAGATCACTAACTCAGGAGATATTGATGCGACAGATGATGTGACCATCACAACGGCATCTGCCGGTGATGTGTTGGGCCGCTTCGATTCTCTGGTAGTTTCGGGGCTCAAAGGACTGCCGCTCGACAGCATCGCCCCATCCACAGGATTTAGCCTCGTTTGGAATGGAAGCCTTTGGAAATTCGCCCTGGATTCGGCGTCTAATCAGACAGTTATTCCCAATGCAAACCTATTAGCTACCAATACGCAGGCAGCACTCGAAGAACTACAGGTGGAGATATTGTCTATCACCAGCGGCCCAAACAGCATTAGCAGCTCTGAGATAATAGATGGATCGATTGCTGACGCAGACATAAATGCGACGGCCGATATAGCAGGAACAAAGGTTAACCCAGACTTTGGTTCGCAGAATGTTTTAACCACAGGCACAGTAACTGCTGCTTCTTTCTCTGGAGACGGAAGTGGTTTAACCAATATACCAGCGACGCCAGGGCCAAATACGGTAGGTAGCCCTGAACTTATTGATGGATCGATTGCCGATGCGGATATCAACGCTGCCGCCGCAATTGCTGGTACTAAGGTTACTCCAAACTTTGGTGCTCAGAACATATCGACCACCGGATTAGTGACGGCAAGCTCCTTTTCTGGCGACGGGAGCGGATTAACGAACATTCCCGCCACCCCAGGCCCGAATACTGTCAGCAGCGCAGAAGTTGTAGATGGCTCAATCGCATTTTCCGATTTGAACACCGCTGTAGTGGATGGAGTTACACTGGCTTCGAACGGCTCGTCGTTTGAGGTGCGTGACAATGGTGTGACAACGGCTAAGCTGGTGAATGGTTCGGTGACAGACGCCAAGGTAAGCGACGTAGCGCCGGCAAAGATTACCCAATCGGGCGCAACCACAGGTCAGGTATTAAAATGGACTGGCAGTACCTGGGCGCCTGCGACTGATGTTACAGGTTTGGCTTCGCTTACCAGCGGCACGCTGCTGATTGGCGACGGCACCAATACTCCTCAGGAGCAGGTAATTACTGGCCATATCACTGTTGATAACACAGGAATAGCTCAAATCCAGTCGGCAGTTATTACGCACGACATGGTCAACGACCTGTCCTTCGTGGATGGTATTACATTGGTGTCGAATGGGTCAACGTTTGAAGTCCCGGCCGGCGGGATTTCCAGCCTGGAAATACTTGATGGAACAATTTCAGACATTGACATCAGCGATGTTGATGCGGGAAAGATAATAGGCCTGGGCACTGCGGCGACACTAAATGTTGGTACAGGGGCAAGCAATATAGTTCAGCTTGATGGAACAGGTGCTCTGCCTGCAATTGATGGCTCTAATTTGATTGGCGTTGTCCCAGTAATTGGAGCGGGCACTATTGGTGCCACGGAATTGGCAGCAAATGCAGTCACTAATGGAAAAATAGCAGATGGTAACGTCACCGGAGCGAAAATCGCCACTGACGCAATAAGCAGTGATAAAATTGTTGATGGCTCAGTCATCACAATCGATCTGGCAGATGGTAATGTGACCACTGCAAAGCTTGCAAATAATGCAGTTACTGGCGTAAAAATAGCTGATGGCTCCATTGCGGATGCCGATATTGCCGATGTTGCCGTGGGCAAAGTGACAGGCCTTGGCACAGCCGCCACGCTTGATGCAGGGGTCACTACAAACGACCTGGTTCAGCTACCATCAGACGGCATGCTTCCTGCGCTTGATGGATCAGCGCTGGTAAATATGTCGGCGGCTCAAATCTCTGGCCTGGGAACTGCTGCGTCACTTAACGCTGGCACGGCCGCCAACAACGTTATTCAGCTTGACGGAACGGGTGCCCTCCCGGCAGTTGACGGCAGTGCCTTAACTGGCATAACGGTAGCTGGCTTTACCGGCCCTTTGGCTGGTGATGTAACGGGCACTCAGGGAGCCACCGTTGTGGGGCAGGTAGGTGGTGTAACTGCAACAAATGTGGCGTTGGGGGCAAATGCAGCCAATACCGCAACTGCCCTCAACACATCAGGAACCATAGTGGCCAGAGATGGCTCAGGCAACTTCGCTGCCAACAACATCACCGCAACCAGTTTTGCTGGAGATGGTGCTGCGATCACGGGGCTCGATGCCAACGCTATCAATGACATGGAGGTTAATGCTACCGATAATGTGGTTTCACTTGGTGCAGGTGGTGGAAAAACGGCTGCACAGGGTGGGTCGGCAGGAACGGACAACACATTTTTGGGAGCAAATGCTGGCCAGGCAACCTCTGGCAACGGAAATACTTTCGTGGGATCCAATGCTGGGTTGGCTAACACAAGTGGAGCTCACAATATCTTCATTGGCGGCGATGGTGGAACCAACACAACAGGCAATTTTAACACACTGATTGGGGATAACGCCGACGTTGGCGTGGATGGTCTTACAAACGCAACAGCTATCGGTGCAAATGCCGTGGTGAGTACCGATAATTCAATCGTATTGGGTAGTGGTGGTGTGAAGGTAGGAATTGGCACGAGCAGCCCTGTGAGCGGATTACAAATCTTTGATGATTATCATTTATTTCATTTTGATAATGGCTCGACAGTCGACGGCGAATTCTTAAGTGAGAACCTCTACCCTGATGAAGGTGCCAACCTGATGAAGTACACAAATACAGGCCCGGCAAGTGCAATTTATCAGCATGCTGGCAATATTCAGTTCTTGATTGGAAGCAGCCAACCAGCGGAGACCGACGCATTGACAGGGGTTGTTCAATCCGCTCTCGTGCTGGACAATGCTGGCGACGCCCAGTTTGGAGGCGCAGTCGAAGTGGGGGATGTTAAAGGTACACCAACATCGGGAATGATCCGTTACAATGGTAACTTCGAGGGGTTCGATGGTGTCTCCTGGAATTCTTTCTCAAGCTTGGCCTATCCGGTAACCGATATAGTGGCTGATGGTGGTACCCTTATTGATATTGTCAACACTGGCGGGGGAGGAGCGGCGTCCTTTTCTATTAATAACACTTCTGCCATAAGCAGCGCTGTCAGCATTTTTAACGATTCTGATGATACTGGCTCAAATGGGCTCAGTGTTTCACATACGGGGCTCGGCGGAGGGGCGGAAGTTATTATTGGCAATGGCTTAAACAATCAGTATGGCCTGCTCGTAGAGACGGTTGGAACCAATTCAGCTGGCCGGTTTCAGGTAAACAACGTATCGAATACAGCTGCGGCATTGTCGAGCGAAGTAATTGCCGGAGCAGGTGCGGGCCTTGAGGTAACGACCAGCGGAGATGGTTATGTAGCTAACTTTAGGAACCTCAATGCTTCCAACAGCGTGCCTGCCCTCATCGTAGGCAACGATGGAACAGATCAGGTAGCAATATTTCAAAACACAGGCAATGCAACCGCAC
>TARA_R110002012_G_scaffold112375_4_pt1 | contig 14801 bp, 5 predicted proteins | sample TARA_R110002012 | Tara Oceans TARA_R110002012 (sample SAMEA4396515) | marine metagenome | biome: Westerlies Biome; feature: [DCM] deep chlorophyll maximum layer (ENVO:01000326); material: water (ENVO:00002006), including particulate matter (ENVO:01000060) such as... | depth 40 m
GAAGACAACCTTGTACCTATAAGAGAAGGTATAGCAGCTATGATGCCGCAGATAGCACGTAAACTATCTAACGATCCTAATGTAAATGCACAGACTTTAGCGTTGATAGAACAAAAGCTAGCATACTATTCTTACATGTCTAAAGATTTTGACAGACGTAGTGATGATATAAACACGGCGCTTCTAAATCTTACAGCTGGTATTGTAAACATGGAAGGGTTTAAAGGACTAGAACTTACTAAAAAAGATTTAAATGATTCTAAAGTTTTACAGGAAGTGTTTAGCACATTTGTAGAACAGTTAGAACAAATGAGTAGTGCAGAAGTAAATCTAAATGATTTAGAAATGCAACAGCTGTTTGATTTATTTGCAGACGGTTTACTATTAGCTAGAGAACTGCAGTCATTCCAAGAAATGATTACAGGTATATATAATAACCCTGCAAAAGAATTTGAAGATGCTCAGAGTGCATTAGACGAAAGAGATGAGGCTATAAAAGAAGCTGAAGAGCAGATAGCATCTGTTGTAGAAAGCGGAGAAGCAGCTGAAAATGCAACAAAAAATGAAGAGAATAAAGAGAGTAATGAAGTGTCTGAGGATCAGCCTGTTGCTGATGAAAAAGAATCTGTCAGCCCAAATCAGCTTAATATTACACCATCTGCCCAAGCCTATGCTGATGCTAATAATATTGATTTATCTAATATCCAGGGTACTGGTAAGAATGGTAGAATACTAAAGAAAGATGTAATAAAAGCGCAGAGATCTGCTACAGTTAACGAGTCCATACAGAATACTAATAAAGCTACGGAAAGAGACACTGAAGTACCATCTAATGATACAACTGTAGAAGAAAATGAAAACCTACAAGTAATAATATCTAAAGAAGACGACACATTACAAGCAGGTATAGAAAAAGACGAGCCTGTAAAACTACAAAGCATACTTACAGCTGCATGGAAATCTGTAAGAAACTTTTTTAACAACACTCCTGGTACAGATACTATCACATCTAATTACTTAGAAAATCCTGACACAGGAAACATAACCCAACAAGACAAAGATATTGTATGGGAAATAGATTTTGATTACATAGAACTACGTGAAGGCGGACAGTATCCTAGAGGAACTGTAAATAAGCTTAAGAATAAACAAGATCTAACAGACGAAGAGTTAAAAGTAATACCTATAAAAGGTATGCTTACAACAAACGAAGGAACTACTCTTACATTTTATATGCACGAAGAGCCGTACATATTTAGTAACATGGACCCTAAGAAATGGGATCAGGCAATGCAAGAGTTAAAAGATTTTAGAAGAGACTTTTATAATCTTTACCAACAAGATAAACAAGCTACTGCAAAAATAGAAGCTATGAGCGGCGGCCATTTAGATACCCGTAAGGGGCAAAAGAATAACTTAGCTACAGTATTAAACAATGGTGACCCTAGAGTTAGAGATCAGAAAGTTATATTTGTATTTAACGATGGTAGTGAATATGTAGATGCTTTTGGTAGAACGTACCCTGAGTTAAGTTTGTATGCTACAAATCCTGATACAAAAGGTGCAGTATATATGCCTATACAAATGAACAATGGTTCTATATTCCCACTGCGTGTATCTATAGAAAATTTAAACAGGCCAGTTGCTGAGTTATTGTATACTATATATACAGATAGAATGTCTAAAAAAATATTACTAAATGATATTGTATCAGAAGCGTGGGTAAATGACTACATAAAAACACGAGACTTCGGAGATCAGGCAGACTTTATGCAGAACTTGTTTAGCTACATAAGTAATAGTGAGCTGACACCTACATTTTCTGAGTTGTTAAACATGCTAGTATATGAACACGATCAGGTTACAGAACTATATATGTTTAGATTTGATGTAAAAAATAACTTGTTAAAGTTAGGAGAAGATTCTTACAGCATGCAAGACATAGAAAATAATAAAGAAAAAATTATTGACTGGTTTGTAGAGAATAAAAGATTTAATGTACAACGCTCTAGAACTTCTGACCCTAATTACGTAGATTTGTTTGTTGAAAATTTAGTTGTAAACACAAATGCATTTACACACAGAGCTACAGGTTCACCATTTATACAGCCTAGTATTAGAATGTCTGTAATAAATAGTCCTGCAGAGTATGCAAAAGAAGTTAAAGAAGAGAAGCCTCCTATACTAGAGTTGCAAAGTGTTGAAGACGATGATGCAGGAGAAATACTTATGGAATCTGTAAAACAAGAAATGATACAAGACGGTATTACTAAAGCAGAAGAAAGCGAAGTAGCCGATGAAATTGTAACAAATCTTAATACTACTATGTCTGCAGAAGAGACAGAAGCAGCTATTAATGCAGCAATGTTTGCATCTCTTGTAGAAGAGCAGATAACTCCAGAGATAGATGACATAGCAGAAGAGGTAGAAGTAAAGAGAGAATCTTTACCTGAGCAAGATAATAATGAACCTTCTTGGATGAATGATCTGGAAGCGTTAGATGATATTGATAACGATATAGATATGAGTAATTTAGAAGAAGATGACCAAACACCTTGTAAATAATGAAGTGTAATTTACTAGACGAATCGTTTAAGAGCGGTAAGAATTCTGTTCTTGCACCAAATGGTAAAACATCTTTACTGTTTGGTAAACTGTATGATATATATAATCAAGACGGTCAAAGAGCATATAATACATATCTTATAACACAACAAGAAGATTTTAATAAATGGTTTGCCGAAAGTGAGTCTGGCAATAATGTAGATGAGAACGGAGAGCCACAGATATTTAAAAACTTTTATGTAAGTATAGATCCTGAAACAAAACAGTCGAAGAGATGGTATGTATTTGATTCTAATCTAGAGTCTGCTACAGCTATGTATCCTGTAGGACTAACACGGATACCAGGAATGACACCTGCAGAAATAAAAGAATCAGTTGATGTTTTGTCTGCAGCATTTATAAAAAATAAACGATACCAAGTACAAGACTTTGATGATGTAAAAAATCTAGACTACAGATTTTTTGGTGAGTGGGCGGCAGCACACATGATACAACTAAGAAAAAATCCACAGTTAAAAGGAACTAAGGCGTATAGATTATACCAACAAATTTTTGAAGACATAGTATATCTACGTAAAGATGTGCAGGATAAAGATGGCAACAGGGTACCTTTGCTTGACGAAAATAATATGCCTGTACCTAGATACAATCCTAAAGATCCTGTAAACTCATCACAACTACTAGAAATGGTATTCTCTAGAATGAGTAGAGAAACTAGAATAGAGCTAAAAGAAGATGAGAAAACCGCATCACTAAATGTAAAAGACGCACACTTTAGCAACCCTAAAGAAAAGATGACAGCAAATGTCAAACTTATGATTAGAAGTTTGTTTAAGGTTACATTTAAAGACGGTAAAATTGTGCCTGTTATGAGTAAGACACTTGGTAAACCTACCTTAGTAGATCTTACAAAAACATATGCAACTATAATGCAGTATCTAAGTAACATATACTCTTCGGACCCTACTGTAGATGTATATAATCTGATGACAGAAAGACTAAAAGATGTGCAAGGATTCCATCCTGAGTTTAACGAGCTTGTAGCAATGCTAGAAAGAGCGCCGCAGTATAAAAAGACACAGTTTGTGCAAGCATTTATGCGGCCAGAGTTAGACTATACAACTACATTTGTAGATGGTACATCTAGGACAGGTACAAGAATAGGTAGCCCTGACGTACAATCTAGTGAGAAAAACATTAGAGACAATTGGCAGATAGCCTACGAGCAGCTGATGACTAAACCTAACCAAGTAGGTAAAAGGATATTAGATGTACGAAATGCAGAAAAAGCAGTGGCTGCTTACACAGCATTTAACAAAAAACTAAAAGAAGTTTATAAGCGGGCGCTAGTTAAAGCAAAGAAAACAAACATACAAGATCTTACAGAGGCTGACGTACAGTTAAAACCTATAGCGGAGGTGTTTGCAAAGGTGTTAAATACAATTGGAATACAAGCAGACCCTGTATCCTTAGAGTATTTGTTTAAACAATCTGCTAACCCTGCAATAGAGGCTAACAATTTAATGTCAAGCCTTAAGTATGTATTTCTAGGGAGCACACGTAAAGGCTCGTTAGGTTTACAGAATCTTATAGACAAGCATAACGCAACAAAAGAAGGTAGATCGTTTCCTGTACTAGAAGATGAAGAGGGTAACATAAACTCTATCATGTTTGATGAGAAATCTATTAGGCCTTTTTCTACAGCACAAGGTGTATACGACGCAGACTTATTAGAAACTACTGTGTTAGGCCCTGGTGCTACATTGTATTGGAAATACGGTATGTACTCTTACTTGCATACAGCGGTGTTAAGAATACAGAAAGGCGATAAGTCTTATGTAGAGCAACTAAAAAAACTGCCATACACAGAAACATCTGTATGGGTAAACTGGTTATTAGAAAATGAAGATAACGCTTTTGCAATAAAGCAGTTCCTTCATATGGTAAACGTAGCTACTAAATCTGAGGGTAAAAAGAACACATTCCTTACAGGAGCTGATGCAATGATAAATAATATGACTAGAGTATTAAACGGACAGTATACAACTGTCTCTACAGGTACATCTAGCACACAACATTATTTGCAAGGGCCTGAAAACATAGATTCTGGTGTAGAGTATGCAAACGGTCAAATTACTTTTAGTAATACTAATGTTATATCTACATTTCAACGATATATAGTAGCAGACATAGAGTCACAAAGACAGGCCTGGAATCATGTATTTGGTAAAGATAGGCTGCCTGAAGACGAGCTGTATCTAAACTACCATTACAAGTTAAATAAAGATGGGACAAAACAATTCGTAGACCCTAATCTTAAATTACCTGTAGGTAATGTATTTAAAGGACAAACTATGATGTTCCCTGACTTAGCATATGGTACACCGCTAGCAGAGAAGCTAAAACTTTACCACAAAGCCGCATCAGATACACAATACACTCGTAATTTACCTATGCATCTTACAGAAGAGATTCTTAACGATCCTGAAGTAAAAAAGATGATAGAAGATGCTTTTAAATCTGAGTTTACAAAAAGCTTAGAGTTAGCTAAAAAATACGACGTATACTTTGAAAACAAAGAAGGTTTATTAATTGCAAAAGCAATAGATAGCAACCTAATACAATCTTTTAAATCTAGAAGAGGTAAAGATGGTAACACACTTAGTACACAAATATCTGCAAGAGCATTTGGTGACTATATATTTAACAGTATTGTAGCGGCAAGAGAATCTATGGGTATGTTTGTAGGACACCCTGCAATGTATAAATCTATGGAGGATGTGCCTAAACGTTCAGGACATTTTACTACACCCACACAAAGATTTAGAATATACAAACACAAAGGTAATTGGGCTATAAATCCTAAGTATTACCATGCAACTGTAACTGACATAATAAGTCCTGGTGAATTCTTTACAGACCCTAAGTGGACAAAAGCATTAGGAAAAAATATAGCACAGATGTTTGAAGAAGTAGACCTTACTGATGGTACTACATGGATAACACCTGAGTTATTTAGACAAAGAGAAAGAGGGCTAGGTAGATGGCCTGACTCTAGAGAAAAAGCTTTTGATCGTATTATGCGTAGAAAAGCTAAAAAAGGTGATTACAAAAAAGTTAATTTTACACCACAAAAGTTTACAGTTAGAGGTACTAATGTTAAAAACCAATATAATGTACCTAGAATAGAAAAAACTGCATATGTAGTTCTCTGGCCTGATCTGGTAGAAACAACACCACTAAAATCATTGTACGATAAAATGGTAGCGTTTGAAAAAGAGAATACAACTGATGAAGGTATTATAGGAGCACAAGTTGCTGTAATTAGTGCAATAAAAGCAGGGGCAAAAAGTGTAACTAAAATAGATACTGATGGTATAATAAATGATGACTTTGATCTAGACTTTTCTTTAGAGAATCATGAAATGATGGGCCTAGCACAAGAGCTGCCGTCAAAAGGATTTACATCTACAATTGTAGGTTCTCAGCCTAAGCAAATTGTGTTATCTAATATAGATTTAGATGCAGCTTACCCTGGATACAACAGTGGCGCTGAGTTATTAAAAGACTACTATACTAACGAAGCTAAGATAGCAGAACTAGGTAGAAAGAAGTTTGCAGAACAACACGGTCTTAACGAAGAGTTTTTAGACCCTGGTATAGCAGATCACTCTAAGTTACATGCAAAATTAATGCAGCGTTATCTAGACACACAAAATGACAACATGATAAAAGGTCTAGAAGATGGTACAATACCACTAGACGCTATGTTCCAAGACAGAAGAGGCTTGCAAAGCGCACTAACAAACGCACTAAGCAAACAGTCTATACTATATAAGGCGCTTGGAGGGCAGTTTGTGCAAATAACTGGATTCGGGCTGGGGCAAGACTCTGCAAGGTACTCTGAGTTAAAAAAGGATGAGAGAAACAGAATCAGGTGGATTACAGACACAAAAAATCTGAAAGCACCACAACTAGATTTAAAAAATAAAAAAATAATTCCTGGACAAATATTACTGCCGTATGAGTTTATAAATAAAATAAAACCTAGCGACGGCAGATCAGTACAAGAGCTTAGTGATACAGAGCTACAGTCACTGATAGATAAAGATGCATTACAGATATTAGGGTATCGTATACCAAACCAATCAATAGCATCTATATTCTCTATGGAAATAGTAGGAATACTACCTGAAGGATCAGGAGACTCTATTGTAGTATTTGATGGTATGACAACACTAACAGGTAGTGACTTCGATATTGATAAGATATTTTTACTATTGCCACACCTAGAGTTTGACGAAGGCATGTTGAGAAGAAAACTTGTAGACGAAACTAAGGAGGGATTAGAAAACAAAAGAATACAAGTATGGGAGTCTATACTGCAGAACGCAGAAAAGAGCGGCGAATTACTGTTCCCTACAGATACAGGATTCTTAAAAGACGATGCCAATGCTGTATATCAAATGTCGGCTACACAGGAAAGCGATAAGATTATGACTAATCTTAAATTCTTTGGCCCTGTATACCAGGACTCATTAAAGACTAGATTCTTGATGGGTAAAAAAATGGTAGGGTCTGTAGCAAACAATATTGTAGACCACATACCATCTGCGCTTGCAGGATTACAGCTGACAGAATACATAGGATACGGACATATAGGTGTAGGAACTAAAAACAAAGAATTTGTACAATACACAGATTTATCTCAAAATACAGTTATAGGCGATGACATGCTTATCACGCAAGTTATATCTGCATACATGAACGCAAATGTGGATATTGAAAAAGATCCATATATATCGTATGTAAACTTTAACACACACACTGTAAACGTAGCATTCTTATTATTACGTGCAGGTGTAAACTACAAATGGGTAAATAGATTTTTAGCACAACCTGTAATTAGAGAGTATGTAGATAATTTATTCTCACTAGATAGTGAAGCGCTTACAGATAGACAACTAACTAAAAGTGCAATACAAAGAAAAGCACTGAATAAAACTAAAAAAGATTTCTTCCCTAAAACACGTGAAGTAGAAGAAGCTCCTGTAGAGGCAGAAGAAGAAACTGATGAGATAGCACAATTAGACGAAACTACACTAGAAGTAGAGGAGCAAGAGGTAGTTGTAGAAGAAGCAGATACTACACAAGAGATAACAATACCAATTCTAGAAAACTTGCTGCGTTTTGGTGAGGGGCAGAATAACTATTTTGAAATGCAAAAGTTTATTCTTGATGAATTCTTAAGACTAAACGAACACGGAGACGCAGTGTTAGAACAAATGCTAGGCTCTAGACTTATATCTACAGGCCTTGGTAGAAACCTTACAGAAGTTAGGATGAAAAAAGAGAAAAAAGAATCTCTAGAAAAAGATCCTAGATTTTTAAACTTTAGCAGTAAATACCAAAACAACAGTGCAGACGGACTAACTTTAATGGGTGTTGCACATCAGTATGTAGACTATATATTAGATACATTCCAAGACGAATTCTTATCAGAGTCTGATTTTATGGTAGAAGGGTTACATAAATTATTAGATGTAACATTAATGACAGACAACGTTCTAAACAGACAAAAACTAGTGGACACTATGTATACGTATTTGTATTCTGGATTCCAGATAGCAAGTACAGAAGAGTTTGGAATGCAAAATTTATTATTTTCTAAGTCAGAAGCAGCATCTTTTGTAGTAGAATTTAGAAAAATGCAAAAAGATAACCCTGACAATATACTGTTAAATAAATTACTAAGCAGTAAGTTGCAGGCGTTTGGTCAAAATGAACTACCTAGTTATGTATACGCTAGAGGACTTAAAAGTGTACCGCCTGAGATACGCAACTTAGCCGTACAGGAATGGGAAGACTTATATATAGACCCTAAAACAAGAAAGTTTGCAATAAAACTAGTCAATATGGCATTCTTTGTGTCTGGATTTAATAATAATAAAAACTCTTTCCACTCTTACATACCTATGACATGGAATAAAAGTAGCGGATTTGCAGAATATGTAAAACAAGATCTGTCTGACTTAAATTTATTATCTATAGATGATATGGTAGAACAAATTCTACGTCACAACACAGATAACCCTAGAATGGTTACAGATCTTGGTACAAAGCCTAAAAAAGTACAGCGAGATATTAAAAATAGTGGATTTACAGATGCAAAAGGTAAGTTTGTACCGTTTAAAAAAGAACTTAGTATAACTCTTACAGGTAAAGCTAAAGACGCTGTAAAAAGAAAAAAAGGTGATGGTAAAATTGTATATGCTCCTATTATAAAAAGCAATGTGCTAGGAGAAATAGAAACAAGAATAATGGGATACAAAGATGACGGAACTCCTATCTACACAAAAACTAGAGCTGTACGAAGTCTAACATATAAATTAATTGGTTTAAAGTATTCTACAGTCAAAGGACAAACAATTAAAAACCCTGTATACGAAGTTATATCTCCATTAGGATTTAAAGACTCTAGAGGTAATACTGTGAATGAGTATAGATATGACCCTGATGGATACGTAGAAAAGAAAACAAATTATAGTATCTTTGAACAAAATGACCCTAAAATAGAACTAAAGCAGTTTCAGTTAGCAAGTTATAGAGAATTTAAAAACAGCTTAAGAGAAATAGTAGTTAAAGTAGATAAAAAACCTACAAATATTAATCCTGAGAGAGACATTTGTTAATTATGGCATGTAAATTAAAAATAGACTTAGACTCAAGCGCTAGATTTAAAGATAGTGCAGAAGCTGTATTTGACTTTGTACACTCGCCGCAGTTTATAGATTTATTTGGTGACTGGTTATCTGCTGTAAATGCAGGGACATTCTCTAAAGAAGACCCTAGACTAGATGAGTTTGGCTACCCTACAATAAAAGCTGTGGCCGAAGTTATAGATAGTAATGAGATTGCAATAGAAATAGAGCAAGAATCTACATTACTGTTAGGAACACAATACCAGGAAGCAACACGGGATAAAATAATAGAAGATCTTGTAAAGCGAGTTAAGACTCGTGTAAAAAACTTAAGGACTGCTAAGAAAATACAAATGATTGGGGCGGAAGAGCTGCAGAGTAAAATAGAAAATGCTACATCTGTAGAAGAAGCTCGTAAAATACGTATAGACTATATGCGGTCTAAATATGTAGCAGATCTAGAAGCTCTAGCAGCACAACTAGAAAAGTTTAATGATAGAGTTGCTCTAAAAGCTTACTTACAAACTGTACGAGAGCTGCTGAAAAATGCAGGGCAGATTTTAAAAATAGAAGGAGCATTAGATATAGCTACAATCTATGAGTATGATCAAAGACTAAAATTTATAAATACTGTAGACGAAGTAATAGAGCTTGTATCTAAAGAAAGAGATCTAAACTTGTATGTTACAAAAGATAATACAGGTGGTAAAGGTATAGATTTTGAAAAAATACTAGCACTAAAAGCATCTGTACAATCTAGATTTAATTTTAAAGCTAGAGAAGCTATCGCAAATAAATGGGGATCTATTCCTGGAAAAGTAACTAGGACATATTTTAGAATGTACTCAGATGATTTTACTGATCCTAAAAAAGGTGGACTGACGTATACACAATGGAGAAAATCTAAAGGACTAAAAGATAATGCGCTTGACGGCAGTAGAACTAAAACACGTAAATTATATCAAGAAGCTAGGGCTAAGTTTGTAGCAGATCAAATGGAGCGTAATGCAGACATGATTAAGCAGGCAGAAGTAGCTAACTATATGCGTATCCTAAAAGATAATCCTAAAGATATATCTGGATTTGCACACTACATGCTTGACGCTCGTAATATGGGAGATGATGTAATATCTTTAGCTGCAGAAATTTTAGATAAAAAAGATTATCTAACAATGCGTAAGACTGTAGAAAAAGTTACAGAACTAGAAAAATTATGGTCTCAGTACATTAAAGGTAAAAATACTAGAGACATGCGTAGTTTGTGGGGAGACATGATCGGTAGGGAAGAAAGTGGTAAACTTACAAAGTTTTTAGTAGATCAAATAAAACCTGAATTCTGGACAGAAAGAAGAAAGTTTTTAGATCCTATGATAAAAGCTCAGGACGAGCATGGTGTAAACAGTTACCAATACATAGAAGCTAAAAAAGAATACATAGAATGGTACGGTGAGAATGTAAAAAGTAGAGATAAGCAGTCTGGTAAATATAATGTAGCAGACAAATGGATAGATCCTAGATTTGCATTCTTTGCTGATGAAAAAAATAAAAATAAAATAGAATACAAAATGTATTGGTTCTTTCGTGACATGATCACAGAAAGAGATGAGATGTATCCTAACAGAAGAGGATTAAAACTACCTGCAATACAAAAAACATTAATGGAGACTAGTTTTGAAGACGGTCTGATACCAGCTATAAAAAGAATATACAAAGATAACTTTACACTTACGGCAGATGATATTGACTATTATGAAAAGGGTCAAGATAACTCAGATGACATAAGTAAATGGGAGCAGGTAAAAGCACTAATGTATACAACATTAAATGAATACGGACAAGTGCAACAAAAAATACCTGTATACTATAGACAGGACGACAGAGTACCTTTGTCTGAACAGTCTTATGACTTACCATCAATATTGTTAATGGATTATTGGGGATCTGTAAACTACGAAGAAAGTTCTTACGTACAAGCAGAACTAGAAACATTAAAACAAGTGGTGGGAGCTAGTAAAGTAGGAAAATCACATTGGGGAAAAAAGAAAGCGCAGAAAATAAAAGTAAAGGGTGAGGATAAACTATCTTTTGAAATGGAGGATGGTGTAGCTTCTAACGTATACAAAAATTTATCATCTGTAATAGAAGATAGATTGTATGGTGTTAAAAATATAGGATCAGGTAAACTAAATAAATTAGCTAGCAGTTTGATGGCATGGACATCTGACACTATGCTTATATTTAACCATTATTCTGCCCTTGCTTCTATATTTCAATCTAAAACTATACAGTCTATGCGCGCTATGAGCGGTATGTACTTTGATGTAGAGTATGGATTTGCAGATATAGTAGATGCAGAAAGAAAATTTGCAACTGATTTACCTAATATATTAGGAGATGTAGGTTTAATGAGAGCTGGAGCCCTAACAAACTTATTAGGAGAACGATTTCAGGCAGAGCAAGATTGGAGTCCTGCGTTAAAAAGATTTATGGCTGCAACTAAACTTAGTCAAAGCGCTGATAAAAGCACACTACATGGATTCCACCAAATGGGGGAACATTATGTACAACATTTGTTGATGTATTCTTTTTTAAATGCAATAAAAATACAAAACAGTAAAGGGCAATATATAAATAGAGATGGGAAAGTCGTAAAAGATAGGAAACAAGCGATGTCGTTTGACGAGATTTACGAAGCAAAAGAAAAGAAACTTAAAGTTCGAGAAGGACTAGATATAGGAGCTCTAGTATTTAAAACAGGAAGGATTATAAATGTAAAAAATAATAACTTAGCCGATGCAGAGTTTAAAGTAACACGACATTTATTTGAGTTAAATTATTATGTTAATGGTAACTATACTAGCAAAAACAATGCATTAGCACAAAGATACATAATGGGTAGAGCAGCGTTTGCTTTACGTAGATGGTTAATACCTGGAGGATTAGAAAAGTATAGAGGTGCAGATAAGATGTTTACACCTAGAGAAGACCTACGCATGGATGATCTAGACTACAGTAGACAGTCTGAAGATTTTCAGTTTGGTATGTTTACAGAAGCCATGAGATATGTATCAACAATAGTGCGTCAAGGAGAACTTTTAAAAGCAGAATTAAAAGCAGATAGATGGAATACTCTATCAGAAAGAGAAAGAGGTGATATACGTAGAGCTACAATATATATTGTAGAAATGATCTTATCAGGAGTAAGCAGTGCAGCATTATTAGCTGCAGCTAAAGCAGCACCTAGTGATGACGAGAAAAAAGTTTTACTTTACGGATCATTTTTTGTACGTAGATTATATTCTGAATTATCTTTCTATGTAAACCCTGTAGAGCTAGTAAGAATTATGAGAAGCCCTGCAGCATCTGTAAGTATGCTTGAGAATGCAATAGAATTATTTTTAAGATTTTTTGGGAAAGAAATACCGAGACTAGTAAGTGGTAGAGGTTTTGAAACTTATACTAGAGGTAAAAGAAAAGGTAGAACAAAGATAGGTAAAGAACTTAGAGACGTACTACCTATATTTAAACAGTTTGATAGAGATGTAGAAAACTCTATTAAATTTTTATACGGTAACAATAATTAATGAAGCTAGCTTTTGGAATACAATGGGCAAAAGGATTTTTAATTGGGGTAAGACACTTCCAACCAGAAGAATATGCGCCGTATTATGAGGTACAATTTTTTTTAGGATTAATACAAATTTATATAATTATAGATAATGGCAACACTTACGATAACACTAACTGAAGCTGTCACAATGGGTGACGGTAGTACTGATAGAGGTACAACAAACGTACACACTGAAACTGTAAATGAAGTATCACATAGAATTATGGATGTAGGTACAGCATATGTAGATGTAGTTAAATTTGATGCTGCAGCCGCGGCTGGAACGTTTAAAGACGATTCTGTACAATACCTACGCATTACAAATATAGATGGTTCTGCAAATATTACATTAAGAGTATCTATGGCAGACTCAGAGTATTTTGTAAAACTAGAATCTGAAGATCATTTTATACTTGGTAATAATGTAATGGACGCCCATGAAGATGGAGATACAGCTACGGGTACAGGTGAAACTTTAGCTAATATAGACAATATAGCAGCTAAATCTAGTAGCGGTACAATACAAATTGAAGTATTTGTAGCTTGTCAAGATTAGTAGAAAAAGGGGCACAAGGCCCCTTTCCTACATCTAGCACAACAACAACAAGTAATCAACAACACACGCTAGATCTTACCAGTCTATAGTAGGCTGGTTTGTTTGTTTATAATATTCATTTATCCATTTAAAATGCCCGCTACCCAAGAATCCTCTGTGAGCAGAGAATGGTGATGGATGTGAACATTTTAGTACAGTATGTTTAGGAGCTATATACTCATCATATTTCTGAGCATGAGCACCCCATAACATAAATATTACGTGTTTTTTATCATTTAAAGATTGTATAGTTCTAAAAGTAAACTCTTGCCATCCTATTTTAGAATGTGAGTTAGGTATTCCTTTACGAACTGTAAGACATGTATTTATAAGAAACACACCTTGTTCTGCCCATCTATACAAACTAGGGCTTTTTACAGCATCATAACCTATCTCTTTAAATATATTACGCAGCGACTGAGGAATAAAATTAGGCCTCTTACTGCTAAATGCTAGCCCGTCTGCCGCACCATTATGATACGGATCTTGGCCTAGTATTACGACACGAACTTTGTCGTAAGGAGTATGAATGTATGCATTGAATACATCTTGTTGTTCAGGATATATTGTATGCGTCATTCTTTCTTGTTTAAGAGTTGCAGATATAACACCCATGTATGGTTTGGCAAATTCTGAGCCCAAATGTTGGGCCCAGGATTCACCAATAGTATCCACTGCAATGTTACGAGTATTAATCATATCAGTTGCAGTGTGGCTCATGATACCAATTCTTCAGCTATTGCTTTCCGTTCTGCGAGCTCTCGCTCGATTTCCTTGATTACATCTCTCTTAGACTCCTCGTATTTAACGATGTCGTCTTGCATAGTTTCGTGATCATGGGCAGCATAATCAGATTCAAGATAAATGTTCTCATTCTCACCATTTGTAATAGCAATAGGATAATACTCACAAGTACGCATCTTCGTATTATTGTAGTCAGATGGCACCGCTACAACATTACGAGGACTAACTAAAACCTCTAGTATTACACTATCTCCATGTCCAAAATCGTGAACATACGCCATAGAACCTACGTGTAGACCTGCTGAACATGTTACATCAGGATCAGAGTCACACTCTTCTCTCGGCATTGTTATAGGCGTGCCGACTTTAATAGTCATACCGTGTGAGCCAGAATGAAAAGGCTTAAACGACATAGATTGAGATAATTTCTCTTCTACACGCTCACCAGTCTCTTCATCATAACGAACGCTAATTACTTCCTCACCTGTTTCTGCATCAAACTTACGTTTAACACCAACAGCTTTGTATGCTAAGAAATAACCTTTGTCTGTAATAGGATGACCATTATGTTCTAAGAAGCCGAACA
>TARA_R110002012_G_scaffold315261_2_pt1 | contig 14781 bp, 24 predicted proteins | sample TARA_R110002012 | Tara Oceans TARA_R110002012 (sample SAMEA4396515) | marine metagenome | biome: Westerlies Biome; feature: [DCM] deep chlorophyll maximum layer (ENVO:01000326); material: water (ENVO:00002006), including particulate matter (ENVO:01000060) such as... | depth 40 m
AGGCGACGGCCGCCATGCCCTCGGGGCCTTCGCCCGCGGCTTCTGCAATGATGGTGTTGACGATGTCGCTGCGATCGGTCGGGGACAGATCCGGCGCGGCCATAGCTGGGGCGGACGTCGTCTCGGCCGGCTTGGTCTCGACAGTCGAGGACGGATCAAGGCCGGGAGCCTTGCCGCCGTAGATGCCAAGAGGGTCTTTCCAGTCGGGTTTCTTCGTGCCGAGACCGATGACGAGAGGCATGCGCGCGGGCTCCTTGAACAGAGCCGCACTCCTGCGCGGTCGAGACGGTTTGATTTATAGATGGGTCAGTGATGGAATGGAAGCATGAAGCGCCAGCGACCGCCCTGCGACAACTGCAATTCCACCGGCTGGGTATGCGAAGAGCACCCGCGGCGCTCGTGGCCGGGGTGCTCTTGCGGTTCCGCTGGGATGCCCTGCCCTGTCTGCAATCATTCGACCGGTCGAGATGACCCGCCGGATCAGCTTGCCAGAGACCAGACGAACTTATCGCGCACCGTCACATAGAGATCGTGCGGCGCATGCTCTGCCAGCAGCAGGAAGGTCGGGCTGGTGTTGACGTCCGGCGCTGGCCCGTGGGCGCAGATGATGTCCACCGTGTTGGTGATCCGGAATACGGGCGTCAGTCCGCCTTCGTCTGCTGCCTGGTTGGTGGTGACGACGCCGGCAGAGGGCATCTCGGACCACTGCGGTTGCTTGAACAGCGGAGCCTTGTCGGCTTCCTGTCCGTCGCCGCCGGCAAAGCCGCATACGATGTGAACGCTGGGGAGAGGCATGGGATGTCCTTTCAAGCGAATGAAAGGCACTCCTGCGCCTGGATGATCGGCGCGACATTAGCGGAAATCGGGTGGCATTTCCAGCGGTGCGGCTTTGCCGCTGGGCGACAAATTAACTTGTCGGTCTAGTCCCCGCGCAGCATGCGGGCCAGAGACCACCGATGTTCGCGCCGCTCCAACTCCTCGTGATGCTCCTCAACGCGGCGGATATACATCGCGACCTTCTGGCTCGGAGAGACTGACACCAGGCCGGCAACGTGCTGGCTGATCAGCTGCTCGCGGATCGCGACCTGGTCGGATGCCAGGATGGCGACGGAAGCATTCATGAAATCGTCAATGATGGTGCCGACGTCGGTCATCTGGTAGGCGCTGACCGGCGGCCCGTGCTCGTATTCGAGCGCCACACTGGGGCCGGAGAAACACATCAGTGCGGCGAAGGTGGCCAGACTGAGGAAGATGCTGCTCGGAAATAGTCGCATTGGCGTTTCCTTGTTGGATGGAAAGCCGCGGTGCCGCTGCAGCCTGCCGTCTCTGATCGCGCCTGTCGGCACCCGCGCTGGGGTATTCCGCTCGACTGGTCGCGTCACACCGCTCCAATCGATCGATCAGAGTTGAAAGCGTCGTGGCGTTTCTGTCAATGGGGAGAACAAGAAATCTTGTGGCTTGAAAAGCCGAGCACTCATGCGCTCGTAGTTGGGGAGTAGGTAGAGGGCAGTTCCAGCCCGTCAAGGCTTAACGAGAAGCGCACTCTCGATGCGCCTCTCAGGCTCTCCTGGGAGAGGAACGAGGCGCACCTCCTGGTCCTTCGGAACGTCGAAGCCGAGCTTGATGCAGCGGCCGCTCTTTTCCTTCACCACGATGGTGCCTACCCCTGGGAGGGTGATGCTCTGTCCGACCTTGACTGTAAGCTGGAGCAATCGCGTCACCCCTGCGCCATGTATGCGTCGAGCTTCGCCGGCGAGAGCTTCGCCAGTTCCGCCTCGAAGGCGACCGAATCCTTGTCGCGCATGCGGTCGAGATAGGCGAACTCGCCACCGTCGTCGGCGTCGGTCGCATCGGCGGCCGGCACCTTGCCCAGATTCGGTGGTGGCTCGTCGCGCGGCTTGGGCTTCGGTTTCGGCTTTCCGTCCTCGCCCTTGGTCTCGTCCTTCTTCACCGGCATATCGATGCCGAAGGCCTTTTTCACCTCGCCAGCGATGTTCTTGTGGGCGCGCTCGAGGAGCTTCGGGTTGAGCGGGTTGACCGCCGTGGCCTGCAGCTTACGCACCTCCTTGTCCAGCATGTCGCGCAGGACTTCGGAGCTCTCGTAGGCGGTGTTTTCCTTGAAGAACCCGGAGACCGTGTCCTTCCAGCCGTCGATCGCGTTTTCCTTGGCGATCTCCGCCTTGAGCAGCCGGCGGTCAACCTCACGATACTCAGCATCAAGCGTCTTCTGTTGCTCGTGCAGTTCGTCCGCAGTCAGTTCGCCGTCATCGAACTTCTTGGCAAGCTCCTTGCGCTGCTCGTTGATCTCCTCGAGCTTCGCCGGCAGATCGTTGGGCACGATCCACGTCGGGGCCTTCTCGTTCGGATCCGGCGCGTCGTCGTCGTCACCGCCGGCCTCGGCAGCTGCAGCAGCCGCAGCGGCCTCCTCGTCGGCCTTGACCTTGGCAGCCTCTGCGGCCTCTGCGTCGTCATCGTCGCCCTTGTCGTCGTCGTCGTCACCGTCACCGTCTCCGGCATCGTCGTCGGCCTTGGTCTTGTCCTTGTCGGAGCCGGTGTCGTCACCGCCTGCGTCATCGTCGTCGTCATCGCTGGCAGCGGCGCCGGGTTCACCTTCTTCGGTGAGATCCTCGTCGAGGAAGCCTTCGCGCTCCTCCTCGGTCATCAATGCCAGTTGCTCTTCACTCAGCCTTGGAGCCATCTTGGTCCCTCTCGTTTAGCCAAGCCCAATCGGGGCCATCTGATTACCGGCCGGCGCCGCGCCGGCTGGCGGTGGTTGCTGCTGTTGCGCCTGCTGCGCCTGGGCAGCGGCTGCCTGTTCCGCCATGGCGGACAGGGTTTCTTCCTTCTCGGTGCGGGAGACGTAGCCCGACTCGTGAAGCATCTGGTCGGCGACATCGGCCACGACGGGAGTGGCCGCCACGGCAGTTGCCGCGTCGATCGCACCCTTCTGCGTGTCCATGCGGATCTTGGCGGCCTTCGCGGCGCTCTCTTGCGCCTGCGCCGTGATCTTCTCGGCCTCGGCCACCAGCTTCTTGAGGGAGGCCATCGCGCCCTCCATCTCGAACTTCTGCTTTTCGGCCGCTTGCGCAGCACGCTGCTGCAGTTCCGGATCGTCCTCGTCGGCATCCGGGTCCATCATGCCGGTCACCTGGCGGATACGCTTCACGAGCTCGTCGCGCTGCGGGATGTCCATGCTCTCGACGATCAGGTCGAGCGACACCATGGCGAGCTGCGGCGCAACTGGCGCCAGCTTGCCCAGGAGCTCGAGCAGGCTGTCCACCTGCGCCTGACGGACGCTGGCGCGCCAGTCCTCTTCCGAGATAACGAAATCCGCCTTGGTGCGGATGATGTCGTTTTCGGGCAGCCCGTCGTTGACGGTGACGTACTCCGGAGCGCCCCGCATGTTCGTGATGCGGAACTGCTTCTCCTGATCCATGAACTGCTCAAGCATCGACAGCAGCTTCTCGCCGCGGACCTGCTGCGCCAGACGGTGATTGTCGAACAGCTTGGCCGTGGCAAGTGAGCCCTGCTCCTGTCGCGCCTGGATGGCGACGCCGGAGACCGCATTGGTGGTGCGGCCCAGGTTCTCGTCGGTGACACCGCCGACCTGCTGCACCATCTGGATGTTGCGGGACATGAGCTCCATGTGCCACTGCGACAGATCGCGGTCCGCGTCGAGCGTTAGCTCGAACCCCTTGTTCTTGACGATCACCGCATCTGGGCGGGAAGCCTCCTTGACCAGTTCGTCGACATCGTCCACCGCTCCGTTGTCCATGATGATCTTGGACGTCGACAGGATGTGCAGCGCCTTGCTGGCCCGCTTGTTGATGTCGCTCTGGATGTCGCGGATGTTGCGCACCATGCCGTAGGGCATGCCGTCGCGGCCGCGGCGCTTGTTCCAGATTGCCGTGAACGGGAACCGGTTGTGCCGGTAGGGCGACTGCGAGAGCCAGAGCATGCCGACGGTGGTGAACAGCGCGACATACATCCGCATCTCGGGCTTTTCGATCACCTCCGCCTCGCCATTTTCCACCGCCTCGAGGTGAGCCATGGACGATTCGTCGAAGAGCTCGCCGGCGAACAGGCCACCCTTCATCTTCTTTGCCGTCACCGGCATCTTGAACCACATCTCGATGACGCGGACGCGGGAGCGCTGGTAGCCGGTGACGCGATCGCTGACGTAGCCGCTGTCGCCCTGCCCCGTGTTCTCGATCTCGGGCTGGTCCATGGGCAGATCGCCATACTCGTCGAGCGAGGCGAAGTTGTTCGAATCGTCCACCGATCGGCGCAGCATATCCTTGCGCTTGGGGAACAGCGCGTAGCCGACATCGAGGTCGATCCACTTGGTGCGGATCATGTAGCGGGCGTCTTCCAGATCCAGCTGGATCGCCGTGCTGTCCCAGAGCATGTTGCGCCAGGTCTCGTAGCGGCTGTAGATCGGCTCGCCGTCGTCATCCGACTGCCAGCCATCTTCCATCCAGCCGATGCCGACCTTGGCTGCGTCCTCGAATGATCGGCTCACCTCGAAGTGCTCGCGGTTGACGTCGCCGAGGTATTTCAGCAGCTCGCTCTTCTTCTGCGCTGGCTTGCCGTCCTGCTTGCGCCGCGGCAGCACCTTGAAATCGGTGCGGCTGCGCTTCTCGGTGCCGATCACCCAATCGATGGTGGTGGCGGTGACGTTGAACACGAGCGGCACCTGGCCGCGGTCGCGCAGCGTTTCGGCGTCCTCTTCCGACCACTGGATGTTGTCGTAGAAGTCTTCGTCGATCGCCATGTCGCGGCGGTTCTGGCTCTGTCGGTCGAGCTCGCGACTGTAGAGGTCGAGCAACCGGCAGTGCAGCCGGTCCATCTTGTTGCTGTCGAGCTTGTTGCCCGTCACCGGTCGGGATGGCGCCTTCTCGACGGCAGGCGCGGTCGGGCGCTTGTTGGCGGCAACCGCGTCATCCCCCTTCGGCTCAAACATCGCGCATCTCCGATTCCACGGACGTTCCCGTGGTGTGATTGATCAGCGTGATCTCCGATACGACGGGCGCATCGCGATCAGGCGTGTAGGGCGGGATGTGAAGGAGGTCGCCGAGCAGATCGTTGATGAAGAACGACAGCCGGATGCATGCGGGTGCATCGGTCAACGACAGGCCAAGGTATGGTGCAAAAAGGGCGATGGTGCCGGCAGCTTCGGCCGGATCACCAATCTTCTCGTCCCAGATCCATGCGCGGTCTTGCATGACCACACACGGAACCAGCCTATCGTCGTATTCGCTGCCCGCTCGAATAAGAACCATGCACGGTCGAAAGTCCCCCTCGACACGTACCCAGGTGCCGATAGCGGTAATTCCACCCCGCGTTTTTGTCCACACTGATTTATTGAGGTCGAGATCTGGGGTCACAGCTATTCTCCGGCTGGGTGGCGAAGGGTTCGGACAGCGCCGGCGGCACCGTCTCCATGGGTGAGGACGGCGCGTACGGCTGTCTCGGCGTCACCGCCGGCAAACATCGCGCCCATGGCGACAGCAGCGCCGGCGCCGATCGCGAAATAAGGGGCGTAGTAGTAGCTCTCAGCACCGTGCGCGGTGATCAGCCGGATCGGGCCGTCCACCTCTGCGGCGAGCACGATGAACGAGCTTTCAAGATCTCCCGTGATGTCCGGCTTAGGCGCTTCGCCATGGCAGCCTGTCCGCACCCACTTGTGGAAGGCCTCGCACTGCGCGGCATTGCCGGCTGCACCGTAGAGCGTGCCGTCCGGCCCTTGGGACAGCTTCATCGCCCAGGGCGCGCACGCACCGCTGAACCAACTACCCGAGTCCGCCGCCATCACGCCATCTTTGTAGGCAATCGTCGTCATGCTGCCATTCCTGACCTGTTGGAGCGTCGGGGGGTTGTGGTGGCTCCGCGGTGGACGCAGAGGCGCTTGACCTCCTCGCGCGCCTGCGCCTTCTGGCGGATGGCGTCGGCCGCGTGCTGGTGGCCGTTCTTCTGCGGATGCTCGGACCAGACGCCCATCCGCTCGTTCCACGCCTTGCGGTAGCCCTCGAGGTGCTTGAGGCCCTGGTCGCACTTCACCTCGTCGAAGTAGTAGGTCGAGAAGTCGTCACGCAGCGACTGGATGCCGACGTTCACCAGGTCCTGCGTGCGATCGACGATGTGGACATTGCGGAACCCGATCTCCTCGAGCATGTCCTTTGAGGTCTTGAGAACCTCGGCGCCTGGCCTGCGGTGCGCGCCGTCGTGCGGCAGGAAGTGGTGGCCGTAGACGTAGGGCCGTTTGTCGAACAGCTCGCGCGCGACGTAGGCGTAGGCCTCGCCGCTGCACTCGAAGTAGTCGATGAAGTTATCGGCCTGGCCGTCCACCTGGTGAAACCAGATGGCAATCTCGTCGTTGACGCCCAGATCCCAGAACGTGTTGACCGGCACGCCCGGGCGATATGGCACCTTGCAGATCCGGCCATCGAGGCGGGCACGCTCCAGTTGCTTGGACAGGTAGACGCCTTCGGTGGAGACCTTGAACGCCTCTTCCAGCGTCGTCGGGTATTCCGACCACATCTTCTGGTCATCATCGGCGAAGGTGTTGCGGCGGGTCGACACGTACCAGGCACGCTTGCGATCGGAGAGCGGCCGCCCGATCTCCCGCTCCATGCGGTTGAAGTAGTCGGTGTCGCGGGCGTCGATCATGACGCCGGCGGGATCGATCTCGTATTCCTCGGCGTCCCACCAGGACGCGAAATGCAGCCGGTATTGCTTCTTGTCCAGCCGCTTGTTCATCTCGGCGTTGTTCTTCGCCTCCATGACCATCTTGAAGTAGGAGCCGTCGCGGCCCTTCGCGGTGGATTCGATGAAGATGATGCCCTGCTCTGCGGCCGGCAGGGCGCCGGTGATGATCTCCTCCGCCTTCGTCGGCGAGCGGTAGCAAATGATGCCGAACTCGGAGACGTGCAGCCAGTTGAGCGTGGTACCGCGGGCAGAGGTGGAGACCGAGACGGATGATCCGTTGGCGAATACCTTCTCCTGCACGTTGTCCGTGGTGATGGGGATCATCTGCTTCACCCACGGCGGCAGCTTTTCATAGGCGAACTCGATCTTGTCGCGCATGATCTTCGTGGCGGTGTCGCGGTCCTGGGCGATGATGGCGCCCGCCTGGTTGCGGTTCCACAGGCAGGCGTCGAGGATCATCAACTGGATCAGCGTGGAGAAACCGCGCTGGCGTGCCTTGGGCACGATGTTCCGGTACCAGAGGTTTTCAAGGAGCTTTTCCTGCACCTCGTTCGGGACGAACAGGACCGTGTTCTTGTCCTTGTCGAGGATGTAGTAGAGGTTGCGGATGCGCCAGTGCGGATCCTTGAGCTTCGCCTTGAGCTCTTCCTCTGTCAGACCAGCAAAGTGGCTATAGAGTTGCATCCGGATTGCCCTGCTCGTCTTCGCGCGGGGCAAAGGCGGTGGAGCCTTCGTCGTCTGCGCTAGAAGATGCAGGACCTTCCTGGTCCTTCGGTTTGAAAGCGTGGCCGCTCACCTCGTCGAGGAATTTGCCGAGCGGACTGTCCTCTTCTACATCATGTTTGAGGTGTTTGGTATCCCGCCAGATCCCCGGGCGCCGGTTCTGCAGCCAGAACATCGCGGCCTTGGTGTCCGGTGGCACGTGCTCGACGGTCTCGATCCGCTGGATCTCCTTGTCTACGACAAGCACCTTCTCGGAATCGAACGTGTAGCCAACGGCGCGACGGTAGAGGCTTTCCTCAACCTTCTTGTCGGCCTCCTCCTTGCCCATCGTCAGCGCCTCGCGAAACTCGGGCTGATCGACCTTCCAGCGGTGGATGGTGCGCAGCGAGACGTCGAAGAACTGCGAGATCTCCAGATCAGTGGCGCCGAGCGATGCGAGCAGCGTGGCCTTGGCGGCATACTCGGGCTTGTACGCGGTCGGGCGCCCACCGCCCATGCCGTACCCGTGCTGCGTGAACGCGTTGTCGAACTTCCAGTGCTCGATGCGCCACAGCGCCATCGTCTCGACGTCGATCCCCAGCGCAGCGGCGATCTCGTCCTCGTCCTTGCCTGATCGAGCCATGAGGTAGACGATGCCGCAGAGGCGTTCCTCGTACTCACGCGGCGCTGACGGCTCTTCCTGGGCCGGTGGAGCGGCCTTGGCAGCCGCCGTCTTCCTGGGCTTCTTCGGCGCGGCCGCAACGGCCATCGGGTCGAACACGTCAACCGGCTTGGCGATCGCCTTCGCCCTCGTTTTCGTCTTCTGTTTCGCCTTTTTCGCAGCCGGTTCAACCACTTGCGGCACCACCAGCACCTTCTTGCGTGGTTTGCGCGTCTTCACCGCCTCCGCCACAACACCCGCCGTCACCCCCGATTCCGCCGTTTTCCCCTTCCCCGCCAACGGCTTAGCCTTCGCCGCCCTCTTCCCGCCCTTGGCCGGAACCTCCTTTAGGGGTGACATAACGGGCGCTGGGGATTTTGGTTTGCGTGGTGGCATCAGTGGGCCTCGCTAGGCTGGGCCGGCTGGGTCCGGAGCGTCTCCCAGACAACGCAGCCGAACTTGTAGTTCGTCTCAAGTTCCGCCTGCTGCTCGTTACCTAGCCGGACGTACGTCGCATGGGCAATTTTGTCGCCGTCGTCTCGGGTAGAGGCATAGGTGCAAGATCCCCAGACCTTATCCGTTGATGACCATCGGCCGCAGTTTGAACACCGTCTGCTCATCGCCCACCTCCCCTGCGGCTTCGCTGCCCGGCCAGCATCGCATGCAGCTGCCCGTGCTGTGGTCTGTGCTCCAGCGCTTCCAGCAGACGCACGTTGCCCGTCAATCGCTCCGGCGGGATCGGTGGCGACTTCGAGACGGATCTCGTGCGCTCGCTCGCAGCCGGCCTATCCTCCTCCTCTGACGGTAGAGAAGAAGATATATATGGTTCTGGTACTGGTATTACAGCGCTTCCGCGGTGCATTTGCTCGTCGTCGCCGTTGATATTATTGCGAAATTGCCTATTTTCGCTGTCGTTACGTCTCGGTTTCGAAGCGTTTTCGGCGCGTTTTCGAGAGATTTTCAGCGAGTTTTCCAGCTCTGCCTCGCAGCGGTGATTGCTGATTTTGCCGTCCGCGGTGATGTAGATTTTGCGGGCCGTGAGCAGGGCAGAGAGCAGCGACCGCACCTTGCGGATGGAGCAGTCCATGGCACCGGCGAGCCAGCGCTCGTTCCTCGGGATCGGCCCTCCGCGATCGTAGATCAGATCGATGATCGTCGTGTAGGCGCCACGCTCCTCGAGCGTCAGGCCCATGTAGCCCTGCAGGGCGTCCTGGTGGTACCGACGGTGATAGGGCATCGTGCTGCGGCTCATGATGCAGTCCTTTCCAGTTCTACGGACGCATTCGCAGTGAATAGTGGGCTATCGCCTAATAGCCGCTGCTGCGCGGCTATAGCGATATCCTCTTTGCCCTCGACCAGAATCGAGTGACGGCCATTGCGTTGGGCTGCTACGCCTGTCGTGCCGCTCCCTGCAAAAACATCAAGCACGATGCCGCCAGGTGGGCAGCTATAAAGGAGTAGCGGCTCCACGATGCCGAGAGGCTTCTGTGTAGGATGTATTGCGCGGCCATGCTCTGACCGGCAGTAGATCACGCTCCGCATCAGTCGCGGGCCGCCTTCCTCTGTGGAATACGAGGATGGGCCGATGTCGCCCGTGTGCGCCGGGCGGTTATTACGTCGGACCGATCGCGCAACAGCGTCGTGTGTGAACTGAGGTTCTTTATAAACATCCTCCCACCGCGCAGAGGCAGGGTAGAACTGCAGAGCGTTCTCGTGGACGCGCTTGAAGCGGTCCGCATGAAATCCGGAGCCGTTATGTTTCTCCCAGACAACGTCCTGCGCCAGGCGCCATCCTCGAAACTCGCTAGCGTGATCGAAAAACATCCGCGTCGAGCCAAAGACCCACATGCTGCCTGTCGGCTTGAGAAGCCGCAGCAACTGGCTGGGCCAACCAGGCGGCCAACGGTCCCACTTAAGAGACGTCTCGCCGTACGGTGGATCTGTAAGGATGCAGTCAACGCTGGCGTCTGCCATCGCAGCTATGGCATCTTTGAAATCGGCAAGGATAAACCGGGATGTCAACAGCCGCCCTCCCCCGCCTTCTGCAGCCCAGCAGCAGCGAGGAAGGCGCGGAACCGCTCCTCCACCTGCTTGCGGGCGTTCTCTTCGCCAACGGCCGTGCCGCTGACCGGGTTGATGCACATCGACACCCAGCAGCGCCAACGGCGATAGGTGCCGGCCGACGTGAAAACCGCCCCGATGTCGACAGCGCCGACGCTGGCAACCTGCCTGTGCTTCTCTGTGCGCCAGGTGATCATGCGGCCTCGCTCTCCGCTGCTGTGGGCTGCTGGATGGCGTAGCCCTGGCCCCAGATCGTCAGGATCTCGACACCGTGCTTCTTGAGCTTCTTGCGCATTTTGCACACGAATACGTCGACGATCTTCAACTCCGGTGTGTCGCCCGCCCGATCGCTGTAGAGCGCCATCATCACCGATTCCTTGGTGCAGGTTTCGCCCTTCTTGCTGGCAAGGTGGGCGTATACGCGCGCCTCCTGCTGGGTCAGACACCATTCCTGCGGCGGCAGGTTCTGGTGAGGCATCAAGGCCTCTTCCAGTTGCCGGATCCTCTCTTCTAGGCCGGATATGCGCCGGCGCAGCATGTCGGTGATGTCATCCACGCGCCTTCCTCCGGTTCATGAAGATCACCGAGGCCGTCGCTCGCCACAGCGGCACCTTGCGTTCCGTGGCGAAGCGCTTGGCCTCGCTCTCGATTTGCTCCGGGATCGCCGTCAGGAGCGTGGCGATCCGGGACGGCTCGATCTCGTCCTTGTATTCCTTGGAGAACAGCAGGTGCTCTACTGCACGTATCAGCACCGCAGATACAGGGGCGGCACCGCCTTGCACGCAGACATCCAGAACCTTGCGGGCGCCAGCGGCGTGGCGTCTGTTCACCATGGCTGCGATTGTGGTGATCGCCATGGTATCGCCGGGCTTGAATTTTGCGAACGGTGGCGGATTTTTCAGGATCTTAACGCCGGCGCGGGCGCAAACCTGCGCAATGGTCAGAGCATCTTCATCCCCGGCCGCGACCATCGCCATGTGAAGCTGGGTGGGAGTGACCTGAATGCGGTCTCGGTTGTGCCGGACAAAGCCGGAGGCGCGCTCTTCCTGGGTGCGCCCCTTGGTGACGATGACCGGGATCAACGGAATGCCGCCATGGGTGACGGCTCCGATCGCCGTGTGCTGCCCGTCGACCACGTGCAACTGCCCATCGACCTCAGACACGGATGGCGGCTTCAAGGCCAGCCATGACCATTCGGCAACGATCTTGCGGATCAGGCGAATGGAGCGGTCCGACAGGTTACGCTGGTAGTTGTCATCGACCAGCAGCGTGGCTGGGTCTACCAGGCGAACCTCCGGCAGCGTCGGATCGATTTCGGCACGCGGTACGTCTGGAAGGTCAAGCGGCTGCACTGCGCGCAAGGTCATGGCGGTCTCCAGGTAAAGGGTTGCTGTGAAAGGTCGGCCGCCGGCGGGCGGCTGGGTCGCGCCAGCACAGCCCGCTTTCGATGAAGCGGCGCGTCTGCCAGTCGTAAGCGTCTTCGGGGGTAGTCGTGTGCCCGAACTCGTTCTCTGCGGCTGCATCCTCGTAAAACATCGTGGCGCGCAGGTTCCGGAAGTGCATGGTTTGAAGCAGCGCCTCAAGGCGCTCGCTCATAGCCGCATCACTCATGCCCCACCTCCCTCGATGCGGGCGGTGGCGTAAGAGCGGCAATCACCGCCTCTGCCTGCTTCCGCCGCTTCACTTCCCGGATACGGGCGTAGGCTTGGTCGACGGCGTCGTCTTCATCGTTGTCGGTGAATTCCTCAACAGAGCCATCGATCTTGAGCCTGTAGGTGTTGACGCCATCGACAAGACGGATAAGCAGCATGCTGTATTCGACATCGGCGCTTTCGATGGCTGCGGCAACGCGGTCTATTGTCTGCTGGTCAGCCATTGTCCGAGCCCTCCGTGGTGGCGAGGGCGCGGATGCGTTCGGCAATCGCCTTGGCGCGGCGCTCGTCACCTGCCGTCTGGAACTGGCCGTAATAGTCGCCGGTCTCAGCGATCTTCGCGGCCTCTTCCAGGGCATGGAGGCGCCCCTTGCGATAAGACTTCTGAGCAGCGTCCCATGCGCGGGCTTTATCAACCGTCTCGCTTGGGTCCGCCTCCACATTCGGTTGGGGTGCGGGTGCGGCTTTGCCATCGTATGCCGCTTGCAGCCTTCGGAAATGACCAACGGTCAGGACGCCTTGATCTTTGTGGCCGCGTGGGTGTGCTCCGAGAACGACATGATCGTCAGGGATCACGTCTTCCACGCCGATCAGGCCTTCGCGGACTTCCTTGATGTGAGCGCCTTCCTCGCGCTGCTCGAGCCAATCTAGGAACGGCTCGACAGCATCACGCAAGGCCTGCTCGTAGGGGCCGATATCGTCTTCGGCTGGCTCGGTATTCACGCCCATGTCGGCGGCCGTCACGTCGGGGCCGATTTCCATCTGTCCTGTGACGACAGGGGGCAGCACATGTGACTCGGGCGCGGGGGTGCTGGGTGTGTCGGTTTTCATAGGGCGACTTCCTTTCCGGCGTAGGGGATGGTCTGCTTTGCCTTTGGCTCCGGCACCGGTTTCGGCACATATGAGCTCTTGCGGCCGAGCTCCTGCCGGGCGCGCTGTTCCCGGCGCACCCGCTCGAAATCTTCCAGGCGGGCGTAGCGCGGCGAAAGCCACCAGTCGGTGCGGTCGTTGTTGGGAACGACGGTGAACCCCTCGCCGCGGTGCAGGACGCAGACCGTCGTCTCCAAGCAGCCGGTGGCGCCGCTGACCAGCCTGACGGCACCGAGGTGCATCAGGTGCTCAAGATCGCGGTGAAACCGGCTGTCCTGCACCGGCGTGATGCGCAGATCCTGCAGGATGTGCTTGCGGCGATAGCTCACCGGCGTGCCGACCGGCCCCAGGCCGATCAGATAACTCAGAATGGCTTCCTGCCTTTCCGTGATGACCATGATCCCACCTCAGAACGACATCGGCGGCGCGTAGAAGCAGCGCAGCGTGTCTTCGGTTGGATAGAGGCAGGCGTGAAACTCGCCGTCCTGGGACTTCTTCGCCTTGGCAAAATCGATGGTGAAGGTGTGCGGCACCGTCACGAGGCGATGATCGCCCGGTTTCAGGGTGATCTTGTAGCCGGTGCTGGTGACCTGCACGGTGCTGGCCGGGATCGGCTGGCAGTCGCCCGTGTGATTGTCGCCGTTGCAGCAGAATATGTCGTACCGCCAGCCCATCGGGGCGTCGTGCGCATAGGCGGCACCGACAACGGCCAGGCCCAACAGGGCGAAGGCTATGATGAGGACTGTCACGCGCATGCTGGTTCCCCTCGTTTGGTGGCCTCGTCGAGTGCGAGGCTGGCGATTTTCAGAGAGCGAAGCACACCGTCCGGCATGGATCCGTCGGGCTGCCTGGTGGCGCTGGTGAAGGCGAAGGCCGCGGCGAGGTAATCCAGCCCGGCCTGAAACTCTGCGATGTCGAGCAGGATGCGGATCACGCGATACTCACGGTGGACGATCCCCAGCGGCACCGTGCGCAGCCAGTCGGCCCGCGCGGCATCGGTCTGGCAGTCGCCCAGCAGCGTGACGATCGGCAGCACCGCATCCATGTCAGGCGGCCGCGCTCTGGTCGGGCTCGAACATATCCATCTGCTTCATGTCGAGGGCCTGCAGATAGGTGTCGAGGATCATCTCTTCCTCGGTGCGCTCCTGATCGTCCTTCTTGCGCAGCGCGATCACCTTCTTGAGGATCTTCGTGTCAAACCCCATGGATTTGGCCTCGCCATAGACATCCTTGATGTCGTCGGCGATCGTCTTCTTCTCTTCCTCGAGGCGTTCGATCCGCTCGACGAAGGCGCGCAGCTGGTCGCGGGCCACTCCGTGTGCATCAGACATATTCATTCCCTTCATCCGCATCCCGAAGAGCCGCGCCCTTTGGGGAATGCCTGTTGTTTCGGTTGTGCCGGCGCGCCTTCTGGCGATATTCGCGCTCCGACAGGAGTTTGAGCCGGTCTGTGCGGCAGGCATGCTTGCTGCGCGGCTCGATGACGGTGGCGATGACGCCGGTGTCGGGATCGATCACCACGCCAAACTGGCCGTTGCTGACCTGGGTGACGCCCATCCTGACGGCGAGCGCGATGCCGGGTGTCCAGATCGCGCACCTGACGTTCCTGATCGTCGTTCCCGCCTCCATGCAGTGATGTCGGGCACGCTGCTTTTCGTCCTTGAAGTCCTGGTCGACCGTCACGCGGAGGATACGCTGCACATAGCGGGTGACGGCGTGGTAGCTGACGCGGATCTCCGGACCTGTCTGGCCGGTACCGACGTCATGTGGGAGGCTTTGCGTCATCCCTTCCCCCTCGCGCGATCTGATCACGTGCCTGAACCAGAACGGCCAGCTCCTGCTGGCGCGACTGGATCTCATTGTCGGGGCGCTTGCCGCGGCCGGACGAAATCTTGTCCAGCCACCGTTGCTTGGAGGCGATCTGCTTCTTGAGCCCTTCGAGCAGGGCGCCCCTGGTAAGTTCCGGGTGCCTTGCCTGTTCCATGGCCTCTTGAAGCATGCGCTCCTCCGATTCACGGATCAGCGCGTCTACCCCTATCGCCCTTGGTGTCATGCCCTTACGTCCCCTCACTGCTCGACAGGGCGGAGCGCTCGCGGTTGAGGCGGGCGATCTGCTCGTCGATCTCC
>TARA_R110002012_G_scaffold61271_1_pt1 | contig 14776 bp, 11 predicted proteins | sample TARA_R110002012 | Tara Oceans TARA_R110002012 (sample SAMEA4396515) | marine metagenome | biome: Westerlies Biome; feature: [DCM] deep chlorophyll maximum layer (ENVO:01000326); material: water (ENVO:00002006), including particulate matter (ENVO:01000060) such as... | depth 40 m
TTTTCAGGATCTGCATTTCGGGTGAGCAAGCGCTCCAAAGGACCCGCGATCAATGGCGAGGACCAAAAAAAGGCCGTGGCAAAGGCCAAGATCATGGATATAAAGGAATTGGAATACGTGAGGGAAAGCCTACTTTGGCATACCAAAAACTATGCCCTGATCATGTTCTACTGAAGGGGAATGAACTTTATTGATCTTGTAAAGCTCAAGGTCAAGAATATCGAGGGCGACCGACTCCTGAATGGCAGAAGAAAAACCGGTGACCCGTTCTCGGTCAGGATTACCGAAGGTCTGGGGAACATGCTGGAGTTCTACCTTAAAGGGAAACAACCTGAGGACTATCTGGTCCCTACGAACTATGATGGCAGCACCAAACATTTTCAAAAGTACAAATCCAAGGAGGAGAATGAACGAACGTCTTAAGATTATTGCAAAGGATGCGGGGGTAGAGGGTGAATTTACCACCTATTACATCCGCCATTCATGGGCCACGATCGCCAAGTTTATGGGAATACCCACAGAGGTAATCAGTGAAGGGCTGGGACACAATTCGTTACGTACAACAGAAATCTATTTGAAAAGCTTTACCAACCATGTTCTGGATGAGGCAAATAAGCTTGTTGTTTCCTAAATTAGTCCACCCCCTACCTTCCATGATTAGAAAACTAATAATGTTTGTTTAAGCCCAACTAGTCCAAGGGTTTTCCATAAACTATGGGATATGAAATCCAAATAAAATAATATCTCATTAGGTTAAAATTCCCCAAATGCAAAACAATAGCCCTAATTCAACTCTTTTGAATCCTTTTGCTCAAGATTAAGAATAAGACTCCGCAAAGTAACCAAGCCTGCAAGGTGACAAAGGACAGGAATATATCGAATTGAAGAGATAAAAAATAGAACAGCCCAAAGCTGATTGCCCAAGCAAAAAATACGGACCTATTGAATTTTAGGTTTGCTACTTCGGCATAATTCTTAATGATTCCTGCTTATTTATGAAAAAAATGCTCAAATACGATGATTGCACCGAAGGGGGCTAAAATAAAACCATACAAGGCGACTCAACCTAACAATTTCAGGGCAAATGCCGGAAAAAGACCGGCAATGGTTGCAACAGATCCAGCAATTATAGTTACCCAAAAAGTGGACACTTTGAGCATAAAGGCCTGAAAATCAAGTCCTGCCCTATAAATAGTTGGGTTCGCGGTAGTCCAACCTGCTAGATCAACAGTAATAATTCCAAGAATACCGATTGCATTACGGGCCAACGGTCCATGGGCCACCGTGGGCGCCTGTCCATTGGCGAGGAGAGTCTGTGCTTCTGGAGACCGTAAATAAACTGCGTACAGAAGTGCTGCGGCTATCCAAGCCATATAGTGACCTACGTACATTCCCGCTGCGGTGGTCCAACCGGAACTTGGATTTTTTGCAAATCGGAATACGGAAAGATCGGACATACACATTCTGCGTCCGTAATGCGATCCATCGTTCGGTCTATTTTCATCTATTGCGGAAGAAATACTCCAGAACATTCAAAAACCTATTTTTCTGTCCTGAAACCATTCTGACACATAATAATTTTCTGTTATAAATTCCGAATCGGGTTAAATGTCTTTTTCTACATCGGTGACTTGTGAGTTTTGTCCCAAAAAACAGAAATGGATAATACTAATAATTGAATCTGTGATACTATAAGTTTCTCGTCCCAATACAAGGTATTTTATATTTTCAAGTGAAAATTTCTTGTAACTGGCTATAAATGGAGGATGCCGGTATTGGTGAGTTTTTTTAGATAAAATTATAGACTTGTTAAAACAGTCCTGAATAAAATTGAATCTTTTCTTCAAATAATCTAATCTAAGTTCATATTGGGCAAATAATGATTTGATTGGAAAAAATCATAGTTACATTACAATTAAGCCTTAGCAATATTCAGAGATATTTTAAGGATTATGGGTTTAGCTTTGGTATTGAGGGGGTATAGGTCATTTTGATATAAAATAAGCTGTAACTTTTAAGAATAACAGCTTTTTAGATTGTAGAATCTCAATCGCAGACACAACTAAGATCAAAAGTTTTAAGGTAATAAAGCCCAAAAAGGAGGATATAAAATGATGGCAAAACCTTTAATCCAGAGCTGAACGATCATGTTAAAAGTAATTTTAGTGAGCATTATGTGCTAATTGCATGGTATGAGCAAAAATTTGACCGATTTGAGAAAGGCGATTAACACTCCAAAATTCGATATTGCAGCAACTAATTAAAATATAATTACTATTCTTTTTGTTATGACGGCAATGATTGTTTTTTCAGGAAAAAACAATCATTGCCAATGTAACCGATGACATAGGACACCTCTATTAGAGATTTACAACGTTAAGGGTTACTCTAAAGGGGCTATTTGGGGCTTCAATGGTGTTGTAGTGATTACTACAAATTAAGTTAACAGTAAATGTGAAAATTTAATAAAAACAATTACAATATGAAATACCTAATTTATTTATTTCTTGGTTTCTTGATTTTTGCATCCTTCAATTCTTTTAAGCAGGAGGAATCAAACAAACCTGCAGTAGGTGAAAGGCCCAACATCCTTTGGATTAGGAGCGAAGACAATGGCACCTACATTGGTCCTTACGGGGATAAAACAGCCCAAACCCCCAATTTGGATAAATTGGCTGAACAAGGGCTCCGTTATACCAATGCTTTTGCCAATGCTCCGGTATGCGCAGTGAACAGAAGTTCCATTATCCTTGGCATTCCGGCAATTACCACTGGTACCCAGCATATGCGCAGCAGGTTCCGCGTTCCGGATTCACTGGAGCCATATCCTACGCTTCTAAAGGATGCAGGTTACTACCTTACCAGCTACGGCAGAACCGACTATAATAATTCTAGCTTCGATAAAGAAATTTTTGATGAATATGGTAGCACCGCACATTATAGAAACCGACCAGCCGGGAAGCCGTTTTTTCACGTATACAATATTTTGGCCACCCACGAGGGACAGATATTTGAAATACGGGACTACCCCGAAGAACAGACACCGGCAGATGGGATTGTTATACCTCCTTACCAGGTAAATACACCTGAAAACGTTAGGGATTGGCAATTGGTTTATGACAGGGTTGCGGATATGGATAAACAAGTTGGGGAATACCTTGCCGATCTTGAGGAATCTGGCGAAGCACAAAACACCATTATAATCTATTCCTCAGACCATGCCGGTATCACGCTCCGATCTAAACGTTATCTATACGATAGCGGTACACGGGTGCCTCTAATCATTTCTGTTCCAGAGAAATGGAAACATCTGGCCCCGGCCAAGCCAGGATCGGTGCTGGAACGCCTTGTTCAGATGAGTGACATACCCCCTACCTTACTTTCACTAGCTGGTGCTGAAGTTCCCGACCGTATGACAGGGCGCGTTTTTATGGGGCCATCAACTGAGCCTGCCCCGGAAACCGTATTGCTTTTCTCCGATCGTTTTGTCTCAGCACCGGAAATGAGACGGGGCCTTACCGATGGACGTTGGAAATACATCCGTAATTACGAGCCAGACCGTCCAAGATTTCAAATGATCACCTATCCGCTACTACAACATGGGCAACTTTCCCAGGTCAAGGAGTATCAGGCAGGTAGAACCACTCCTGCCCAGTCGGCATTTTTCCTTCCCCAACCTACTGAAGAACTTTATGACACACAGGCGGATCCATATGAAATTAAAAATCTTGCTGGTCTTCCCGAATTTGCAGATAAACTTAGGGTGATGGGGCAGAAGTTGAACGAACAATTGTTGGTAGCCCGAGATGCAGGATTTATCCCCGAGCCAATGATGGCAGTAATTGATCAGGACACTACAACGACCATCTACGATTTTTGTCAATCAACAGAGAGTTACCATCTCGATGAAATTTTTGCACTTGCAAACAAGGTTCAGAAAAGGGATCCGAAAATGATGCCGGAACTAGTTAAGAACTTAAAGCATAATGATCCTATAATACGTTACTGGTCCATACTAGGTCTGCGTATTTTGGGTAAGGATGCAAAACCAGCGTTTAAGGATGTTGAAGGCGCACTAGGAGACTCCCAAGCAAGTGTCCGCATCAATGCAATGATTACATTGGGAAATATAGGTCAGCGTGATAAAGCATTAACATTACTTATAAAAGAAGCAAAAGCAGCAACCACAGATGCACATGCCAACTGGGCGCTCGATGGTATAAAATATCTTGATGCACCTGAGGCAATCGTTGGTTTTGAAGAGAAAGAGCTTGTCAAGGGTGGAGACTCAAGAACAACTTTTCGTGATCTAGAAAGTGGAGGTACCATGTACCGACCTGCTGTATATAAAGTATTTCCATATAAATAATTAGCTAAAAATTTAAATTTGAAAAACTCCATCTTAACACTAATGCCACTTGTATTTGTTTTGTATATAAGCATGCAAATATTTGATCAAATACGAACTTCTTCCGAGGATATTGATTACCCTTCGAAAGAGGTGGGTTTGAATAGTTTTAGCATAACAAAGGGTACAAAATCGATGCCTAACGTATTAAGTGCAATTCCACAGGAGGAAGATGAAATCGATTTCGGTGATTACCCTGCTACGTTAACGGCGTATTTAGGCACTACTCCTACTCTGGATGGTTTTATTAGCAAAGGGGAATATGATGATGCGGAAAAAATAATTGGGGTCAAAGGTTGGGAAAGTGACACCCCCCCAGCTTCTGAAAATAAAGAAGACCTGTCAGTTGTTGGATGGGTAAAGCACGATGGCAGTAGCTTGTATTTTGCATTCGATGTCACGGATGATATTATTTACGGATTTGATACAAAACGCTGGCTGCCTTCAAACAATCCTGATGCCAATAATTTGAACATTGAGAAAGGCTGGCCTTTTTGGGGAGATGGTATTGAACTCATGATGAACTCAACCTACCAATGGGATGACAATAGCAGGTGTGTTGGGGATGGTAGAAGTTGGCAGTTCTGCTGTAGTACGAACAAATCTATTCTTGGTGGCTTAGGGGTTGGTGGATTATCATCGGGCTTACCTCTCAATACCGAGGTTTGGGAGCGTTATGAAAAATGGATTAGAAATGGGGATATGGCGGCTTCTGTCCGTTTGAAAGAGAAAGATGAGGGAAGGGGATATATTATAGAGTGGCGCATTAATCCAAATCCATGTATGAAGATTGATGAAACAACTTTTGTCGATTTATCAAAAGAAACCAAAGTGGGGTTTAATGTTGAACTGCAAGACCTTGATGAGAAAGAACAAGGTGAGGGAAATTTCTCGAATATGCATCATATCGATTATTGGTCAAGAGTTGAACCAAATAGAAAAACTGATCTCAAATCATTCGGGACATTGATTATAAAGCCGATAAAGATGGAGGCAACAAGTAATCATTCAAACTAACTCGATTCGAGAAACGAACTAAATAAAGTGGTAGTATATAATTCCAATCATCGAGCAGTTCACTGACGAGGCGACAAATAATGACAACACTGATTTAATTAATAATAAATGCTTCTATTAAAAGTACATTCTTCTACGCTGTTATGGATTTCGATAATAATTATCTTTCTCACAAGCTGTAGTCAAAAATCCAGCCTCCCGGCAGGGGATATTGACAATGGCGGCCTTTTCTTGCCCGACAAGTTTGAGGCCGTGGTGGTTGTAGATAGTATTGGTAGGGCTAGACATATGGCAGTAAATAAAAATGGAGACATTTATGTGAAATTGACAAACGCCAAGCAAGATGCGGGAATAGTTGCTTTAAGAGATTTGGGTAGCGATGGGAAAGTGGACAGTATAACATATTTTGGGGATTACAAAGCTGAGAAAGGTTATGGTCCAACAGAAATGAGAATATACAATGGTTATATTTATTTTAGTACTAAAGACGCTATTTATAGATATAAGTTAACCCCTAATAAACTAGTTCCTGAAAGCAAAATAGAAGTTGTCCTAACATACGGTATTTACACGTCACATATAGGTAAAACCCTTGCTTTTGATGACGATGGTCACATGTATGTTAATTTTGGGTCACTTACTAATAACTGTCAGATAGATGATAGGACGCCGGAAAGCCCGGGTCAATATCCGTGCCCTGAATTTGCTAAACATGCCGGCATTTGGAGATTTGATGCCAAAAAACTTAATCAATCTCAAGATGATGGCGTTCGCTATGCTACGGGACTTAGAGATGGGATAGCTATGGACTGGAATCATGCAACCAATAGCTTATTCGTTGTTGAACACGGTAGGGACCAACTACATCAACATTGGCCATCACTTTATTCAGAATGGGAAAATGCAATGTTACCATCCGAGGAATTTTTTGAAGTGAAAGAAGGTATGAACGGTGGGTGGCCCTACTATTATTATGACCAACTGCAAAATAAGAAAGTAGTGTCTCCCGAATATCGTGGTGTTGATTTGTCAGAAGTAGACGTACCCCAAAATCCCATAATTGGCTTTCCAGGACATTGGGCGCCGAATGATCTTTTCTTTTATACGGGTAATCAATTTCCCGACCGTTATAAAAATGGAGCTTTTATTGCTTTTCACGGATCAGGTTATCGAGCCCCATACCCACAATCAGGCTTTATTGTTGGTTTTGTTCCTTTTAAAAATGGAGTTCCATCGGGGGACTGGGAAATATTTGCCGATGGATTTGCTGGGAAAGATACAATTGTGAGTTCCAGTGACGCTGCTCATCGTCCAATGGGTTTGGCAATGGGTCCAGATGGCTCCTTATATGTAACAGAAAGTGTTAATGGAAAAATTTGGCGGATCTTGTATAAGGGAGAAAAAGAAGGTTTCGTAACGGATCAGTTGGCAAAAATGGAAAAGCGCAAAATGCTAACCCACATTAAGACTCCTGACAGGATTAAAGATAATCTTGCCATTGGAATGGCGAATGAAGGTCAGAAAATATATAATACTTACTGTATTTCATGTCACCAGGCAGATGGCAATGGCGACGGGAACCGTTATCCGCCATTAGTGGAATCGGACTGGGTAACGGGGGATAAAAAAAGATTGATAAAAGTGATTTTGGAAGGACTTGAAGGGCCTATATCCGTAAATGGAAAGTCTTTCAATGATATGATGCCTAAAATGGATTTTTTGAGTGATGAAGATATTGCCAAGGTGTTAACTTACATACGGATGAATTTTAACGAAAATGCTGGCGCAGTGCAGGAAAAAGAGGTGGCCCGGTTAAGGGATAGGTTACTGGATGAACAGGATAAGAAATAGAATAACCTATTGACCAAAACGATATTTTGTCCTTGTGCCAGGACGGTAGGCCCAAAAGAAATGGTAACAGGAGAACATTCCAACAAAGAGTAATCATTAAACCGTTTATGTAGTTCTAAATTAACAATATAATATAAATCCATGGGAACATCAAGTAACGAATCAAATGCTGTAAATCGTAAACTATTATTTTATGCAGGTTGTTTTGCAGTAATTACAAATGCCTTCTCTTTTAGTATAAGGGCTGGTATTTTACCACAATTAGGACAGGAATTAAGTCTAACTGGAGAACAATTGGGATATATAAATTCTATGTGGTTCCTAGGTTTTCCTATTTCCATGGTTATTGGTGGATTAATCTACAACACAATTGGAGGAAAACTGATTATGCAATTTGCTTTTTTAGCGCACGCCATTGGAATTATTATGACCATATATTCTGGAAGTTATGCTGGGTTGTTAATATCTACCTTATTGATTGGTTTCGGGAATGGCTGTACCGAAGCAGCTATCAACCCATTTGTAGCAGATGCATATGAAGGAAACATTATAATTAAAATGATGAACCGTTTACATATGTGGTTTCCGGGAGGAATTGTGATTGGAGCCTTAATTTCTAAATTTATGACCGATGGTGGGTTGAGTTGGGAAACTCAAATATGGGTGATTATGATTCCTACGCTTATCTATGGTTATTTATTCTATGGAAGGACTTGGCCCAAAGCGAAAACTCAGGATGCAACTTCATTGTCCAGTAATTTTAAAGCAATGTTATCTCCATTATTTATTTTTATGTTGGTATGTATGGCATTAACAGCAATTTCAGAATTTGGACCACAACAATGGGTGGGATTGATCCTGGCCAAAAGCGGTGCGGAACCTATGTTGATATTAGCTCTAGTAACGGGATTGATGGCAGTGGCTAGATTCTTTGGTGGAGATGTTGTTAAAAAGTTCGATCAAACGGGCGTCTTTTTAGGATCTGCCGTTTTGACACTTATCGGTATATTTTTATTCAGTACCCAAACAGGAGGTATGGCCTATGTTGCGGCTATCATATATGCTTTGGGAATTGCTTATTTCTGGCCGAACATGCTCGGATTTATAGCTGATAAAGTTCCGAATAGCGGTGCTATTGGTTTGTCGATTATTGGTGCGGTTGGAATGGTATCTGGTTCAATATTTCAACCAATTATTGGGGGATGGATTGACTCTGATAAGGCGGCAGCCGCAGCAATAGGATTGACCGGAGACGAATTAAATTTAGTTGCCGGTCAGGCCACATTAAAAACTATGACCATATTCCCTGCCATATTAATTGTATTGTTTGTAATTCTTTTTGTTTGGGTTAAAAAAATTAAACAAAGGCAGTCGCAAGTTGTTTATCAAAAATAAAAAAGCGAGACCAATTGGTAAAAAAGAACTTACTAAATGATATGTGAGGCTAGGAAAGGGACGATTTGCCTACCTAGTGCTAGCCGGTAGGGAACCTAATGATAGTGAAGCTAATTGCATTTGGTAATATGGCTTACACAGCTGAGAGACGAGAGCAATAATATGCATATTAGAGAAAACAGCATACTAATGATACAGATACTAGAAAGTAAGGTAAAGGGTATACAGCAGAAAGGACATAGCTGCCAGACTCGTCTTTTGGGTTTTTCGAGTCACAAAAAGCGCTTGGGCAGCTATATAGGTCTATGTACCTTGTTGACATTCGCGTGTGTTAGTCGAGGTGCTTCGCAAACTCAAATGGTACAGGCTCCGGGGCCATGGCCCACGACGGCTTGGTCCGCAACCGCCCCCGAAGCGGTAGGCATGGATAGTGCAGCGTTAAAAGAAGCGGAACAAATTTATCCGCGTCTTTTTCCTAGCGGCTTAAGTTTGCTAGTGATTAGGAACGGGTCCCTTGTATCCGAGTCCTACTTCAATGGTCAAACTGCCGAAACAACCAACCATATTTTTTCCGTCACCAAAACCTTTGTTGCAACGTTGGTGGGGGTTGCCGTTCAACAAGGATGGATTGACGGTGTAGACCAACGCGTAGCTGATTTGTTGCCCGAATACTCGATTAATCCAAAGTTTGCAGAATTGACCTTAGAAGACGTGCTCACCCATCGCTCGGGCGTGCGAGGCAGCAAGAACTTTGAGGACCTCCTTAAAGAGGAGCCGCGATCCCCTCCTGGAACGGTCTTTGAATATAGCAACCATGCACCGAACCTCTTAACGGCCATTCTGGACAGACAAGCTAAACAAGGAATGGCGGGCAAGGTGTCCGACGTCCCTGCCTTGGCACAAGAGTATCTGTTTGGCCCACTTGGTATTAGTGTTAGTGAATGGAGTAAAGGACCTAACGGGATTCCCGAAGGGGGCAATGGCCTCCATATGAATACCAGGGATATGGCACGCCTCGGCTACTTATTGCTACGGGATGGGCGTTGGGAAGATAAGCAAATACTGCCGATGGGATGGGTGCAAGCAGCATCGGAAAACCGAGTAGAGTTTGACAGACAAAAGGGTTACGGGTATCTAAACTGGGTTCGAAGACAATCGGACATTGCGCAGACCGCACAGGGCGATATAGAAGTGCAGGGCTATTTTGCTTATGGACACCGCGGGCAATTTATAGGGGTGTATCCAGAGTTGGATCTTTTGGTCGTGACAACGGCCGATGCAAACGATGCCACGCGGGACACGTTTTTTGTACCTGATTTACTACATGACTTTGTGCGCCGATTTATTTTTTCAGCGATCATGCAATCAGACAGTCCGCCGGTGAAGAAGTAGTGAAGTTCCTCTTCGGAAAACCAATAATAATTTAATAAAATTTAAACCAAAAGTTCATATGAAATCAAAACCATCTTTACCAAAAAAGGGTATCACGAGGCGATCAGTCATTTCGTCGTTAGCAGGACTAACTACTGGAGTGGCACTAACCTCTCCTTTGGCGGCTTTTGCTCGGGGAAAATCCACGGAGAAGGCCCCGGAGAAGGATACAATATTTGCGCTGATGGGCGACCACTATCACAACGCCGATATAGTCCGTACGGCACTTACTCGCGATATTGTTAAGGACATGGGTATATCAGTTAAGATGACTGACGATTACACGTCGCTTAACGCTGAGACGTTGAAAGGTTACAAGATGCTCATCATCCATCGCGACGGCCGCGTTTTTCCCGAAGGCATTGGACCCATTGGTGGAGGAAATAAAATGGTTTCGTTAGATTTCATCCGACATTTTCCCAAGAACCAGAGCGAGGTCCCTGTTGTCAGCGATCCGCCTCTGGAGCCTACATCGGGAGAAATGGCGGCTTGGATACAACCTCATCAGGGCAAGGCTGTCCGTGATTTCGTTCAGAACGGGGGTTCAGTACTGTTTTTCCACAACGTTACGGACCTGGGGAGCACCAATGCCGACATTCATGACGTGCTTGGTGCGGTCTTTGCCGGACATCCTCCTATCCGCCCTTTCAAGGTAAAGGTGAAAAAATCAAATCATCCAATTATGGAGGGGATTACCGACTTTATAGTCACTGACGAGCAACATTTCATGGAGTACGATAAGGATCCTGAGCATATCTTGATGGAGTCCGTAAATGAGGATGGTCTCCGCTATACCTACAAGGGTAAGGACATGGGGACGACTGCTCCCGCAGTTTGGGCCTACGAATATGGGCAAGGCCGAGTCTGTTACTTGGCACCAGGTCATCTTCTGACAGCGCATTGGAACCCGATGTATCAGAAGTTGAAGCATAATGCTGTCCGTTGGTTGCTGAGGCAAAGCTGATAGCTTTTTGGATGTGATGCTGGTAGAGAAGTAACGACGTTTCTCTTCGGGTAACCTTAGCGATTAGATACTAATTTTCCTTTATGGCAAAATATACACTTTTGCGCTATTAAAATGGTAATTGGATTTAGTAATAACATAATTGGTCGGATACTATAACCCCCAATTATAATTTAATAAACTTTAAATTAATAGAATATGACCGAGCAATTGGGACAAAACGACGGGTCAGGACAATACCTTTTCGTTGGGAGTTATACGGGATTTGAACCGGGACAGCTAGGCTGGGTTGGCTCAAAGCAACCTGGGGTAGGCATCCTCTCTTTTGCGTTTGATAGTTCCAATGGTTCGCTGAATCCCACGGGCAAGGAGACAAAGCAAGATTCACCGACATGGTTGGAGATTCACCCTAATCGAAGGTTTCTTATTGCTACACACGAACTCTCCCACCATATAGGGGTGCAGGCCGGTGTCGGATTTGTGACTTCGTACAAAATCCTACCAGATGGCGGGCTAGAGAAGGTATGCACCCAATCTACTGGTGGTCGAGGAAATACGTGCGCAACATTTGACCGGACAGGACGTTTCTTGCTCGTAACAAGGTATTGGGAGGGTGGTATCTCAGTACTACCGTTCGACCCTGATACCGGAATGATTGACGAGGTTACGGCACAGCCCGATTACAAAGGCTCCGGTCCAGTTCCCCTCCGCCAAACAGTTCCGCATCCACACGGTATCCATGGCGATCCCCGAACAAACTTGGTGTACGCTATGGATTTAGGCACAGATGAGGTTCACCAGCACGTTCTTGATGTAAAGACGGGGAAATTAGCACCACATAGTGACGTGAAGTTAACTCCAGGTAGCGGCCCGCGAGGCATCAATTTCCACCCGCATCTAAGAGTTGCGTACGTGAATTGTGAACTTAACGGTACCGCCATCGTATGTTCCGTTGATGATGAAAAAGGACTTGTGCCAGTTCAGACCGTGCACTGTTATCCGGAAGGCTTTAACGCGCAAGGAAACCCCGAAAACCTTGGCAAGGCTGACTTTTGGGGAGCCGAAGGTTGCTTGTCCGTCGACGGAAAGTACTACTACTACATCTGTAGGGTCCACCAGAGCATAGCGGTGTTTAATGTGGATTCTGACGACGGTAAATTGACTTTTTCGAGCCGATGTGCGTTAGCGACTAACTCCAACGCCAGGAATCTTACCATGGACCCCAGTGGGAGGTATTTGCTTGTAGCGAGCCAAGACGCTGACCGAGTTGAATGTTTGCGTATTAAGCCGGGAACCGGGGCAATTGAGCTTACGCACACTCAGTATGCACCTTGCCCCGCTGATGTAGCAATTTATACCCCTTCTTAAAACACACAACTTAAAAAAGCCCTTAAACGGCAAACATGCCTAATTTTCGATGTAACTCTAAAAGTTTATACGAATTCGTTGTTTATGGTTATATAAAGCAAGGTTTTGCACGATATGAGAAAGTAAAATGAGGCATAAGCTAATATTTTAGCAATGTTAATGTCCTAATTACTGGGGTGCTTCGTTTATTCTAAATATCACAATTTGAAGCTAGCAGTGACCTTCTTGAAAATGGCACAAAATGAGACATGAAAGCTAATTGGGCACAGTAATTAGGCGATTTGGATAACTAAATATTAAGGATATAGACCTATCCCATCAAAATGAAAAATTAAAGGTAAGATGTTTTGCTTCAATTTTATTTTAAAGCATAGATGTGCAAAGAATGAATTTTAAACTTAAATAATAATATGAAAAATACAATTTTAATATTAACACTGATTAGTATGTTCTTATTTCCTAAGTATGGGATCGCTCAAGATAAAGGTGCTGACCGGGAGTTGCCTGTCTTACCCCATTTAAAGGAATTTGTTCCCGGTGTTTACGCCGCCGGATTCGCCCACAAGTATAAAAATGCAAATTGTGGATGGATTTCCTTATCAGATGGATCTATGCTGGTAGACCTACCAAGAGGTTTGGAACCAAAGGTGTTTTTAAACGAGATAAAGAGAATCTCCGGAACTACACCTAATAGATTGGTGCTCACTAAATATCAAGAGGGAGATGAAAAGATTGTGAAATCCTTGATCGATCTTGGAGTGAAACAGGTTCTGACAAGCGATGCTATTGGGAATGCACTAGCAGCAACTAAAGTTATCGGAGATAAACTTATACCTAGAATGTCTACTGTTAGGGAAATCGGGGACAATAACATTTCCATTAAATTTATGCCATTGGATGGAATCGTCGGTCCTTATGGAGCAGCCGTACATTTACCCATTCAAGGTATTCTATTTACCGGGCCTTTGGTGGTCAATGGACCTCATACAGACTTGACCAATGCTAACACGGCACAATGGATCACAGTTTTGGAACAACTCGAGTCATTGGCTGCGGGGCATGTTATTCCCGGATTCGGTTCATGGGTAGGCGATGAAGCCATAGATTTTGAGCGACGTTATTTGGTTGAATTGCGTCGGCAAATTGGTTATGTGATTTCGCAAGGTAGACCTAGGGAACTTATAACAGATTTTGAATCCCATTACTTGCAGCGCGAAGTACGTATTCAGCCCGATTACATGGTTTGGAATCCATATGATGCTCCACGGCGTGAAGATTTGGACCATGTTTACAATGAAATGACCATTCCCAATGCCCCTTTCAATGGGCAAGTTCCTAAACGTTCCAAGGAAAATCCGCAAGCTCTAGTGTTTTATGCTGATCAACCACATGAGCCGGGCTACAGCCCACCTGGCCTTCGTCTCGTTTTTGAAGCTACGGGTGTCACACCTCATTTCACGGTGGATGTTCGCGCCCTGACAGCAGAGAATTTAAGTAAAATTGATTTGTTGGTAATTTATCGTGACGGGCTTCTAAGGCCGAACGCTGACAAAGATTCGAATTATATCTGGATGACGCCAGAGCAGGAATCGGCGGTTGTAGATTTCGTAGACAATGGTGGAGCTTTTTTGAACCTGCACAATTCAATGGGTTTGTATCCTAAGGATGGCGCCTATCTTGATTTAGTGGGTGGACACTATATTGGGCACGGACCATTGGAGCGGTTTCGTGTTGAAGTAGTTGATCATAATCACCCCATTACTAAGGGTGTTGAAGATTTTTCAATCGCCGATGAGCAGCACACACCGCCCTACGACAAAGACAAGGTTAACTTGCTCTTGCAAAGCAGAGCGGATGGTGCTGAGCCTGCCGCCGCTGGTTGGTACTATGAGCCTGGCAGTGGACGACTTTGTCACCTAGCGCCTGGTCATACACGAGAAGCCTTATTTCATCCCATGTACCAGAGACTACTAAGAAACGCCGTTAATTGGTGTTTACGACGGGAATGATGTCCCTAAAATGCCCTGGAGAATGAATATTTTGCCAGTAGAATCATTTGATTATAAAACTGCTATGGTAAAACTTAAGTATGCCCCGACATATGGTTTGTCAGCACCATGGATGAAGGATGAGACTATTTGTGTAGAAAATACATTTTAATCGTCTGTCACGCAGGGGGTCGCGGGTTCGAGTCCCGTCCGGACCGCTAAAAGCCTTCAACGCAAGTTGAGGGCTTTTTTGGTTTTAAGAAGTGTCCAATAATGCAGTTGATTCGAAGAAGTGGAGGATCAGGATCAATTGTTGTGTTTATGCAAATATTGTGGTTAATCTATAAAGGAAGA
>TARA_R110002012_G_scaffold91963_4_pt1 | contig 14761 bp, 15 predicted proteins | sample TARA_R110002012 | Tara Oceans TARA_R110002012 (sample SAMEA4396515) | marine metagenome | biome: Westerlies Biome; feature: [DCM] deep chlorophyll maximum layer (ENVO:01000326); material: water (ENVO:00002006), including particulate matter (ENVO:01000060) such as... | depth 40 m
ATGCACAACGCAGACAAGGAGATTCTTGTGAACAATGCAGACAAGTTGGCAATGGAACTAGTGTGCATCGTACTTAAACTCGAAGAGCTTCCAGCAAAACGAAAACAAAAAGAACTTTTGCAAAAGCTCAGGGAATATCTCGTCTACTCAGAGAACTACGGCTACCAGCAGGCAATGTTAGGTTCAAATATGGTAGACGGAATGTGGTAAGTATTTGTTTTTAAAGAACAAAGCACACTAAGTTGACGAACAAGCACAGAGAATGTATTAAATAGGTGAGGGGCAGCCCTGCCATGTCGCCCTTCTCCTGTCAAATAGGGGACCGTTCAGCGAGACGGTCCCCTATTTCTTTTTATAATATCCCTTGGATCTTCTCGGTGGACACAGCCGTAAAACTTCGCAATGACAGGAAGTGATGGCCTTATGCTCTCGCATATTTCTGGCAACTTTTCTTCGTCGAATCGGGCTTTCCAATCGTACATGGCAGGGATTATGCTGAGAATAATGTCAGCCTCTTTTTTTACCCCGCGTTTCTCAAGCATCCGATAAACAAAACTATAGGCTAACCACCGTGCGGAAAGTTTATCTCCCACTTTGTACGAAACTGTTCGCTCCTTTGGCTCAAGCGAGCAGCTTGCGGGTGAACATCCACTCCGCTCAACGTCATTGGCGAATGCGATCAGCCCATCATGCTCCATCCGAGTGATCAAGTCCTTAACAAGAAAAGCGTCGAAGATCGTTTGATCCTCGACGCGATATCGTGTAAATATTCCACGCGAATCTAGCTTCTCCTCACGGAGATCCCTGTGTTCGCGTTGGCTTTCTGTTAATAATTCAGATATCCGCGATCTTGTCATTCCCCAAACTCTCCCACGCCCCCAAGGCGTGAGAGAATGTGCCAGTTTCCATCTCGAAAGACAAGCTCGTTGCACCTGTCTTGCCTATCCATGGAAAGCGCGCCTTCCAGCAAGTGATTCGAGCCTCATCCCCATCTCGGCTCACCGTAATGCCAGCGTCGGCCACGTTATAGAAGCTAGAGCTTCCCGAAACGTCGTACCCCGTCGGAACGGGCACCTTCCCATCGTTTTGGCGGTACATCTTGACTGGGTGAGCCACTAGGAATATGGCGACACTGTGTTCCACTGCAAAAGACTTTAAACTTACTAAAATTTTATTGATATTAGTGACACTACCCTCGTCTGCACCATGAATCGATCCGGTGAGGAAGTTAAATGGATCAATCACTAGGATACGAACACCCATACGAAGTACGGCAGCCTGCGCTCTCTCTAAAACAGATCCGATACTGGTATCTGAATCATCTAGGATGACATACTTCTCAGACAACCAATCAAGGGACTGGGCTAGCTCCGGCTCAGACATCTTGCTTCTGCCTAGATAGGGTTGCTCTCTGAGAATCGCCGCCATCTGCAATAACAGAATAGTGGGTGGGGTTTCTGCCGAAAGAATGGCAGTTGACCACTTGTGTTTCTTGGCAATTTGTATAGTTAGCCAAGATAAGAAACTGGACTTTCCTGAACCGGGGACTCCAGTAACAATCGTAAGGGTTTGGGGACATGCCCTAAACAGTTCATCCAAATCGTTTATCCCGACCCTGATACCATCATCGAGTCCGTTCCTGTGCAGCAACATCACATCGTTTCGGAACTCACTCACATCCCGAAGACCAGACACCGGCCAAGGCGTGGCGGAGCTAACAACTTCTTTGAGCGCAACTTCACCACCCAACATAAGTACATCGTTGGCGTCCTTGCTCCCTTCCGGGTAAACAACTCTCCAACACCTAGCCTTACCTATTCTTCTGGCAATTTCCTCAGAAAGAATCCTTCCCGGCTCGTCAGCGTCAGTCGCTAGAATTATTCTGTCAGCTTTTTCTATCTGCTTCTTTGCATCCCACAAGTATGAATACTTCGCTCCGTTACTTGTGTCAGCAGATAGAGAAGAGGGTGCCCCGTTCGGAACCGACACTGCAAAAATTCCTGCTTGAGCAAAAGAGAGCGCGTCCATCTCGCCCTCGCAGATAACAAGATCTCCTCCGGTCCACTCCCCCAATCTCCATAGAGCCCGGGCGGCACCAGTCTGGGAAAAGTTCTTCGCCCCATCTCTCCACTTAGTAGCTTCTGAGCCATCGGCATTTAGATACTTGAAACCTATCGCATCGACCTTCTCGTTCCTTGACCGTACAAATATCTTCCCAGAAACTATTCCGCAGTCTGCCACCACCGATGGGCTGATCCCCCTTAGAGCGAGCCAGCTTAACTGCGCCTCACTTAAACCATTTGTATCCTCTGGAACAACAGGGGGATTGACATTCTCTTCAGGGGGATCTCTTTCTATTTCTACTTGACCAGATATCTCGCAATGGTGGCAAAAATATACCGCGCAGTCCTCCTTGAGTCCTATCGCTAAAGTTTTTTCTTTCTGCTTCTTTCTATCTGGCCCACACACCGGACACACTGTTCTGTTCTGCTGAAACAATGGTTCAATCGCAAGGATGTGATCGCGAATCACAACCTCATCTGCCGTTGCCATGCCTACTCCTTTGCCATTTTTTTTAAAATCCTGATTGAATCTTTTGTAATATTCCTTCTTACCCAATCCGGCTCTCGATGCAAGTCCTCGACCGAATTAAATATGGACTCAATCCAATCCCTGTCCCACCCTGCGAAGTAACAATACTCATCCAGTAATCCGAGGGTTTTCCACTGCCTGAAATCAATCAGTGCGTTTACTCCTCCGCACCCCAGATCTTTGAGGGCGGATATGATGAGGTTCCTGTAGAGCAGTCTTCCGTTATCCGACGAACTCGAACTCGAACTCTTGGGTTTTCCTTGTCCAGATTCCACAAAGACCTCGATGCCTTGACTTGTCTGTCGTTTAAATAAACAATCCCTTGGAGAAGATCCATAATCAAATCCATGGCTGCTAGATCTGGGCGGCGGCTCGCATAGTACACATCGAGAGAGATTGCAACATCTTCTGAGAATAAAGGGTTGATGGGCGAGAGTTGTGATGCAAAATCCCTCGCGTAGTCAAGGGCCTTTTGACTTTTAATCAACAAAGGCTTACCCCTTACCTTTACAATCCTCCTCTGGTTCTTGGCAGAAGCCGGTTCCCCCATAACCGTCACATCATAATCCCACTTGACTTCTTTATCAACCACTGGTATAACCTTTATTCGAGGAGATATTTATGAAACGCACCAACAAACACAACCTCCCGTCAGTTTTCGAGAGGTTCGGCGATTCTTCTCCGTACTCAACGGAGGGTGCCAAGTACGGAGCCACCACTCTACTGGACTCTCCGAGGATCCGCAGGTTGCGCCAGAATCATTTCCAAGAAATAGAGGAGGACATTGCCGACAGTGTGTTTTCCTTGCTTGGTACGGCCATTCACGCGATCCTAGAGGGCGGCTCTGAGCCCGACCAGATCGTAGAGGAGAGGTTCCACGCAGAAGTGGAGGTGAATGGGGAGAAGATCGGGGTGAGCGGTCAGGTGGATCTCCAGACCCCCACGCCCAACGGAATGATCCTCTCCGACTACAAGACGACTTCCTCATCAGCCGTGATGTACAACCCCGAAGGAAAGAGCGAGCACCATAAACAACTAAATCTCTACGCAGCGATGGCCCGGAGAAACGGGGTCAAGGTGGCTGGTCTGGAGATCATCTCCATCGTGAGGGATTGGACAGCTTCGGGGCTCAACAGATACCAGAACTACCCGGAAGCGAGTGTTGTCATCACGCCCATTCCTCTCTGGGGATGTCTCAAGGCTGAGAAATATCTCAGAAGAAGAGTTGCCCTGCACGAATCTTCCGCCATTCCGGAATGCACTCCCGAAGAGCGGTGGGCAAAGGCCACAACATGGGCAGTCTTTGAGAAGACAAAGGCGGGCACGGTTAGAAAAAGAGCGACAAGGGTTTTTGATAACGAAATCGAAGCCGATTTATTTGCTAAGGATAAGGGCGCGTCAGTAGTTGAGCGCCCCGGATCGTTCGCTCGATGTGAGGGTAACTACTGCGGAGTCGCAGAGTTTTGTGAGCAATTCCAAAAGGAGAAGTAACATGGCAGCTAAAGCAACAAGCAAATCAGTCTGGGAGAATCTCTCAAAGATTGACGTATCAGAACACACCGAAGAGAAGGGTGGGCTAACTTACCTATCCTGGGCATGGGCTTGGGGGGTTCTTAAAGAGAATTACCCCGAGGCAACCTTCGACTTCAGAGAGTTTGAAGCGGACGGAAAAGTCATTGACTACATGCCCTACCCAGATGGAACCGGATCAGTGCATTGCACGGTCCATATCGGAGATGACATTGAATCATCGATGTGGCTTCCGGTGATGGACTACCGGAACAAGGCGATCTCTAATCCAGACGCTAGGGCAGTGAGTGACGCAAAGATGAGATGCCTAGTCAAGAATCTGGCAATGCTGGGCCTTGGGCACTACATCTATGCGGGGGAAGATATTCCTCAACAATCAAGTGAGAGTTCCGGGGGGAGCGGGGGAGCGGAAAAGAAACCTGTAGCAAAGAAGAAAAAGCCAGAAGCTGAAGAGTCGGGCGTTGAGATTGGATACGAAGTATTCGTTGAAACGATTTCTACAATCGAAGAACTTGAAAGTTTTTGGCGAAGCAACATGCAGGAGTTGAAAAAGTTGAAACACAGTAACCCCGAGAAGTACGACAATATTCTTGAGGTTTTTTCTAAACGTAAAGGAGAACTAAGCTGATGGCAGAGTACAAAAAAGAAGACAAGATTATCCTGTGGCTGTACCCGAACGACAACAAGAAGACAGACAAGCACCCGAACATGACAGGCCCGGGCAAGATCGACAAGGATGTCTTGAAGGATCTCGTGGAGGCATACAAGAACCACGGGAAAGACGGTGCGCTCAGGCTGCGCGCTGCGACTTGGGAACGACAAGGCAAGAAGGGTCCGTACACTTTCGTTGCTATCGAAGTCGAACGCCCCAAGGTCGAGGAACCGCAGGATGAAATCCCGTTTTAAGGAAAAGCCGTGGAGATCTGCGGCCTATCTGAAGACGGTCAGGGGGGAAGCGTGCCTTTCGTGCGCTTCCCCTCTGGAAGTTCAGGCCCACCACCTTCGACATGCAGAAAGAAGAGGTGTCGGAAGAAAGGCTTCTGACAGATGGGCAGTTCCTCTATGCGTCAGATGCCACATGGGGTGTCACACTGTTGGACATGAAGCACTGTGGTGGATAGGGAAAGCCAACCCCATAGAATGGTGTGAAGATTTTTATAATAAATGGGAAGGTAAAAAAAATGGATGACAACCAGAGGTGGAAAGACGCTGCTAGATCTTTTGAAAGCAGCCTGATGATTCTTCGCAAGGACAAGAACGGCTGGGTGATTGGTTTTTCAGTACACCCGGACGAGGCTCCGACAGATCTGCTGGACGCTGCTCTTGGGACACGGTTCAGGCAGGTGCTATTCCAGATCGGCGACGACGAACAGCCAGTCCCGGTCAGGCAACCGGCAAGCCTAATCGACTTGTCTGCCTACAAGGAGAATCCAGTCGCAGAAGCCGGGAAGCTGTGCCGAGACAAGGAGTTTCAGGCTTGGGTGGTTTGCAAGATAAACTTCCCCGAGATAGACCCGGAAGAAGAAGAGGGCAAGACTTGCATCAAAGGCTTCGTGAGTGAAGCGGAGAAATCCCCTGAAGTATTCGAGGAGGTAGCGGCAAACTTCCTCAGAGAACAATGCGGCGTTCAGACTAGGAAAGAATTTTCTGAAAACCAAGAAGCATTGGATATCTTTGTGGAAATAAAGAGAGAGTTCAGGGAGTTTCAGATGTCTCTGTAGCTCTCTTGGAGTCCCGAAGCAGGGAGAGCGCACCACCCAGATAAATGATCTGGTCAATCGCTTCTTCCAGTGCTTCGGAGACTAGAGCGGCGGGATCATCAATACGCTCCAGAATAGAATCTGAATCGTATTCCATGGCCCCTTGGTTAGATCGAGTCTCTATGTGCCTGATGAGTCTCGCGACCAAGGGGTCTTTTACTTTGACAACGAATCCGGGCGCAGCATCTGCCATTGGGTTCTCCTGAAATTGGCCCGCCATCATAGCAGAACTAATCTTGATTCCGAATCTTGAGTTCATTCTCTAATGCGGAGAAATAAGCTCTTTCCATTTTCCCGTAGGTCAGATAAAACTCATTCGTATGGCCGCCGTGGGGACGATTGGCCGCCTCCGCATCCGGGTCTATACAGAGATGCACCCACTCGTGTAATAAAGTATTTATTTTTTCTGATTGACCCTGGGACTTACTCAGTCTTATCGTGGCGTACTGACTTGTGCATGGCGGTTGATATGTGCCAACACAATCTGAGTACTCTTTCGGCATATCGCCGACAATAACCCTGACAGGCACAGGCGGCGGGAAGTTCTTGCACAACCAATTTTTTATCTTGAGAAGGCGACGTCGGTTTTTGTTCATCACTCAACCCATACGGGGTAAGTTCCTGCCCTCATGTTCCTGTCCCTGTCAATAAAGAACAAAACTTGCTGGGGAACTTCAAAGCCAAACTTCCTAGAGTATTCACTGTGACCAATGAGTGATCCGTTTATGACGGCAAATCTCAGATCCACAAATGTGTGGTAGTGACCGATGCAATCTAGGTTCACGGGAGTTTCTTGGTTCCATCTCCGGACTTGGTTGACGAGTGGGGCGTGGAATCCGCCGGTTCCTCCCTGATATCGGATGTCGTCCCCATGGCTGAACCGGATCTTAAATCCACCCAAGTCCAGAATCTTGAGTCTCGTTGGTAGAACATCAAAAACAAATCGGTCATCATCTTTCAAATCTCTAGCAAGTGTACGGTACATGGCATGTTCTAGGTTGTGTGCGGCTGCGGTAGCAATCCGGGGCCTGCCAAAGTTAATACGGCCATGATTACCATATGAGGTTGGTACATATATCCTGTCCGCCTTCAGCTTGGAAGCAATAAACTCCAATCCTCCAAGCAATCTATCATGGACAATGGATGCAGTTTCAAGAGGAGGAGTACTGCAAACCTCCACGAGATCATCATGTATATAACCAGACATAAAATCACCCCCAAGCCAAACCACTGCCTCAGAGATCTTGCTTCTTTTTTCTTCGTGCTTGATCAGCTTTACGGAGTTGTGGACGAGCGCCTCGAATCTCCTCTCGGCTATCTCGGGGTTATACTCGTTGAGTCCGTTCGTTTGGTCTAGCGGAACAAGCTCTTCGATGTGGTGGTCGGACCACAAACAAACGGGGGTCAGGTGTCCCGTCTGTGATTTTTTCATTCTAGGTATCTTTATACTAGAAGATTTGTCAGTTCCTAAAGAGAGTGCAAGCTCAGACCTAAGCTCAGAAACTTCCCTAGTTAAAGCTCGAACAGTTTTCCTAAGCTCGGTTGCCGTTCTGGAAGTTTTAGCGAGACGAACTAATCCGTCTACGCGCTCCCTATCCATCTTGGACTTTTCTAAATCTTCTTTAATACCCACGCTAATCACCGAACCTATCGTCTGAACGTGTGACGTAGGATTGGAGGGCCCTGTAGCTTACCGGGATATCCTTCCACCTATCTAGGGATGTAAGGGTGTCATACAAAGACTTCCATCCAAAGACCTTGCTTTTATTCTCAGCAAACCACCCAACAATTTCTTTGAGTTCCTTTTCCAGTTCTGGATTTTCGTCCAGAAACTCGTCCATGGCTGAACGAAACTGCTTACGGGACTTCGCTTCTTCAAGAACACTAATGATGTTTTGTTTTTTAGCTGCCATGTCTAATTAAAAAAGGGGGGAACGGATTCCCCCCTCCCCCCTTCTATTATAAGTTATCGATTGCTCTACAATATTGGTCAATTCTTGACACCCAATAAGTAAATTCCTCAAACTCTTCTGGTCGTGAAACGATTACTTCAAACTGGTCTACGGCCAAAGAACTTGGCGCGGGGCAAGGAGGTGAATAAACCCTTGTCCTGTGCGCGCAATTAACCGCCGTTGGAACGAGAGCGAAGACTATCAACCAAGTCTTTGCCCGATAAAGGATCCTCAGACATTCTCTCGTTGTATTCCTTGAGAGCCTCAATGTCATCGATAGCCTCCATGAGAGCTTGCCTATACCTCGCAGAAGACTTAGCGAAAGATATTGCTACCCAGAGTAAAGCCAGCGTTACGGCAACAAAACCAAGTGTGACATACAGAGATGTCACTCTTCCGTGGGAGTTTCATTCTTAGCATTACCTACGTTAAGCGCAAGAAGATCCACGATCTTTCTTACAGCACTGATCACCCCCGACGCACCGCTCGCATTCGGAACAATCGCCGCAATCGCCGCCGCCACTGCAACTACCTTCGCCACTATGTCCAGCAGTGACCCTACGTTCTCCGAGATCCAATCCATAAGTCTTCCATCCTCCTGCGCCGTAGCACATATTTATACCGTTTCTCAAATCAAAAGCGCTCATAACCAACGCCCTCAACACTTCTTCGCTCACACCCAAGTTCAATGAACTCTGGTTATTAAACACTCTCAAAACATTTTCGTAGACAAGCTCCATGGAGTCTGCTGTTTCCTGAAGCATCTTTTTATCTGAAGAACTAATCATCCGGGCAATCCTCTTTGGTAAGAGTCCCCATCAAATGTGAGAACTTCCCGGCGATTCGTCTTCCTACCTTCCGGATCCACAAGTGAAACGTGAACCCAGCCCGAATCAGGGACTGCTTGATCATAATGCTCCAAGATCAGTTGGTCAAAATCCAAGTGAGATCGTATCCACCAACACAATGTAAGGTTACTTACCCCGGGAACCTCAATATCGACAGCTTCCCCCAAGCAGTGTTGGCTGGTCTTTGAACCCCCTATAAACAGGTTCAATTCTTTACTTCGATATCCGGAAGAAGGACTAAAAGGGACTCCGAACTTTTCCCTAATCGGCTCAAGTATTTTGACCGATAAGTTGCGTAATGCTTCAGTCTCTTTTCCGGATGGGTTGTTGTTGATGCTGTTTCTTTTTGCGACCTGTGAGCGGGTTAACTCACTTAATGTAAAGTGCTTACTTAATCTCAAAGTAAACCCCGAGATTTCATATTCTCGTTAAAAGATCTCATTCTCTTGGCTTCGATTTGGTCGAGCCTAGCCATTTCGTTTCTCTTCTGAACCGCACCCATCTTGCTTCTTCTGATAACAGCCTTTCTTTCACGAATCTTCTTCGCAAACTTAGCCATAGCCAAGTGAGCTTTTCTACTTGCCAAAATGTCTTTGTTTTTTTCTTTGTATTCGCGGAGCTTGTCGAACTCTTTATCCGAAGCCAGCTTATTAACCGTCTGAACAACACGGTCTGATTCGTTCTTGATCTCGTAAGCCAAAGACTTCTGACCACCCTCGGAACCGCGCAAGAAATCACCCAATACCCAGGTGTCGTCCCATAGCGTCGGGGCGACATAATCGCCGGGGTACAACAGGTTTGTGACACCATCTGCAACATCTAGCGCATAGGTTCCAAGAGTGCCGTTGTAACCTCGAATCATGCTCTCAACATGGAGGGGACTCTGCATTACCTCTGGAACAATACCTATCGCGTTGTCAATAACATCAAAGAAGGAAGCAATTCCGGCAGCAAACGGACTCGTTGTAGCTTTCCTTTGCTCAACCGGCTCAAGATTTTCCATGTACTTAGGAACGATTGGCCGATGCGTAAACATATTATAGTTGAAATAAGACTCTGCAATGGGCCGGACTGCTTGGGGAATGGGATTGAATCCAAGGGTTGAGAATATCGATCTCTTCATTGAATCCGCAAATTCACTCAGGCCGCCAGCAGTACCGCCAGCACCACCAGCAGACATAAGAGTTCTTGTGAACTGCTCTGGGATAACCTTGAACAAGATGCCAATCTCAAACGGAATCGGAACAGACCAGAACTTGGGATTGTTCGGTCCATCTCCAAAGGATGGCAACATCAGCATCCAGTTATCATCCCGCTGCTCTTTCCTCAAGTCCTCGTAGTCTTCGTTCCCATACAAGAGTGCGGCCATCATTCCGGTTATGCCGGAAAGAACGAGTCCTCTCTGCGCGATGACCATCCTTTTCTTGCTCGCGCTGATATCAGTATTCGGAGTCTCTGCATAAATGAATGCTCTGCCGAGACGATCAAGTCCCTGCATTCTCGCATTCAGGAAAGGGATGCCTGCCGTGAACAACTCAAGGCCCGGGTTGTTTCCCCTCCGAGAGAAGTTCAGATACTCAAGACCCTGGAATGCACCCTCTGAGTCGGCAATACGCTCCGCTTCAGCCATCCCGTAACCCAGAGACATTAGCTTGTTCTTGGTTCTGTCTCTAACAGACTTGTAAACTTGCTCTCTGGTCGCGGCCTCTGAGCGCCCACTCGCCTCGCCCCAAGCGTCCCAGAAATTCATAAGTTTATTAGAGTCGCCAGACATCTTCCTGACCAATGTTTTCCTGAGCTTCTCTGGGCTAATGCCGATAAGCTCATAGCCACCGACCGAACCGTACTTGGAGAGTTTATTGTACTCGGGAGTCTCTGTGCCTCGATACTGATGGGCAAGATTCGATCCATACCTTTTCATGGTACTCAGCATGGGGATGCCCATGTCTTCTGTACCGAGAACCCATCCACTCAAAGCATCTCTCTGGATGTTCCGGAGAAGGAACGCGGGGCTTCTGGTGACGGCCTCTCTTAGCCAGTTGGCTGGCTTGGAGACTGCTTTCCTGAAGCCGTCTAGCGTCGGACGATTTCCTTGGAAGGAACCGGCAATTACATTGTGCAACATTTCGTCAGTTACTTGGAAGAATCTTTCCTCCCCGTTAATCAGAACGGAGTGAACATTCCCTTGGACATTCCCCTCGCCAGTAACATCCCTCGCTGTACCCAAGAGGGTGGCATCCCGAAGGGCTCTTTGCTGGGCAACATTCTTCAAGGCCGCAGTAATGATCCCCATTGCATTTCTGGAGATAGCCTCCACTGGCTCCATGAGCATCTCTCTCTTGGCAGCCTTGGTTAGTTTTTCAAAGGGAATTCCTGTGGACAAACCATCCAGCCGCTTGCCATCAACCTCCCCGATCTCTCTCTTGAAGATAGAAATTAGGGACTCGGAGATGCGGTTACCGTCTGCGTCCTGTTCGATGTCTGTGTAGAAGGGGGTGTAGTCTTGCGAGGCAAGCATCTCGACGCCCATGTCGGGAGTAATAACTCCACTGTCTACAAGAACATTGATAAGGCCAGAGTTCCAGTTCTGTAGGTTCCTGTGAACAACGGCAATCTCAGGGTATTGTTGTGCAAGCCTTAGATTACTGGCGATCTCTTCGTTGCTCCAGTTGCTTTCCGTAGCACGAGGCTTGTTTTCCTTGCGGAACCTAAGTGCCCGAAGAGACTGGGAGTAGGCGAAGAACTCAGGGAGGAGGTTTTTCTCCGGATTGGCAATGACTTGCAGAATGCTAATCAGCCCACCAGTAGGAGTATTAGAATAAAGACCTGACGCGGTAACGTCATCCCTCACTTCTTCGAGGATATCCCTACCGTCCGGACCCTTTCTCACCCTCAATCCGACAACCGCATCGTCAACGGAGTCGGTGAGATCAAGATCTCTCACATGGAATGTGCCATCGACATTATTCAATGCCCCCTCACCCTGAATAATCGCCGTATCCGGCTTATCCATAGTGATAGTTCCATACTTCAGCATACCGGAATAGAAGGCAGAGGCCCGATCAATCTGCAAAGCGGCAGCATGGGCAGCCGTATCGGCCAGCATGTAAGTCCAATTCCAACCACCCTTATCTCTGAGGGCGTAACCGTTTCGCCAAAGCTGATTGTATTTATCTAGGAATGATGTTCTCAGAATGTCAATAAACTTAGGAGAGTCGATCTTCGGAAGCGCAGAAGTAACCTTCTCAAAAAGACTGATCGGTGGATTTGGAATCCCACTCATAACCTTGTCAACGGCTGCCCTAGAAATGGGGTCCAAATCCGCAGTTGACCTATCAGTGGCGTATCGTCGCTCTTCGGATGGAGGAGTTGGCCTAGAAAGATCGGGTCGCTTCGATGCCAGAACCGCTTCTGCGGAAACCTCCGGCCCCCTAAAATTATCTTGGGAAAGATTCGGATCTCTAGGTGTCGAAAACTTACCATTGGCATTGAGCCCAACGATATTCCAGTAGTCACCTGAGCCACCACCAGAGGCGCTCTTCGGGTCACGGACATAATCCATAGTGAGAGATACTGGCCTGACAAAATCAGGACTATCCCACACAATAATAGAACGATCCGGACCATCGTTAATTACAGAGATCTCTCCTGTCTTAATGGTCTGAGGATTCACCCTTTGCAGGGCAGCAGAAATTAGATCTGCCGGATTAGAATAGTTTGTATTTCTCTGAACATCATCAACACTTTCGTTGATTAGATCAAGTCCCATCCCCGTGGTCTTGCCATTAGAGGGAATAGTCTCGGTGTAACCCTCTGTGACAATAACTCTCCTAGCGGTACCGGGACTTCCGAATCTATCGAATGCGAATTCGCCCCAAGTGTAGCTATCGAGATCACCCTGAACGCCGCGAGCCCTCAAGTTTCTCGGGTCTGAAGATGCGGGGGCAAAGACTGGATTCAGAGCAGACTTGGGAACTCCTGCATTGTTGGCTTTCCGAATCTCGGGAGAAGTCTTCGATGCAGAATTCACCCACTCGACGGCAAACTCATCCAATTCCTTGCCATTACGCCTAACACTTTCGGTAATTCCCTCTGCCTCTTCTTGAGCTTCAATCATGGGATCAGCGACAGAAAGATTTGGGAATGGCAGCCCATTGTGAGCGGCGTATTCCTTCAGCCTCTGGAACTCGGCAGAGTTCTGCCGCCGTAAATAGAAAGTGTCGAGAGCCTTACCTCGCGTAAACCTACGGCCAAGCTCATTGTCTGCCATGAAGGTGTAAAAGATATCGTCCGATGTGGGGTATCCGCGCTTCTTCATCCGGTCAACGAATTGCCGGAAAAAGTTAATGACCCTATCGATAACACCCTTAATTTCCTTGGGCTGCGAGGCGGCAGCTTTCGCCATTTCGCCACGCTCCATGGACGTAAAGTCTTGGAAGGCTTTCGCCACCGCCTCTTCGACGTAATCGTCAGCAATCCACTGTCGCTTATCCAGCTCTACGATGATACGGTCGTACTGCTCCTGAGTGATATTGCCACTCTCTAGGTCGGCAGCCGCCCTTTGTCTATCATCAAAAAGAGTTCCCTGATTACCGTACACTTCTTTGGCGTAGTCTAGGTAAGTGGTTGCCTCGGGGAATGCTTCCAATCCGGCCTCTTGCCGAAGGGAATTGATTCGAGAAAGCTCTTCTTGGGGAATCGGCTCACTGGAGACGTAATCCGTAAGAACCTGCCACTCGGAAGCCTTGATTAAACCAAGACGCCTTGAGCCGTGGATAAGTTCGTGGTTTAAGAATGGGGAGATCTTCTGGAATCGCTTGTATGCGTTTGCCGATCTGCGAGCGTTGTCGTTCTTCTCGGTAGGATTCTTCTTGTACTCGGCCTCGGCGACCTCATCTACGACAGACTCTAGATCCAAGTCGTATCCAATACGAATTAGCATGGACTCGGTTAGGTACTCGGCTCCCGTCTCTTCGTTACCCTTCTTTGCGTAAAGCCGAAGCTGAACAGGAACACCCAACCTTCTCAAAACATCCTTGGCAACATTCTCAAGGTCACTCACCCATTCTGCTCGCTGCGGGTCGCCCTCAGAAAGTTCGTCATCGATAAGCCTGGGAGTGGAGTCTTCAAGTTGCTTCTTGCGCTCCATCCTCTCCATCTCTTGGCTCATGTCTTTTCGCCTTGAGTTTATTTCCTTCGTCTTGCTTTCGTATGCCTCTTCGGCTTCCCTCATCGCAGCAAGCCTTTGGTCGGCATCGATCTCATTAGCCTCGTACCTGCGGTCGATGTCGTTAATGGCTTTCTTTCTGGAATCAGAAGCCATCGACTCTTGCCGATCAAGCTCGGAGTAGAAGTCCCCCGCTTCGACGGCAGCAATGTAGTCGTCAATTCTTTGGGATACGTTTTTCTCCGCCATCTGCCGGACGACATCTTCGTCTCCAGACCTGACACCCTCCAGGGATTCCCTGTCTAGGTCGTCCCGGCTCCTCTTGGCTCGGCTGTCAGTGGCGGTTCTTTCTCGGTCCTTTCTGCCAACAAACTCTTCCGCTTGCTTTCTCGTGGCAAATACTTCTACGATTCTTTCCTGAGCCCTCCCGCCCTCTGCGGGCTTGGAAACCTCTTTAACCTTGTACCCCTTGATGGGCCTTACGCGAAGCCGAGACTCAACCTTCCTGTTTTCGGCAGGGTACTGCTCCCTAAATCTACGCATAAAATCTCGCATAGATTTATCTGTTGCCGACTTCGCCTCCGCCGCAATGTACTCTTCGTCAAAGTCCCTCTTGAACTTCGGCATTCTCTTTTTCGTGTAAGCCTCTGCCTGAGAGATAAACTTACTGTCGTCAAGAGTTCTGGGGGGCGCTGTCCCCGGCCTGTATTCGCGAACGGCTTCTGCTTGCAGATCAGAGTAGGTCTTGCCGTAGTTTATTTCGGCAAACTTCTTGTCATACAACTCCGCATACTTCTCGTCGTAGATCCTTCGAGCTTCACGCTGATAAGCCTCTGCGTCTGCGTAGTTCTCATCATAGACGCCCTGATACTCTCGCTCGTAATTCTGATCGGCAGTTCCCCTTGCCCACTT
>TARA_R110002012_G_scaffold57678_4_pt1 | contig 14716 bp, 11 predicted proteins | sample TARA_R110002012 | Tara Oceans TARA_R110002012 (sample SAMEA4396515) | marine metagenome | biome: Westerlies Biome; feature: [DCM] deep chlorophyll maximum layer (ENVO:01000326); material: water (ENVO:00002006), including particulate matter (ENVO:01000060) such as... | depth 40 m
TCTTTCCGAATGGGAAGGTTGGCAAAAATTAGGAACACCGGAAAACGCGGAAGACTATCAGCTTGCTGCGCCAGATGGTTTTGAAGCATACAACCAGGATTTATCCGATTGGTTCCGTGGCGCGGCCCATGAAATGAAAGTGCCGGCGGCAATGGCTCAAGGTCTTCATGACCGTTTTGTCGAGCAACAGATGTCAAACATGCAAGCGGCGCAGTCCCAAGCGGCAGACCAGCAAGCTGAGTGGGAAGGCGAACTGCAACGTGAATATGGTTCGGCGTTTTCGCAACGGGTAGAAGCAGCCCAACGTGCCTTGAGAGAATATGGCTCTGACGAACTGCGCCAGGTGTTGAGTGATAGCGGCCTGGGATCAAACCCGCATATTGTCCGCGCCTTTGCCAAGATCGGCATGGGGCTGGGCAGCGGGCCACAATTTAAGGAAGGCGAAAGCGCCGGGCAGTTTGGCACCACGCCAGACATGGCCAAGGAGCAAATGGCACAAATACGGGCACATCCCGGCTATTGGGATAACAGCCATCCAGAACACAAACCGCTTGTTGCAAAGATGGCAAAGTTAGCGGAATTGGCGCACGGCACGGATGTTGTCGCGCAAAACGTATCTGTCGGATAACCGTAAGGCCCGACGACAGACAGCCGGAAAGACGGCGCGTGGCCCCACACGGGACAACCACTTTCACCCTAAACGCAACCAGTGAAGAAGGAGAATTGACCAGTGTCAGTTCAAATCACTACTGCGTTTGTTGAGCAGTACCGTGGTAATGTTGAACACCTCGTTCAGCAGAAGGGTTCACGCCTTCGTGATTCGGTTTCAGTTGAAACCGTTGTGGGTAAGAACGCCTTCTTTGAGCAAGTGGGAAGCACTGCCGCTCAGCAGCGCACGTCACGTCACAGTGACACTCCTCGAATGGACACACCCCATGCGAGGCGCCGGGTTTCCCTGATCGATTTCGATTGGGCAGACCTTATCGATGATGAGGACCGGGTCAGAATGTTGATCGATCCGCAAAGCCCCTATGCCGAGGCAGCAGCCTGGGCCATGGGACGCGCGATGGATGAGCAGATTGTTTCGGCTGCTGATGGCACCGCCTTTACGGGCGTCGCCGGGGGCACCTCAACAAGCTATGACAGTTCCAACACTGTTGATGTTCAAGTCGGTATTAGCCCCGCGGCTGATACGGGCCTTAACGTCGGCAAGTTGCGGGCTGCTAAGCAAATCCTCGACGCCAATGAGGCGGAAGATGATGATAGATATATGATCATCAACGCCAAGCAGCTTCAGAACCTTTTAGGTCAAACTGAAGTTACCAGTTCAGACTTCGCATCGGTGAAAGCCCTTGTGAACGGTGAGGTCGATACCTTCATGGGTTTTGAGTTCATACGTACTGAACTGATTGGCACCGACACCAACAGCGATCACAAAGTTTTATTCTACCAAAAGGCTGGAATGAAACTCGCAGTTGGTTCTGAGCCGTCGATCAAAATTTCTGAACGGGCCGACAAGAACCATGCGACGCAGGTCTTCTGCTCCATGGCGATTGGCGCCACCCGTATGCAGGAGAAGTTGGTTGGCTACATCGAATGCGACCCAACATAGGAGGGATGACCAATGGGTACTAAAAACACCGATCTGGTTGCCAATTTTGAGGCAACCCCTCCTACCTTGAACGATGTTGCTGAGCTTCACGGCCGTGTGCGAATTGCACAAGGAACCGTGGAATTGGCAGCGGGAGACAGTGACGACGATGACATCGTTATGCTGGCGCCCGTACCATCGAACGCAACGGTCCCGCACCTCTACATCGGGTCTGACACGTTGGGTGGTTCCTGCACGTTTAATGTAGGCATCTACACATCGGCTGGCGTAGTCAAAGACGAAGACGTTTTTGCTACGGCAGTTGCCGATGCTGCTGGACTTGCTGATGTTCGCCATGAAGTGGCCAACATCGACACGTGTGGCAAGAAGATGTACGAACTGGCCGGTGATAGCACCGATCCAGGTGGGTACTACTACGTTGCTGCCACCATGGCAGCGGCTGGTGGGACCATCGGAACGATGTCGTTTATCGTCCATTACGTCGTTGACTAACGGATTGGGGGGCTTCGGCCCCCCTTTCCTCTTTAATTGATTGTGAATAGGAAACCGTGCTACCGTGGCGGTGTTAAGAGAAGTTATATAGAAGCGTCTAGAGGTCCAGCCCTAGGCGTTTTTTACTTAGAGGCTAAAACAACTTTCTTTAGCCTACGGCGGAACCCATTAGATGACGGGCGCTCTCTTTCTAATAGCTTGGGCATTTGGATAGAAATTTCCTCAAGCTTAAAAAGATGTTCACTGCCATCCTCAGTTTCGGCCCATATGCCTTTGCCGGGTCCAAACTGAATAGCCTCAAACCCAGTAACATCGGCAATGTAGCCTTTCACTTCTTGACCGAAGACATCAAACATGCTGCCCCAATCAGATGTGAATGTTTGGAAGGCTTCAAAGGCCGCTGCACTCCGATCCTCGTTGCGACCGTATGAGCCGCCTGTCATCATCGGGATGTAGCAAAGGAAGTCTTTTGAGTTGGCCATGGCAATTCTCCTTTCATGGCGAAAGCCACGGCAACACGGTTACCTATTCACAATGTAAAATAGCGGCGCGGGTTTTCCCGCTTTGTTGACCTATTATAACACGCGCATTTTTCAAAAATGGCTGAAAGCCCCAGAAACGCTGGGTTTTTTGAGAGTTGAAAAATTAAGTCACTGAATTAAAACGCTTACTTATCATTTCATTTTTGAAAAAAGTGTTTTTTTCGAGTTTTGGCGTTTCTGACAAAAATCGGAAATTAGGAGGTTTTGCATGGCCGGATCAATTGTAGACATTGCGAACAAAGGTCTGACCTATTTGGGCGCCAACGCGATTACTGCGCTTACGGATGACACGGTTGAAGGCCGCGCCATTAACCGCATCCATGAGCAAAGCCGACAGTATTGCTTGCGCGACCACCCGTGGAACTTTGCTATGACCCGCGTTTCCCTTGCGGCTGATACGACATCGCCCGTGTGGGAATACACCAACCTGTTTCCCTGGCCATCAAACTGCTTGCGGATCATTGAAGTTGATACGACAGAAGAATGGGCCGTTGAGGGACGCAACATTGTTACGGATGCAGCGGCACCGCTTAACATTCTCTACATCGCCGACGTTACGGACACGTCAATCTATGACGCCAAATTCACAGAGGCCTACGCCATGCGCCTCGCATCCGATGTGGCCTATGAAATTACGTCCTCGCAGACTGTTGTGGCATCGGCATCTGCCGCTTATGCGACGCTAATACAGGAAGCGAGGCTGGTTGACGCGCAGGAAACAACGTCTGCGTCTGAAGACACCTGGTTGTCAGCGAGAGCCTAATAGATGTCTCGCGTTACGCAGATCAAAACCAACTGGACGGCGGGTGAACTAGCTAAAGACCTGTTCGGCCGCGTGGACATCACCAAGTATGCGAATGGCGCTGAAACCCTAGAGAACTTTATCGTGCAGCCGCACGGTGGCATTACCCGCCGTCCAGGCACACGCTTTGTCAAAGAAGTTAAAACATCGTCTGCCAAGACGCGGCTGGTGCCGTTTGAGTTTAGCACCACCCAGGCCTATTGCATTGAGTTCGGCAATCTGTATGTCCGGTTTTACAAGGACAACGGTGCAATCCTTGAGGCCAACAAAACCATTAGCGGAGCAACACAAGCCAATCCGTGTGTGGTGACGGCAACCTCACATGGATTTTCTAACGGCGATGAAATCTATATTGCATCTGTTGTTGGCATGACTGAACTAAACGGCAAGTATTATAAAGTAAAAAACAAAACAACAAATACTGTTGAACTAACGGACATTGATGACACAAACATAAATTCTACTGGGTTCACCGCTTACTCGTCTGCCGGCACTGCGGCGCGGGTATACACGGTCACAACGACCTATGCCACGGCAGACTTGTTTGACATCCAGTTTGCCCAATCTGCCGACGTACTTTACCTCACGCATTCGTCTTATGCGCCGCGCAAACTGTCGCGCACGGGCCATACGTCTTGGACGTTGGAAGAAATCACGTTTACGGACGGGCCTTACCAAGACGAAAACATTACGACGACAACCCTAACGCCTAGTCATGCGTCGGGTAGTTCGCGGACAATTACCGCCAGCGCCGTTACCGGCATTAATGGTGGTGACGGGTTCCAAACAACTGACGTAGGCCGCATTATATCTATCGGCCACCAGGCCGCTGCCTGGGCGGCAAGCACGGCTTATGCAGTGGGTGACGTTAAGCGAAACAGCGGCAACGTATATGAATGTATAAAGGCTGGAACGTCTGCCGGATCGGGTGGGCCAAGCGGCGAAGGCGACGAAATCGTTGACGACGGTTGCACCTGGAAATTCTTGCGCGATGGCGGCATCCAATGGGGTTTTGCTACGGTCACAGGGCGCACAAGTACGACAGAGGTTACCGTTACCGTTAATGCTACCTTTGGCGGCACAACGGCTGAAGCCAAATGGCGGCTAGGCGCGTTCTCTGAAACGACAGGGTTTCCGGCAGCAGTAGCGTTCTACGAACAAAGATTGTTCTTTGCCGGCACTAGTGAACAACCACAGACGTTGTTTGGCAGCAAGTCGGGCGATTACGAAAACCATACCCCCGGCACATTGGATGACGATCCTGTCATCTACACGTTGGCCACAGACCAGGTGAACGCCATCCGTTGGTTGTCACCAGGCAAGGTCATGGCCATCGGCACGGTTGGTGGTGAGTTTGTTATTTCCGGTTCAACCACGGCTGACGCGCTGACGCCGACCAATGTCAGGGTTGTGCGTGAGGGCACACGGGGATCGGCATCGCACCGGCCCATCCGTATCGATAATGTGGTTGTCTTTATCCAACGCCAGAAGCGGAAGCTGCGTGAGTTTGTGTACGCATTTGAAAGCGACAGTTTCCAATCACCAGACCTGACCATACTGTCCAACCAGGTCAGCAAGGGCGGCATTACGGAAATTGCATATCAGCAAGAGCCAAGCACAGTTGTGTGGGGCGTCAAAGCTGATGGACAGCTTGTCGGCATGACGTATCTGCGCGATCAACAGGTGGTGGCATGGCACCGTCACAAGATCGGCGGGGTATCAGGCGCGTGTACGATTACCGTGTCGGACTATGCGAACATCGCCGTTGGCACCACGCTGACGTTTACAAAGTCAGACGGGTCAACCGTGACGTTTACATCTGAAGCAGCGGGCGCCTCTGCCCCAACAGATACCTCTCTGGGGTGGCGACCAAACACCAGCAACAATGTAACCGCTGACAACATCTACACCCGCATCAATGCCCATGCAGATTTTACCGTAGCCAATCCGGCAGCAGCGGTTGTCACTGTTGAAGAAACAACGTCAGCCGGCGCCAGGCCGTTGACCGTAACATCTAGCGATACGACGCGCCTGACAACAACAGATCAGGCCATTGCCGTTGTTGAAAGCCTTGCCATTATACCGTCATCGACAAGCGGCGAGGAAGAAGTGTGGATGATTGTGCAGCGCACAATAAACGGAGTAACCCGCCGTTATGTGGAATACCTTTCCGATCAATTTGACGTTGAAGAAAACCAAACAAAAGCTGATGCATTCTTTGTGGACAGCGGACTTTCATATTCGGGCGCTGCCGCTGCGAGTATCACTGGCCTTGGCCATTTGGAAGGTCAAGCTGTGTCTATACTTGGCAACGGTTCGGTCTACACTAAGCGGAATGTATCGTCGGGCGCGATTTCGACTGTTGATCCGACAGTCACGAAAGCGCAGATCGGCCTTGCGAACGAGTGCATAATGAAGACGTTGCGGCCGGAAGCTGGCGGCGACGACGGAACTTCTCAAGGTAAAGCCAAACGTGACTTTGAAGTCACCTTACGGCTCATCGATACGCTGGGCGGCAAGATCGGCCCAGACATATCGACAGCAGATGAAATCATTTTCCGCACGGGGTCTGACCCAATGGACAGCAGCCCGCCGTTATTTACCGGCGACAAGCGCATTAATATTCGTGGCGGTTGGGATACCGCGGGGCAAACGGTTTATCTAAATGACGAACCCCTGCCCGCCCACATCACCGCGCTTATAACCCGCATAATCACACACGATGGGTAAATAACATGTGTATTCCGTTATTGGTTGGCACTGCCGCCACTACTGCCGGTGCGGCTGCTGCTGGCGGGTCACTTGCAATGGCTATGGGGGGCGCCACTACTGGACTGCTTGGTTCTGCTGGAGTTTTTGCGCCTCTCTCAGGCTCAATTGCTACAGGCATTGGAAGCATGTTTTCTGGTATGGGGGCTGGAACCGCCTTTAACCTTGCCGGTGCCGGAATATCAGCGGCTGGCTCTCTTTATCAAGGCGCCATTGCTGAAGGCAATTACCAGTACCAAGCCGGCATGATGGCCTACAATAAAAAGATTTCTGAGAACAATGCGCTGATGGCCCGCCGCGCCGCTGAGTTTGATGCGGATAGATTTGACCTTGAGCGGCGAAAGTTGATTTCATCGGGAAGAGTGGGCTATGGCGGTCCGAGCGGTGTGGTTATAGACGAGGGAACGCCTGACGCCGTTGCCTTAGAAACGGAAACGCAGGCGTCGCTAGAGCGCCTTGCTATTCTATACAAGGGCGAGACACAGGCCGACGCTTATCTGCAACAAGCAACAGGGCAAGAAGCCGCTGCTGCCCGCTACCGCACCAACGCAGCTACGGCAATGACAAGTGCCGGAGTTGGCGCAGCAAAAGAATTAGCAACTGCTGGCTATAGGCAGTACCGCTACGGCGCCGGCACAAGTTTATTGGGGGATTAATATGGCCCGTATTCCTACACTTCAGCGACGCGCCACGCTTCCCACAACCACGGGCGTCCCTGCTGCGCCTGTCGTCTTAACTGATGATCAAACGGGGCAAGGACTGCAACAAGTTGGTGGCGTTGTTTCTGAAATTGGGGAAAACCAATTACGGGCGCGGGCCGATGCGATGGTCACGCAGTCTTACGTCAATGCCACGCTCAAGATGGATGAGTTAAAGGAGAGCATTGGCACAAACAAAACTTTGTCTTGGGAGTCCGATCCTAATAGCAGTCAGTTTAACCCAGGTGCCGTGGCGCCAACGGCTGACCCAGATGATGTTAAAGCGCGGATGGCGCAGATTTATGAAACGGCATCTGAAGGTTTGTCGCCCTATGGTCTTGAGAAGTTTAAAAAAGATTACTCCATGTTGTCGGCCAAGGGGCAGATTGAAATCCGCCGGGAACAGGTAACTCGCGACAACGCAGAGTTGCAAGCCCACAACCTTGCCATATTAGACACGCTCGTTAGGGGGTCTACAAAAGACGGCACCGACGCTGTGTGGGTGGCATCGTTAAAGAAGGGCATCGAAAGTATTGATAGCCTGGAGTTCAACCGCCAGATCGGGCCGAAAAAAGCTGAAACATTACGCCAAAAGTTTCGCGCACAAATGGACAAGGTTAAAGGTGATCGTTTAACTGTCGGCATTGAATTGGTTGAAGCGGATGGATTGCGGACCGTTGACATTGATGAGGAAGATAGCGCGCCAAAAGAACGGCTTGATAAGCTAGATGCTGCCATTAAAGAGGCCGTGGAGTTCGGCGCTATAACGCGCACGAAAGGCACACAGATACGCCTAGCGTTTCTCCGCAAAGTTGATGACGCAATGGCGCATCAACAGGTAGAAGCTAACGCTGCCACGTTTTTAAAATTGGAGAAAGACTCAAGCTACCTTCCTAACTTGGAAAGCAAACAACGGTCACAGTATGCAAAAAGAGCGCGAACTATAATAGAGCAAGAGGAAAGGCAAACAAAGACAGCGGCCAACGCTAAAGAAAGAACATTTGTTAAAGCTGCATCCGATGTTATTGAGGCACTTTCTGTAGCTGCAAACATTACACCTGAGTTAGAATCACAGGTCAATGATGCAGCCATAGATGCTAATGTTCAAGATGCGACAACACGCGAAAAATTAAAACTGTTGCGTGAAGACGCTAAAGATTTTGCCGGTGTGGTAGCGTCAATTGCAGGGAAAACCCCTGCTGAAATTTTAGCTTTAGAGCAACAATTAACAGCCGACCTTCAAGGCGAACGAGGCACAGTAGCCCAAGCATCGCTAGCGGAACAAGACAGAAGGCAGCTTGATGCGTTTCTGCGCGCAAAAGCTGCCGACAGCAAGGCGCGCCTAGATGACCCAGCACTATATGTTGTTAGCAATAACGGGGCTGTTGGAGAGGCGTACACAGTTTGGGCATCGGCAATTCAAAACCCACGCTCCGATGAAAACATTGTTGCAATTATGTACGCAAATTATCAAGCAGCGCGAGAAGAAGCATATTCATTGGGAGGGTTCCCGCCCGACGCCCGAACCCGTCTTCCGAAGAGTTTTGTAAGGGCACAAGTGGCGCTGGCACAAGAAGCTAGCGCAGAGGACATAGCAAAAAACTTTGACAACATGAGCGACCAGATGGGTTCTGATTGGCCTTTTATGTTGCGCGAACTGGTTGCAGAAGGATTGCCAGAAGCGGCGGGCGCAATTGCTATTGTTGAAAACCCACAAGCACGGGACACGCTTGCCAAGATTGTGCAAGCGGGAGGTTATAAGGAGCTAACAAAAACAGTAGACCCCGCTGACAAAACAAGCATGGACAAAACCATTGATGCTGAAATGCGAAAGTTGCGCGAGGTTGCCGGCGCTGGGAATATTTACATGGTAAACTCGTTGCGTGAAGCAACGCGACTGTTAGCTGCTAATAGTTTTTTAGGCGGCGAAAGCCAAAACGCGGCAGTAGAAAAGGCGCTAAAAGTTGTGGTGCGGGACAACTATCAGATTATTGACGACCAATACGTTAAGGGCATCATACCTGTTGGAACTGTTGATAAGCCAAGACAACTTACAAGCGCGTTGCGAAGATATATGCGCGATGACGAAAATCTGGAAAACATTAACATTGCAGGGTTTCCAGGTGGCGACGATGACATAAAGCGAAAATGGTTAAGACAAAATGCGCGATGGACTTTTACGCCAGACGGGCAGCAGCTTGAATTGAGGGGGCGAAGCGGGACGCCTGTTGAAGACCTTGAGGGCAATCCTGTTACGCTTCCGCTGGGTGCCGTAACCGCTATGGCGGTCACGCTAGATTCCGACGCATCATTTCCAACAACACAACAGCAATTCCTTAAGCAGCAATGACACAGCTATTTAATTCTTTCGGGCCAACAAACGAATTTGGTTTGTTGGAGCATGAGGGTGCGTTCGATACAAGCACGGTTTTAGGCACAACCTTTGACGAAGCATTAGCCACTAACCCCCTTAGACAGCTTTGGCGGTGGAATGAACTTACCGGCGAACGGGCGGGAGAATTACAGCCACAGTTTCATATAGGCGATGCTGATGATGCGGAACCGACGAACACGCCGCAACGTATGTTTGACCGGCTGGCACAAAGGCCTATACGCGAACCCGACATAATTTCTACTGATCGACAAGACGAACTTATTGCAGAGCAAAAACTAGAGGGCAAGTTAACTGCTGTTGAGGGCGAAACTGAAGAAGGCTTGGCCCTCCGCGTCAAATGGAAAAAAGAGGAACTTCTTAGAGCAAGCATCCTCGCCAATTCTGACGGCGACGTTTCAACCATGTTCGCACAGTTTGGCGTCGGCCTGTTTGCAAGTTTGCTTGACCCGCTCAACGTGGCAGTTGGATTTGTGCCTGTTATGGGCGTGGCGCGTTACAGCCAAATGATTGCCCGTCAAGCGAGTTGGGCTGGGCGTCTTGGCGTTCGTGCCCGCGTTGGTGCGGCCGAAGGTTTAATTGGCACGGCAATGATTGAACCGCTTGTGTTGGAGGCGACAGAAGCAACTCAATACGATTACGACCTTTATGACAGCTTTGCCAACCTGGCTTTTGGTACGGTGCTTGGCGGCGCAATGCACGGCACTATTGGAGCCATTGGCGACAGAATGGGCGGCATCACACAAGACGCTCTGGCAGCGCGGCGCATCAGTAAAGCTATTGACGTTATAGATGAACAGTCGCGGCGTGAACTTATACAAGTGGCAGTTGCCCAAGTTATGTCAGGCCGGCGACCAGTTGGCCTGGATACGGCGCTGCGTAAGAGCCTTGAAGAAGGTCAAGGAACGGCGCGGGGGCCGCGAGAAGACCGTGACGTTATTCGTGATCCAGCAGAAGTTCAGTTTGATAATGAGCCGACTCTAGGCGAAGGCCGCGTTAGGGTAACGGCAAGTGATGGCGACGGCGTACAAATGTCGTTTCGTAATGTTGCGGATGCCGAAAAGAAAGCGCAACAACTAGAGAAAGAAGGTTTCACGGCAACAGTTCGTTCTTTTGGCGAAGACGACCACCGCATCGACCTGTCAATTCAAAACAATTTTGCCCGCAAGCCTGACGGTGAATATCAAATTTTTCGCTCTAAAGAAGAGGCAGATTCTTTTGTGGCCCAGCGTAACGTCGGACCCGATGCCATCCCCGGTGTAGTTGCACACGCTGTTAAAATTGGTGATGAGTTTTTAATTTACGAAACACGAGGGTCAACGGTTTCCGTCGGGAACCAAATTCGCAATGCGTTAGACGCCAGCGGTAATGAAATTCAAATGCCGCTGGAAGTGCCTGTTGTTAGATCGGACATAAACCCAGAGGCGCAAGGCCCGACTATCCAAGAAGTTGCACAGCAAGACGTGCGCGATGCCAATTCTGACGACACGCTTTTCGGTGAAATGCAAGAGCGTGAGTTGGTGGCGGAAGTTGAGCGCGTTATGGAGAACATTACCGAAGCGGCAGATGTTCCCCAGATTGAAGCAGATATTGCCGAACTCGAAGCACAGATTGAAATTATGAAAGCTGAAGCCGGCGATGACCCAGAAGCGCGACAATTTTTGGATGAGGCAACAGCAGGGTTGCAGAAGACACGCGAAAGCCAGAAGGCTTGGGAACAAGCGGCCGTGTGTGTACTTGGAGGGCTTACCTGATGGCCATTGATAAGTGCATCCAGTCTGTCCGCGACGCCATGCCCGATCTAGACGAAAAGCAAGCTGAAGCGTTGTTAGAAGAGGTTGTTGATATTGTTGACACCATCAAAAGCAACAACGCAGCGCAGAAAGTAACCGATCTTCAAGCCGCTGTGGACGAAGCGATAAACGCTCGAAAAAAAGATGCTGTGCGCGAGGCGGCAATTTTAAAACGCAACGCTGCAATTAACTACCGTATAAAATTAGCGTTTATTACAAAACTGAGAGAAACGCCCATTGAAGAAGTGCCTGTAATGCTTAATGCAATTATGGCGGGCAAAATGGGCAAAAGCCAATACAAGCAATCTATTGAAAGCACATCCCGTGGTTTGGCATCAATGGCGATGTCTGTGTTTATGCGTACTGTTGAAGCTAATGGCGTCCCAAGAAATGTAGCTATAGGGTTTCTGCAACGATCTAAAAGTGGCGAAAAATTAGTTGCGGAAGTGGATAGGCTGGCAACAGCGAATGCAGAAAATCCAGCAGCCAGGTTAAAAGGATCAGGTGATCCAACGGCAGAAGCAGTGGCTAAAGCAATGGAAGCCACTAATGAGTTCCTACGAAAACAGGGAAACCGTAGTGGAGCCGACATAGCCCGTATTATTGGCCGTATTGCCAAACAATCACATGATAAAACTCGCGTTGCAAAAGCTGGGTTTGAAACGTGGTACAACGATATTAGTAAATTGTTAGACGAAGAACGTACTTTTGGAGAAGCCCCAATGAGCGAGGCAAACAAAAGAGCGTTTCTTGAAAGCACTTGGAAACACATTGTTGTTGGCAAACGTACAGATTTGATAGGCGATCTTGACGAACCGCCTGGATTTACTGGCCCTGCTAACATGGGCAAAAGACTGTCCCGCGCACGATCTTTACATTTCAAGCAAGATGGGAAGAGCGCGTGGACATATATGCAAGCCTATGGCGACAAACACATAGGCACAGCTTTTTTTAACCAATTAGTTGGGATGTCTGATTCCGTTGCGGCCATGATGCATTTAGGGCCAAACCCTAAACACATGCTTACTGGAAATAACGGGTTCCATACATTGGCAGTTAATAGAGCAAAAGACGAAGGCAACATTGATGTTGTCGCAAAGTTAACCGACCCAAATTATGTTGCAACTTTAAACTTTATGTACGACGAAGTAACAGGACAAGGAAACGCGCTACCAAGTTGGGGGCAATCTGGTTATTACATTGCGCGGGGAGCGAACTGGGCTAAGAATTTAAGTTCTGCTGCACTTCTAGGCGGCACAACTATAGCGTCTGTTGGTGACATAGGCACAGCGTCTATTCGGTTAAATGAAGTCGGTATTCCGTTCTTTGAGGCGAACGCTTCTGTTCTTAGTGGACTAATCCCAGAAGCTGTGGGTGGAAGCGGCGGGCGCCGTACAGGCGAAGCGCGAGAAATAGCTGATAGCTTGGGTGTTGGCATGGATTCTCTAGTGGCGGGGGTTCAAAGTCGATGGCTTGGTAATGACGCAATCAATGGCCAAGGAGCGCATTTTGTAAGTGCCGTTATGCGTGTTACTGGAATGAACTGGATGAACGACAGCTTGAAAACAGCCGCGTCCCTTAGTCTGTCTAATTTCATTGCTAAACAAGCGGGCAAAAAATTTGACGATTTGAACCTTTCGCTTCGCAGCGAAATGGAAGCCTACGGCCTGACGCCGGAAGATTTCGATTTAATGAACAGTGTGGTGCGTGAGGTCGATGGCGTTAAGTTCCACGATATAAGTGCCATTGATGATGTTGACGCGCAAATACGCATCAACGGTTTCTTTACTGGCTTTGCAAACAGCGCAATCCTAACGCCCGGGGCACAGGCAAATGTTGCGGCACGGGGCCAAGGGCGTAGAGGCGATCTTTTTACAGAATTTAGAAACCTTTTTATGCACCTTAAATCATTTTCCGTTACCTACGGCATGGAAATTCTGTCTCGCGGATTTAGCAAATCTAACGAAGGCCATCGGACAGGCATGCTGGTTAAAATCCTGCTGACCTCAATGGTGTATGGCTACATTGCATCGACGCTTAAAGACTTAGTCAAAGGCAAGGAGCCAATAGACCTAACAGCAAACCCGACAAACTTTGGAAAAGTAATGTTTAGGAGCCTTGCTCAGGGTGGTGGGCTTGGGTTCTACGGCGACACTGTAATAGGCATGCTTGCTGGCGATGCGCGGTATGGCGAGGGCATGGCTGAAATTCTAGGCGGTCCTGTTGTTGGAAACATTGCCCGTGCTACCCAAATACCAAAGCAGTTTATTGAAGGGGATATAGACCGCGCTGGGCAAACAGGATACCGCATAGCCAAATCGATGCTTCCAGGTGCCAACATCTTTTATGCGCGGCTTGCATTGGACTATCTGCTTTTCTGGAATATGAGCGAATACCTAAACCCTGGATGGGCAAGGAACTACGAACAGCGCATTCGTGACGAAACCGGCCAAGAGTATTTTGACGCCGTAAGACCAACCGAAGCCGTGCGATAATGGAGACATGACATGACGGTTACAGCGACCACTTCAACCAGATCATACACGGGCGACGGTTCGACGACTTCGTTCCCAACGACGTTTGCCTTCCAGGGCACGGGCAGTGCGGCCGAATTGACCGTGGTGCAGCGGACTATTGCGACGGGCGCGGAGACAACGCTCAGTTATTCAACGCACTTCACTGTGACCGGCGGCGATGGGTCTACCGGAACCGTTGTCGCCGCGTCGGCGCCGGCCGATACAGTGCAGTGGCACATACGCCGCAACACAAGCACTTTGCAAAACTCCAACTACGTCACCAATGACCCATTCCCCGCCGACACCTTGGAGGGCGACATTGACCGCCTTTCGATGGCCGGCCAGGAGCGCGACGGCGACATCAGCCAGGGCTTCAAATACCCAGACACTTACACCGGCGGCGCATCGAACCTGATGCCCGAACCTTCTGCATCTAAGATTTTGTCTTGGAACGCTGACGCTGATGCGTTGGAAAACACTACAGGCCGGGTTTTGAGTACAACTATTTCGGTCAGCACATTAAGCGTCGGGTCAAGTGCGACGGCGTCGGTTACTTATACGGGAAGCAGTGGCGCGCTTGCCTTCGCACTTGGCATACCAACGGGCGCAACGGGTGCAACCGGCCCGTCTGGTAGTGATGGCGACGTTTCAACGGCAGACGCGACTGCTTTAGCAATAGCTTTAGGTTAGGAGAAACCACATGGCAAACACGTTTAAACTTTTTACGATTGCCGACGTGGCAGTCGATAGTGGCACATATTCCACGATCTACACGGTGGCCAGTTCGACCACAGGCATTGTTCTTGGTCTTGCGCTTGCCAACAAGATCAACGCAGCGCGCACAGTTACGGTAAAGATTACCAGCGACACGGCCAACCGCACAGGTTCGGGAAGCACGGCCAACGAAAGCATCACGCTTTTGAATGAAGTGACGATCCCAGCCGACACCACGCTGGAATTGTTTGAAGGCCAGAAGCTAATCCTCGAAACGACAGACGTGATGACAATCGGCTGTTCAGTGGCGTCGAGCGTCGATGCCGCCTTGTCAGTTATGGAGCAAACATAATGCCTTTTATTGGATCAAGCCCTGCTGAAGTTGC
>TARA_R110002012_G_scaffold8255_3_pt1 | contig 14701 bp, 27 predicted proteins | sample TARA_R110002012 | Tara Oceans TARA_R110002012 (sample SAMEA4396515) | marine metagenome | biome: Westerlies Biome; feature: [DCM] deep chlorophyll maximum layer (ENVO:01000326); material: water (ENVO:00002006), including particulate matter (ENVO:01000060) such as... | depth 40 m
TGGCTTCTTTTGTTGCATAATTGCTTTACCAATCTCTGCTAGTTCGCCCAGATTAAGAGCTTTTACTTTTAAAGCTTCTATCATATCTGAACCCTGCTCAAGATCAATTATTAAACAATCATCCAATTTACTTAATGATGTTGTTTTGCCTATTTTAGGCGGGCCATAAATGACCATGTTTTTAGGTGACTTACGCAAAGCACCACTTTTCTTTTTAGGTAATTCCATTTTAAAATATATATCTAATTGTATTCCAAGGTATCATTTTTTTATGAACACCTTGAAATCGGTTAATTAATTCTTTTTTCATACCAGATCTGTATCTAATATTTTTGCCTCCATATTGAGACTTTTTAGGCTCTTGCCATTGTGAAGTCCATAAATCATCTTCTGCTTTAGGATTATCTTTTAAGTTATACTCATGTCTATTTTCATTGTGTGTTAAAAATATACATTCTGACAATACTTGGTCTTTATATGTTACATAATCACCAACCATTTCAAATAACTCTTTATAATCTTTAAGCCATCCATCATATATAATAATAGGACTATAATTTATATGTACGTCGTATCCAGCATCAATAAATGCATCAATAGCTTTAATACGATCTATAATCTTAGATGTATTAGGCTCATGTATATCAGCTTTATGTTGCGGCATAAGACTAAATCTAAGTCTAACTTTACCTTCAGGATCAAATGCTGTAAGGTCAGGGTTTACATACTTAGTTGCAAAACTGCCCATAGCTATATCATGATCTTTAAAGAATGTAAATATTTTACGCCACTCATGATATTTAGCATGCAATGCAAAGTCTTCGTTGCAACTGATATCATAAGTAATGTAAACAGGATGTGTTTGATTAGGTTTTATTGCTTCCATTTGCGCAAACCATGCATGACTATTTATAGCTGTTAATATATCATCTGTATTTGTAGCAACAGATAGTCCAACCGGTTTATTACGCTTCATATAACAATAAGAACAATTATATAAACAACCGTGCCCAAAGCTAGGAGATATATAATCTGTAGATCTACCAGACTCTCTAATTTTAAAAGATTTTCTATTTACTTTTTGTATCATCGTTCATTAATTGTAAATGTTGACATATCAGCTTCAAAAGGTATTAAACCTAGTAAGCCATCTCTATTCTTTTCCATATGACATGCTAATAGTCCTGCAGGATTTTCATCGCAGTATGTATCAGTTATTCCATATAAATCATGAGGCCTATTTAATATCATTACAACATGGGCGTCTTGACCAATGCTGTCGCCACCAAATAGATCTGTCAAGAGAGGCTGATATTGATTTTTAGCTCTGTGCTCTTGTTCTATATTTCTATTTAGTTGAGATAATAATATATTAATAGTATCCATTTTAGCCTGCAACCACATACAACCTTTAGAAATTTCATTTAACTTCTGAAGCTCGCTGTGTTCGTTAGATCCTTTAATTAACCGTGAGTGGTCAAATACATTAACAACAGTTGCTTTAGGAGATTTACTAAATACTTGTTCATTTGTTTGTTTAATATACTCCATTGTTCTTGGAACACTATTAAAATAAACAGGATACTTTCTAAATCTATCTACACTGTTGGCATAGTTTTTGAACTCTTCATCTTTAAGTCTTGCCTCAACAGATAATAATTCACTAACTTCCTTTTTAACACTTTTAGAAGCGCTACGCATAATTTGTTGATAACCTGGCATCTCAAAACTCCAATACAATACTATTATATTTTTATTTGCATTATTATCTAAGACATCAAATATCATTTGATTACTGAATGCAGACTTACCTACGCCAGGACGACCTGCAATAACATACATCTTACCTTTTTGCAATCCTCCTAATAAATTCTTATTTAATCTTTTCCATTTTGTAGGATATACATCTCTCTTTCCAGCCATAGCATCTTTAACTATTGCTATAGACTGATCAACAGATTTGTTTATTGCTTGAAATCCTCTGCCATATAATATTTCAGAGTTTTCTGGTGATTCTTCTATCATCTTGGTTAGTTTTTAAGTTAACATCTTCATACTTTTCCCAAGTATGATTATTAATCCATGTATCAAGGTTTTGCATGTATCCTAAATTATCTTTTTCATGTTCTAATTGTGTTTTCAAACATTTGATAATATATCTATGAAGATGAGGCTTATTTTGTATAATTCTTTTATACCTATTTTTAGCCTTTTTATTACTCATAGAATTAGGATCCTTAGCTCGAAGTACTCTTGCACCTCTTGTAGGAGATAAAACTTTGAATGGGTATAATTCTACCAATTCTTCAAACATTTTATCTGCATCAGCTAAATATAAATCTTTAAACTTTTGTTGTACAACAAATTTTGTATGATCTAATTCATCATTTAATGTAATCCAACCGTCGTGTTCTAATCGTGTAGCCTTGATTCTAAGTGGAATGCTCTCTACAGTGTTAAATCCTTTTCTCCAAATTAAATATAAAAATATATAATCATCTGGAGATAAGTGATTTTCTTTAAGTAGAGATAAATCAATTTCAATATTCATTTTATTCTTCTGTTATTAAGTCAACCCAGTTGACATTAGTTAAACCTTTAACTGCGGACTTTAACCATTTTTCTTCTTGAGTATTTTCTACATATAGAATTACTATCTTTCCAATCTTATTTTCTTGGAATCTTAATAATCTACCTACTCGCTGAATCATAGTCAAAGATTTACTTGTTAACCCACATATAATACCCATATCTGCATCTGGCACATCAAAACCTTGGTTAAGAGCTTTAGTAGAACATAATATTCGTTTCTTATTTGTTCTAAATAGTTTTAAGGCTTCATCCTTTTGTTTCTTTGTTTTCTTGGAATGATATGCTATAGCTGACTTACCTAATGCATCACACATTTTATCAGTGAATTCATTAGCGCCAGCAAAGGTAAGAATTTTATTTGTAGGATTCTGCAATGTTAAAGTTTTTAATGCTTCTATTTTATAAGAAGCAAAATCAACTACTGCTTTACGAGCTCTAATAGCTTTATAAAATAATACAGCCCATTGTTTTTCATGGCCTTGAGCATTTTTACTTGCTAATATTCTTTTAGCTTCATTAAATGCATCAAATTGTCCCAATTTATATTTATAGTGGACAAACATATTATTTGCTTTTTTATATTCAGCTTGCTCTTCTTCAGTTAAACCTACAGCCATACAATATATTTCATATGGTGATACAAGTCCTAATTTTACACAGTCATCTAATTTTAAACGATACACAGTAGGTGCTAGTTCAGCTAATTTAAATTTATACTCTTCATCTTCAGGTATTGTTGCTGTTAAACATAATAGTTTGCGATATTTATTATTTTCAAAAAACTTAAAATGTTGTTTACTCAATCCTAAATGAATCTCATCTGCAATTACAATTTCATAAGATTCGTTTTTAAATTTATAAGCTGACTGGTAACATTGTATATTTACTCTATCTAGGACATCAGTATAACCCCATTTTAAAAACTCAGATTCAAATTGTTCTTGTAACTGAGTAGTGGGAACTAATACTAATGCTTTTCCTTCCGGATACATTTCTAATACTTTACCTACTGCCAATACTCCAACTCGTGTTTTACCAAATCCAGTGCCAGCAATTATACTGCCAATAAATTTATGATGGGCCCACAAGTTAAGTGCTTTTCTTTGTTCTTTATCTTTATTCTCGATGCATTTACTCATTGTTTTAATCATAATTTATTCCATTTCTTGCCAGTAAGCTCGACCACAACTACTGTTACAAAAATCATAGTCTGAGTCTTCACCGCAATATTTACATTTTACTTTATTAACCTCATCTTGATAAGGCTCTCTATCCCAATCATTCATATACTTACATTTTTAAGTTTTTTCTCTAATAATTCTATTCTTAATAGCATGTTCTCTACACAATTATATACATTGTGCTCAACATATTCATTAGACCTAACTACTTTATCAGCTTTATCGTACATCAACCTATAATCAGGATACACTTTATATAATACATCATGTTCTTTTTGATGATGCCTAATATTAGCATGATCTTTGTCAAAATAAGATCCTATTACAATAGCAGGTAATCTCATTTGCTCCTGTAATATCACATAACATACACGTCGTGCATCTACAATATGTCTTTGTCGTTTTTTACTTAAAAGAGTATTCATACCTATACCTAAAGCTCTAGATATTAGGTCTAATATATGCAAAGTCTCTTTATGTCTAGGACTTGCTTCATTTACTTTATATTTCATAACTAATTTATTTTTCCCAAACTTGTGATATGTGTGTATCAGCTTTCAATAGTCCATTTTTTACTACTGTAATAGCTGCTTCTTCCATAAGCTCAGTCATTTTTAATTTCCATTCTTTTGCATAATTTTTATGACAGATAGTATCTATCTGATCATGCACAGTCATTACCAGTTTAACATTAACTTTATTCTCTTTTATATATTTGTGAATATTTATTAATGCTAATTTAGTCATATCTGCACTTGCTCCTTGTATAGGAGTATTTTTACTTGCTCTTTCAATGCTTCCTAATTCCATTATAGATGATCGATGATGCCATATTTTATCGTACCATTTATCAAACCATCTCTTTCTTTTGAAAGGCGGAAACGTTGTAATATAGCCATGTCTCTTACCAAAATCACCAAGTTTTCCCAAGAACCCCCCGATTGCTGGAAAAGCCTGGAAGTATTTTTTGATAAGAGATCCGGCTTGAAGTGTAGATATTTGTAAAGTATCAGCTAATTTATTTGGACCCATGCCATAAGCTAAGCCAAAATTAATTGCTTTAACATTATTTCTTAGTACCTGATGCTGAGAACAATTACACTTTGTACCCCTACTCATGTAATTGCATTTACTCTCAGCAGCATTTACCCATTCCTGACCATAAACAAGTTCAGCACATACACTGTGTAAGTCTTGATTGTCTTTTAATGCTTGTATCCATACAGGATCTTGAGAACCATAAGCTATAACATTTAACTCTTGGCTAGCATAATCTGAACTTACAAACACCCAGTCTTCTGGTGCTATAAAACAATTTCTAAACTTGTTGTCAGCAGGAATTTGTTGCATATTAGGATCACTAGAGCTAACTCTACCTGTATCTAATATTTGGTGAAAATTAGTATGAATCTTTCCATCAGATTTCAAATATTTAAAAAACTTTTCACCGTATGATGTACATAATTTCATGTACTCTTTATATTTAATATACTTTTTAACTAAAGTATAATTGTTTCTATATTTATATAACTCTTTACCATTTACATTATCTAGATTAGGTATTAAAGCTTTCATCACTTCTAATACTTGCTTAGGTGAGTCCCAGTTAATACTTATTTTTCTTAAATCTTCTCTAGGAGCAAATAGATCTCCTTGTATATATGTTAATACAAATTTTTGAAGTTGAGGATGATTAATTACTGTTTCATCTAACTCTAATGATATTTTTTCAGCTGTATTACAAAATTCAATACTTAATCCTTTCCATCTTTCTGTATCTAAATTTAAGCCATTGTATTCTATTTCAGAAAATGCTTCTACAACACTATTCTCAAGCAATACTACATTTTTTAAATTTTTGTTTGATATTTCAGTTAGTTGCAGTTGTCTTAATTTAAATAAATATTCAACATCTTTAGCACCATATTGTATTTGTTTTTTAGTATATGGTTGACCTTCTAACTTTACAAATTGATTTCTTGTCTCTTTATCTAATTCTACATCTAAATAACTTTTAACTAAATGTTTTAGTCCAAATCTTACAGTTTTTTTACCGCAATGTAAAACTCTTTCTACTAAAAATGTATCATAAATATTAGACAGTTCTATGTTAGCCCATTTCTTAATAAATTTATAATCAAACTTAGCATTGTGTAATATTTTAATTCTTTCACTACCTTCTAATATATCTCTCAATGGTTCAATCGATGTTGTTCTTGTATCAATTACAAATTGATTCTCTGCATCACCTATCTGAAACATTATCATTCTTTTACAGGTAAAATCCATTCCCTCTGTCTCAGTGTCTACACCTACTACTCTTTTATTTTTAAAGTATTCAACAGCAAATTCCATTGTAGAATATTCACAATGATCGAACTCTTTTCCTAAATTTAAATCACCTATATAATAAATCATTTTTCTAATCTTTTAACTATCTCTAATTTATCTTTAGTTCCTTTAACAAAATCAACAATGATTCTAGCATATGATGTAGAATATGTAGTTCCAGCATATGTAAATATTGGTTTGTTATTATCTTTAGCTTCTATATAAAGAGGCATAAAGTCTCCTTCAAATGATCCATCTTCGATCATTTGACTAATCCATTTCATTTTTCCCATGACATTTAATTTAATCATTAGACAAAAATGAGGCGATAAATTAATACCGCCTCATCAACACACACATTACTTGATTTTTAGTAGATTATGACTTCTATATAGTTATAATAAAATCTATTACAACAATCAAGTAAATATAAACAAATATATTATAACAAACAAACGTTATAACATATTTTTTTATAATAAATTCTTGAAATCTTCATCATTTGCAATTAAATGAATATTTTTTAAAGAATCTATTCTTTCACTACCATTTGGTGGCTCTTCAAACATTTCACAATTATCTGATAACCAAGGACATACATCCCATGGCTTCGTTAATGCACTTGTACATTCTTCTATGAATTTAAGTGCTTCAATTTGATTGCAAAATTCTATTGTATGAACTTCACATAGCAACTCAATAGCTGCTTTATGATCTCCAAAGAGATCGCATTCGTATTTTATATAATACATGACTAAGGTTTTTAAGGTTTTTACTAAGGTTTTTTACACAGTGAAATATGTTACCATATCTCAAAGCCTCCACAATGTCTCAAGAACTCTATAAATTCTCTTAGATGTTTTACTTGAGTAACATGTGCTGGCCATACATCCTTGGTTGTTTTACCTGTTGCCAATTTAAGCGGCATTTCAGTAATACATTTACCATAAGGATATTTTTTATTTAATACTTCTGTATCTTCTTCACTTACAATCATAGCTCCATCTCTATAATTCCAATAACCAAATGCAAATCCAAACTCTGTTACTTTATCCTCATCCATACCATCAGCTAATATCTCTAAAGCATGAGCTAATGCATTACATTCTTTTTGTGTTTTTAATCCATCTCCACTATTATGTCCCATACCTTCTATTGTATCATCATCTATTCCTAGCTCTAATGATATATTAGCTTGCACAATTGCAAGATGTATTGGTCTCCACGACCATATATTTGCTCTAAAATATACTCCTGGATTAGCTTCATCCCAATTATCTTTTATTTCTAAATAAAATGCTTTTGCTTTATCTGATAACTCATCCCAATTGCTTGGAAATACAGGCTCAGTACCTGTAGTCTGTGGGTTTATACCCGATATATCCATTCCCATAACTATTTATTTAATTTAATGAATAACTTATTTTTTAACTCGTATACTTTTGCAGTAGTTTTATTTACTATTGGACCTTCAGGTGTGTCCTCACTTAATGAATTGTGTTTCATATAAAATTCGCATACATGATGCAATAACTCGTCTCTTTTCATATCAATATATTTATTATTATTATTATTAAAGTAAGAGGTAATAACCATTTAATGTCTTTTTGTACCTCTTTATACTCTTGTTCCCATTCTTTTAATTCTTTATCACTCATATTTATAATCTTTTAGCAATATGTGCAGTTGAAGCAAGACCTTAAACTCACCTCAACCGCACTCAACGCTAGCACTCATCGCATTCCATTAAATAAATGCTAGCCGCCACCAATTAATACTCTATTACATCACAAACATGTCCACATTTACCACAATCAGCAATAGTAGGATGATTTTGATGAACTTGATATCCTACTGTGTATCCACATTCTGGACAATTAATATTTGTTCTGTTTTCTCTTTTAGCTAACCAACCATCTTTTGCTTCATCACATTGTTGATACATATTTTTAGATGTATCACTTTGTAATTGATTAGCTTCTTTACATTTACGTTTAGGAATATATCCTAACTCGAAGAGTTGAGTCTTTTCCCATTCACTCAACCCTCCAGTTTCTTGAAAATATGACATAACTATTTATTTAAATTTAACACTAATTGATTACTTAATGACTTTATTCTATCTTTAGACACCATAATAGTATCTATAATTTCATCACTTCTTGGATTATAAAACTTAGTCATTAAACATATTTCACAATTATAATCATATGATCTGCATTCATGATAGTTTGATGTTAACTCATACCAATATAACTCTGTTCTAATTAAAAATCTGTCATATGTATTATCAATGTATAAAATATAGTCATTCAGTTGATTATTTACATATAATTCAACATTCACTTCAGACCATGCATGTCCATTATCAGCCACTATTCTGCCATCAAATCCCATACTCTTTATCAAAGCCATAAATGCCATTTCTCTCTCACTGCACCAACCAAATGTATACATATCTTTATATTTTGATGTATCACTCACCAAATCACTCAAAAATATAACTGGTGTTCTATCCTCTATAATAACATCTTCTAACTTGTATCTACTACTCATATCATAATAAGGTATTTCTAATAAACCACCTCTTAATCCATTTATTGCACCTGTTGTTGTAAATGCATTATGTAAAAAGAATAGTTTATGAAATACATATTTATTATGATCGTTATCTATATCAATTTGTTTATCCTTACAAAACAATTTATAATCATCTTCATAAATTGTTAGTAATGTAGATGAGTTCTTTGAGTAGAATTGATCAAAGAACTCAACCACACTTACTTGGCTAAAACCACATGTTGATATGATAACTAACATCATTAACAATTTCATATTATGTTAGTTTATTTGCAATTATTTTTAATGTAACAAGTCCAAATCCTAATCCTATTACTCCTACTATAAATGTAGCTATAAATATAAATGCATTTATTAATGAGTAGACTATTGCATATACTCCTACTATAATTGCTGTTATCATTGATACTGCAACCATAAAAAACTTTAACATGTCTCTTATATCTTTTAATTTTAATTTATTTATCATAATTTATGACGCTCTTAACGCCTTGTATTTGTGTGTGTTAATATTATTATTTATTTGTAAAGTATCTGAACTACTCCATTGCCATGTCTTATCATAAGGACAATTAGATTGTACTCCACAACTTGACATTAACATTAATATTAGAGCAATTAATATCATTAATAGTCCTGCTCCCATTGGACTCCATTTATTACCTGTTATACTTAATATAAATTTACTTATCTTTTTCATAATCTATTAGTGGTAAGTCACTACCTATTAGTGTGTGTTAATATTTTAATTACATACAAGAAGACTCATAAGAGCCATCAAATACATCATAATCATCAAGATTATCTATAATATCTTCTTGAAATTTCTTACCTATATTAGAGTTATGTATTTCATTGTGTATTACATCTTTCTTGCTAATAGGTTTCTCTTCTCTTGGTTTATCAGAACTTAGATCACTAATTGCAAATTCTTTTAACATACGAAAGTTATGTTCTGTCATTTGAAGATCCATAATGTATTGCTTTAATTGTTTTATTTTATCAGTCATATCATTTAATTTTAAGTGTGTGTGTTATATAATTTAATTAACTAAATTGTGTTAACCACTAAATATAGCCAAAAGTATGGCTGTGATGAGTGGCTAATGCGCTCGCTTCATGAAATATAATGCTCGCGCAAATATATTAAATCAATTAGTAGTGATAACTTATGCTACCACTACTAACTGATGACAATGCTTTAGAAAGCGACCTCTTCTTCTGTCTTAACCTGTGTTTCTACAACGGATTCATTAGCTTGAACCTCTGTTGCATTGTTATCAGGTGTTAGAAGAACGTCAATTGGCTCACAATCAACGATTTCTTTATGCATAAAAATGTGCTTGCCTTTGTGTAGTATGAACTCACCATCACGACCTGCACGCTTAGCTGTTGTATCAACATTCTTAAGCTCGAATTCAGTACCTTGAGTTGTTTCAATGACCTGAACTCTGATTGGACTGTTATTATCCAATGACAAAGGATTAAGAATGTTGAGTGGTATGATTTCCTTATCTTTACCACCAACGGTAGCAACCTCCCAAGCACCTGTAGCAAATGTTACATCAATGCCTAAGAACTCTTTGATTGCTGAAGGCTCTACAGTTAGCCAAGCTCTTGTTGCTTTGGATGAGAACCTGTCGTCGCCTTTGTTGAACTTAGCAAGTAAGCTTGAACTACCACTGCCTTTCTTCTCAGCGAATTGTAGTTGAACCTTGTTGCCTTTACATTTTTGTGCCGATAGTAGGATGCACTGTCCTTTTTGAAGACTCTCCACGGAGCCTGAGTTAATGATATTAGCCATATCGTTGTGCACTTAGTGTCGTGCAGACAATTAGATTATAGCACTACATTATTATAGTTGCTATGGAACACAAGACTGCGATTGAACGCGGGGTACTTGCAATTCCAAACAACTGTGGGGGTTTTTGTATACATACCCCTATACGCTCACTAATTCCCCAAAAAAATTTTTTTCACTAAAAATTAATTTAATCTTAACTTATACTTTACATTAGATCTGTATATTGCAGTATGAAAAGAATAGATATTTCAAATTTTTTATATATTTCTATTATAATACTTGCATTTGTTGTAGGAATATTGTAATATTGCAAATGGAATCTAGATCACCCCAGAGGGCGAAAGTAGTTATGGGGTCAGAAGTTGGGTTTACATATTAAGTTATGGTTGTCCCCAATAATTCCGCAAATTGCTTTGATATAAAACTTAGGTGGGAGTAATACTACAGGCTGATAGAAATGTACCCACGAAGGCTAAACACGGTAGGTGGAAATTCAAAGTTTAACTAATCTTCAAGGGGAGAGGTATATCCAAAAATTAAAAAAACTTTTATTAATTTGTTTTTATAAAAAATTTTATTATATATTTGCATAGAACTAATTTATAATAAAATGGCAAAGAAAACAACATTTCAACCTTATGGTCAGTGGATATTACTTCCAAATCCCGCCAAAAAAATCACAGATTCAGGTATTATTTTAGATGATAAGACAGCAGGCGCTATAGTTACGAATGTATTAAACGTACAAGCTATAGGACCTGATTGTAATACTACTAAAGTAGGAGATACTGTAATGGTAGATCCAACTGTAGAAGCACGTGTATTACATTTAGATGAAGGAGAATTTATTTTAGTAGCAGAATATAATATACTAGGTAAATTTTCATGAACGGAACTGTAACTATAAGTTTAGAAAATTATGAAACGCTTAAAGCATCTGTAGAAAAAACAGAGCGTATGCAAGATAATTTACGTATAACAATAAAAGAACTTCAAGTCTTTTTATCATTTATATGTACAAGATCTAATTTAGAATTATATGTAGAAGAGTATAATAAACAAGCTACATCATCTAGAATTAAACTTTCTGGAGGTAAAGCTGTAATAGAAAGAATAGATGAAAATAAAAATAAAAGCTAATAGTATATATAAAAGAGTTTTAATTTGGAATGGAATTTTTAATCTTACAAATAAAGAATTAGAAATTTTATCTGCATTTATTCAAGTAAATTTAAAATCAAAAAGTAAAAATTTTTGTACTAAAACAAGTAAAGATAAAGTAGCTGATATTATGTCTATTAAAGACTCTAATACTTTAAATAATTATATAAAAAAATTAAAAGATAAAGGAGCTTTACTTTATAAAAATGGTAAATATGATGTAAACAAGTTGTTAAATCCTAAAATAACTAAAATTGAAATCACTCTTGTATAAAAATTATGTTATATCAGAATATGCTAAATACCCATACTCTATTATGGTTATATATAGTAAACAAGGAAAATTAATTAGTGTTGAAGTAAGTGAATATGTCAATGAGTAAAGAAAATAAAAAAATGCCAAGTATATTTACTATGGCTAAAAATTTTGCCAAAGATCTTGGTACATATATAAAAGAAGGAGCTCCAAATGTTACACATGCTCAATATACTGAAAGATTAAAAGCTTGTAATACGTGTCCAAAGTTAGATAAAGAAAAAATGAGATGCACTTTGTGTGGATGTTTAGTAGAACACAAAGCTAAATGGAAAACAACTACTTGTCCAGACAAACCGCCTAGATGGAAACCTATGTTTAAATCTTTAGCAGGACCAAAAAATGAAAATGTAAGAAAAGCAATAGCAACAAATAAAATTTTACATAAAGCTTATGATGCTGGTATATTTGATCCTAAGAAGCCAGAAACAGCTAATCCTATATTAAGAAAATTAGGATATGATGATATAATAGTAAGAAAACAAAATAAAGAATGTGATGGATGTGACGAACCAGGAGAATCAAACTCCACAGAAAAAGGAAAAGAAAAAAAAGGATAGAACACGTATAAGTTTTAGAGGTAGAACTATGCCTTTACCTTACTATAAAAAAATGACGATAGATGAATTGGTTGATTTAATAGATGAAAGATCTATTGATGTATACACAAAATTTATTAATGATCCTGAAAAGTATAAACATTTTGAAGCTGAACATGAAAATATAGTATCTCTTACAGAAAGTTTAAATGAATTTGGGTATGACCCAGAAGAATTTGAGTATATTAAAATTCAAGAATGGCCAAGTGGTGTAAGAATTATAGATGGTAAAAAAAGATTATTAATTTTAAAACTTAAACATAAAATTAAAAATATAAATATTTTACAATTAAAAGATTTTGTTAAAAAGATACCTAATTTAAATATAAAAAGAAAAAATTTAAAAACCTTACTTAGTGGATTCCAAAACATTAATACAAAAACTAGCGAGTAAATATAATTTACCTTTAAAAACTGTAGAAAATATAGTGTATCATCAATTTAAATTTGTATCAAAAATAATGAGTGAAGGTAAATTTAATGCAGTAAGACTTCCATATTTTGGTAAGTTTCATGTAAATAAAAATAGATTAAAACATATAAAAGAAAAAAGTGGAACTATTAACAATAAGTAATAATAAAGTACTTCCTTCTCCGTATACATTAACTATAACGGAATTTAAAGATTTATCTAATAATGAATTAGCATATGTATATTATATGATTGATCATAAATCCCCATTTTCTGTTTATGATGAAGAAAAAAGACATGATGAAGTTTCGCAAAGTATATTTAAGAAAAAATATAAAAGATCTAAAAAAATAGAATTAGCAGAAAATAAATATAAAGAGTTATCAGAAACATCTGCAGTTAAATTATTAAAAGCTGCTAGAAATTCTGTTACTAAATTAGAAAAATATTTTAGAGACATTGATTTAACAATGATGGATGATAATGGAAGATTAATGTTTACTGCAAAAGATTTAGTTCAAAATTTATCTAAAATGGGAGATGTCATCAATGGATTATCTAAGTTAGAAGAACAAGTTAAAAAGGAAGAACAAATAAATAACGCTAATAGAGGAGGTGTTATTACAAATAAATATAGTCAATAAAAATAAAAAAAATGAAAATAGATTGGATAAATTGTTGGAATAGTTTCAAAAAAAATAGTATCTTTGATTTCACACTTAGAGCAGGATTTCTTACAATATTTGAAATCTACCTTAACTTTGATATTAATGAATATAGATTTATGATATTTAATTTAGGGTTTGAGCTCTGGAAAAAATGAACAAATGTTGGAAGAAAACGATGATACGGAATTAGATCTTTACAAAGATTTAGCTTTATATAATGAGGCAATGTACAATGCTTACCTTATTATAACAAAAGAAAAAACAGTTGATGATATATATTATGAACTGGAAAGTGGTACATACGATGAATTTTATTTACCATTTAATCCCATAGATCAAGACGGAAGAGACACAGGAACTATAGATCTTTTACTAGAACATTTTGAAGAGTTAGAAGATTATGAAAAATGTGCAAAATTAGTTAAGATAAAAGATTTATGTTCAAAGACACTAATAAATTCAGACCTGCAGCTCTAAAATTTATAGAGACAGGATCTTATACATCTGCTTTACCTAATACTAAAGATTATTATGAGTATTGGGATGAAGAAAGAAATAGATGTTTATATGGATATGAAGTTAATGGTGTAAAAATTACTGGTAATCATTATTTCTATTTAAATTTTTGTCCTATTGACAGATCTGTCGATGAGGAACTTCCAGATGGTACAGTTATAGCAAGACGTGAAAGAACATTTCCTGCATTTTATGATGGTGATTGGAAATATTTTACATCTGTAGATACAGCTAGAAGAACTGATAAACATTTAGTAGTATTAAAAGCTAGACGTAAAGGTTATTCTTATAAAGCAGCAGCTATGCTTGCGCGTAACTATTTTCATATAAGAAATAGTAAAAATTTTGTATTTGCTGGACAAAAAGAATATCTTATTGGGGATGGATTATTATCTAAAGCTTGGGAAATTCTTTCTTTTGTAGATGATAATACAGCATGGACTCAACCTAGATTAAGAGATAGGGAGATGATTAAAATGTCTGGATATAAAAAGAACGTAAACGGAGCGGACGTAGAGCTTGGAATGAAAAGCCAAATAAT
>TARA_R110002012_G_scaffold86409_4_pt1 | contig 14701 bp, 9 predicted proteins | sample TARA_R110002012 | Tara Oceans TARA_R110002012 (sample SAMEA4396515) | marine metagenome | biome: Westerlies Biome; feature: [DCM] deep chlorophyll maximum layer (ENVO:01000326); material: water (ENVO:00002006), including particulate matter (ENVO:01000060) such as... | depth 40 m
GAAGGGTAAAGATTTGCACCATGTAGTACCTCTATCAAAGGGGGGTAATAATAAAAAATCTAATGTTAAATTAGTTTCGATAAATAAAAACAGATCGTTTGAGAGAAAATCAAATCATAAACCCGCATAAATCTTAGGAGGTTGAGTGGACATAGTACAAAATAAAGCCTTATTACTGAAGGCGCAGAATCCTAATATTATATTAGAGACTATCCCTAAGTCTAAGGCTGTAAACGATAATGAAGTTGTAGTCTATTGGGGTATAAGGGAATCACAAGTTCTGTGTAAGTTGGGGTACACTAAAATACCCTCCCCCATAAAGAAAGATTATAAGTGGAACGGCAGATTTAAACCTTTCAATCATCAAGTAGAAACATCTTCATTCCTTACATTACACAAACGAGCTTGCTGTTTCAACGAACAGGGTACAGGTAAAACTGCATCTGTTATCTGGGCGGCAGATTACCTTATGAATATAGGGGAAGTGGGGCGAGTTTTAATTATATGCCCTCTATCTATTATGAGTTCTGCTTGGATGGAGGATTTATTTTCTTGCGCTATGCACCGGAAAGCGGCGGTATGTCATGGAGAGCGTAAAAAACGACAGAAAGTTATTAGCTCCGATGCTGAATTTGTAATTATTAATTATGATGGGGTAGAGGTAGTAGCTGATGAGATAGAAGCAGGAGGTTTCGATCTTATTGTAGTTGATGAGGCTAATGCTTATAAGAACGTATCCACTAAGAGATGGAAAGTGCTAAACAAACTGAGCCGATCAGCCTCTTATCTATGGATGCTTACTGGTACACCTGCATCACAGAGTCCAGTAGATGCTTACGGTTTAGCGAAGTTAGTTAACCCTGATAACACCCCTAAATTTCTGGGTAGATGGAGAGATATGGTAATGCGGCGAGTAAGTCAGTTTACTTACATACCGAAGCCAGAAGCTAGAAAATTAGTATATGAGGTGCTACAACCTGCTATACGATACACAAAAGAAGAGTGCTTGGATTTACCGGATATTACCTACACTACTCGATTAGTGCCACTTAGCCCACAACAAAACAAGTACTACAGGTTAATGAAGAATAAACTTATTGTCACGGCGGCAGGGGAAGATATCACTATGATTAATGCCGCTACAGCTATGAACAAACTTTTACAGCTGTCGGGGGGAGCGGTTTACTCTGATGAAGGGGAGACTATTAGTTTTAATGTGAAGCCCAGAATGAATGTCCTTAAAGAAATTATAGAAGAGACTTCTAATAAAGTTATATTATTCGTGCCGTTTCGACATGCAATAAATTTGATACAAGAAGAACTGAAGCAATCGGGAGTATCCTGTGAAGTTATTAATGGGGCTGTAAGTGCCATTAAAAGAACAGATATATTTAAAAGATTTCAAGAAACTGATATCCCCAAGGTTCTGGTGGTACAGCCACAATCTGCGTCACATGGAGTAACTTTGCACCGGGCTGACACAGTTGTTTACTGGAGTCCGGTTATGTCTGTAGAGACTTATCTTCAGTGTAACGCTAGAGCGCATAGAGCAGGGCAGAAAAATCCTGTTACGGTAATACATATAGAAGGCAGTGAGGTGGAGAAAAAAATATATAAAATGCTCCAGAATAAAATAGATATTCATTCTAATATAATTAATTTGTATAAAAGTGTTGTTTAAGTTTACATATAGTAATATACTCTACTTTCTAGTGACATAAATTAACAAACTATAGGAGGCTGTATGAGTGAGCAATTAGCTTTTGATTTTGAAGATTCTGATAAATCCAACGTATCGGCGGAGCGTCTAGCAGATACATACTCTAAGATACGTAAGGCTAGGGAGGAAGCGGCAAGAGAGTTTGATGAGAAGGATCAGGCACTAAAGGAGCAACAGGAAACAGTTAAACGTGGGATTCTTGATCTTATGAAGTCTTTAGGTGCTGACAGTATAAAGACGGCATACGGTACTATAATTAGAACGGTAAAGACTAGGTACTGGACATCGGATTGGAACTCTATGAATGCTTTTATATTAGATAGAGAGATGCCTGAACTACTGGAAAAACGTATACATCAAGGTAACATGCGTCAACTTATAGAGGAAGACCCAAATTCTATACCCAAAGGTGTAAATTCTGATAGTCAGTACATTGTATCGGTAAGGAGAGCTAAATGAGTGAATCCCCTAGTAAATTAGCTACTTTGAAGGAGGTAGCTGAGTATCTGAACGTGCATGACAATACGGTACGTAATCTAGTAAAGCAAAACAGCATACCGTATGTGGTGGTGGGTGGTTTATATAGATTTGTTATGGAAGACATCAAACAGTACGTAACCAGTCAAGAAAAGCCAACTAGAACCGTGAAGCCGAAAGCTGAAGATAAGAATAAATAATTGGGGGTGGGGATGGCAGACGATGGGGGCGTATTCATTGGAGGCGAGGGTATACCAGAGTTTATAAAGGGTGTAGGTAAAGACGAAGCTACTAAGAATATAGTAGGAGATTCTAGCAATTCTTTAAAACGTATATCTATACGTGGTAGCGTATTTAGATGTATGCAAGGTAATACAGAACTATCTAAAGATGAAAGAAAATTCCAATACTGGGTAATAGTAAACGGCTCTGGGGTTCAGAGATCATACTACGATAAACCTTATGTGCATGGTAGTGGTGATTCTCCGGCATGTTGGTCTAGTAATAATAGAACCCCGGATGAAGATGTAGAAGAACCTATGGCGGCATCTTGTATGCACTGTCCTAGCAACATAAGAGGATCAGGAAGTAATAACTCTAGGGCTTGTAAGTACTATCGTAGATTAGCAGTGGTTATGGCTGACGATATACAAGGAGATATATATCAAGTTATATTACCTAGCACTACCATATTCGGCACAGGGGAGAATTATAAATGGCCTTTAGACCAGTACGTTAAGTTTCTAGATGGGAAGAAAGTGCCGATATCCACAGTAGTTACCGAAGCTAAATTCGATAGTGATAGCGGTATGCCTAAGCTAACTTTTTCACCTATAAGACCATTATCAGAGGAGGAGTATGGAACTATATCTAAACGTATGAAGGAAGAAAACGCTAGACACGCAGTTTTATTTACACTACCAAAAACAACTAATGACAGGGTAAACACTACTACACCTAACATAATTGATTTTAAACAATATACACATGGAGAATAAAAAATGGAAAACACAGTAACAGAACCAAGATCGTACCGTATTGACAATGTAGAGTTGAATTGGCCTAAGTTGGTACAGGCTGTAAGTCCTTTTAATGTAGCGCAGTGGGAGTTACAGATTGCTACCACCGACAAAGCAGTAGCCGATAAGTGGACTGAAAACCATCTAACGGTTAAGAAAGATAAGAATGACGACTCTAAATATATAGTACAGTTAAAACGCAAAGTATTAAGAGCTAACGGCAAAGAGAACGGTAAAGTAAAAGTGGTAGGAAGGGACGCTAAACCGATGGACTCTACTAATTTAGGTAACGGCTCTAAAGGAAATGTCATAGTATATCAGTACCCATACGATACTATGGGGCGTAAGGGTATAGGTACATCTTTAGAAGCAGTTCAGATTTTAGATTTTGTAGAGTATCAACCTACAGGAGGATTTAGTGCTGTAGAACCAGAGAAAGTCGTAGAACTTTCTACGGATAATACTCCAGAAGAACCACCTAAAAAAATATCTAAAAAAAAGAACGTAGCTCCTAAATCTTTAGAGAGTGTGGTTAAGGATTGGTAACGTAAGTATTGATGGAAGATATGCGGATTGTTAGGTGTGAGTGAGTCCGTGTACACCTGTTTTTTAGGGTTCATCTAGTAACCGCACCAGTGGGGGCTTACACTCCTTTTGTATTTTAATTGTAAGTGACCCCACATTTTTTCTATAGGGAGGGTTTATGAGTAAGGCACAAAAAGAACTATTAATAAAAAAACTAAAAGCGACAGCAACTATTTACGGATTTACCAAAGAAGACTTAGCTGTAGTGCTAGGGGTACACAGAAAGACGATTCATGATTGGTTTAGAGGTAGTCTAGGAACTCTTCCTACTGTTGTACGAGCGCACAGAGTAAAAACTTTTTTACTTATGGTAGATACAATTTCTAATTCTCGTATATAGAGGTAGATATGCAACCTATAGACTTACTACGGTGTGTGCTACCTGAGCCTAACGAGGGGGAGAGTTATGCGTTTGTGAAAATGAAGGCATCTTTTATAGAAGGTAAAAGCACTTTAGTTCATAAATGGAAAGATTCACCCCAAGAGATACTACAGCTAGCAAACACCACTAGCGAAACAGCTTTAAACGCAGAACATAATGTACAACACCATAATACTTACTACAGTTTGGCTACTTTTGATAAATCTAAAGAGCTTACAGACTTTAAAGGTAGGTCGCAGAGTAATGCGGTTCACATACGTTGTTTATTTGCTGATATAGATGTAGGGAAATCTTCAGATAAAGACAATGCAAGATCGTATAGTACAAGAGAAGAAGCTATATCTGCCCTTAATAAGTTTGTAGCAGATGTAAATATACCAAAACCTATAACTATAACTACTGGGTCAAAAGGGGGTATACATGCTTACTGGCCTTTTACCGATAAAGTTAGGGTCGAAGAATGGGTAAAACTTGCTAAGAATTTTGAGGAGTTATGTAAGCAACATAAACTAAAAGTAGATACGAATGTAACTACGGATTGTAGTCGTATTTTGAGAGTACCCAATACTTTTAACTTTAATGACGGATTCGGCAGTAAGGCATTTAAGGTTAAGTTGGATGATCCAAGTCTTAGTATTGAGGATGTAGAGGTAAAAGATTTTGATTGGTATGTAGATACTATACCTGATTTTACTGTTGCTGAAACAGATTCAGCCTTTAACGAGAAAATAAATAGTGATAAATGGATTTACTCCTATCAAACAATGGAAGCCAAGAACGAAGAAGGTACGGGGTGCGAACAAATACAGAAGGCGTATGAGGATCAGGAAAACGTAGACTATCAGCTATGGAGGGCAGTGTTATCTATATTAATTAAGATGAGGGATGGAAGTAAGGCTATACATGACATATCCAATAAGCATCCAGACTATGATTTTGATGTAACTGAAGCCAAAGCTAAAGATACGATAGTACATAAATGCAGTACTTTTGAACAGTTAAGACCGGACATATGTAAAAAATGCGCCCATAGAAATAGCGGTATCGGCACTCCACTCACATTAGCTAGAGAAGATATAAAAGATGAATTTAGAAGTATAGAGAACGTAGACTCAGATACAGGTTTAACCACCACTATGTCTCTTCCAGATGACTATTATCTAGGGGACAATGGTGAGATCATGCTTGATATTATTGAGAAGAAAAAGACAAGAAGCACAGTAATACATCACAGACTTTTTTATATTACAGATAGAAGATTTGATCCAGAGGAAGGAACGATGATTCTAGCTAGGTTAGTAACTAGCAACGATGGAAATATAGATTTTGAAATTCCGGGGGATGCGGTTAATAATCCTTCGGCACTTAAAACTATTTTAGGGAAGAACGATATATTTATAACGGAAGGTTATGCTGGAGCACAGAGAATGGTGGACTACATTATTGCATGGTCTAATCATTTAGCCGCAAAGCAAGCGGCTACTAGGGTTAGTACTCAATTTGGGTGGAATACTTTAAATAGTAAAGAAACTCCTAAATCATTTGGATTTGGGGCAGAGTTGTACACTAAGGGGGGAGTAAAACCTAACCCTGTAAGGCGTGGTATGCGAAGATATTTTTCACATCTTTGTAAAGCAGGGGAATTATCTGGATGGACTAAGGGGGTTCAGGAATTATATGGAGCAAAAGGAGAAGAATCGAGACAATTCTGTTTGGGGGTTAGTTTAGCTACGCCTATGGTTAGAGATATACAGGGAATTGACGGAGCCGTGATATCGCTGTACTCACAAGGTAGTGGGCATATGAAAACAGCCACTATAAGAACTGTGGCTAGTATATGGGGCAACCCGTATGAAATGGAAAAGTCGGGCGAAACCTCTGCTAAGGCTGCGCTAAAAGATTGTAATATGTATAAGTCTATTCCACTATGCGTTGATGAAACTACGAATAGTTCTCCCGATAAACTATCTGAAATAGCCTACGGTGTAACATCCGGTAAAGAGAAGGATCGTCTTAAGCAAACCGGACAGGAGTTATGGTCTAACGAAGGCAGATGGAATCTTATTGCTTTTTTATCCACCAACATATCGGCAGAGAAAATACTGGCTACTAAACAGAAATCGGCTCAGGGAGAGTTAGCTAGAATATTTGAATTAAAACTACCTAAAAATAAAAATAGTGATAGTGAGAATAGTCGTATGGTATCAGACGTACTGAACAACTACGGACATGCAGGTACTCACTTTGTGAAATGGCTTTTAGAGCATGATGATAATAGGGAAGAATGCTTACAGTTAATGAATCGCATAGAAGAGAAAATAAGTAAGAAAATAGATAGTGTCGTAAGTAAACGAAAACACTCTAACAGTAGTAGGTTCTATGCAGCATTAGGTAGAATAGGTTTAACAGGGATAGTTATAGGGAATAAATTAAAGTTATGGGATTTTGATGAGAGTAAAATATATCATTGGTATATAGAGTACTTAGAGAATACTATGGAATCTATTACTTCCTATCGGGAAGACTGTAGAGACATACTAGCTAGATTACTTACTGAGAATCACAACTTGCATACATTAGTAATTAATAGCTCTGTAGATTTACGTAAGAAAAAACAAGACAACAGCAACAAACCTACTCATATTCCAAGGGCAAATTTACTTATAAGGTATGAGCCTGACAAAGGATTGTATTTTGTGAACTCGGCGTTCTTAACGGAGTGGATACGTAATGAGACTTCTATAAAACTAGAAGAACTTGCTGATGGTTTAGGAGGTATAGTTGAATCTAGAGCAAGCAAAAAGAATATGCTTAAGGGCTTTAATCCAGATTCAGAAGGAGATTTTTCCGATGCCGATGTAGATGAACTTACGGAAGTACCATGTTGGGTTTTTGACGCTAGGCAAGTAGAGGAGGTATCTTCTGAGGATATACCGTAATACAAAAAATAAAACATCATATCTGCACTTAGAAGGACTGCCTATAAGTATACGTTGGTATGAGTTTAAGCAAGGGCATAGTTTTTTTATACCTTGTGTAAAATGTGTAAAGCTGAGGAATGAGATATTACGTAAAGCTACAGACGCATATGTACAAGTTAGTTGTAAATACGTAGTAGAGAATGGAATAAGTGGTATACGTGTATGGAGAGTGCTTTAGTTTATAAAAGAAGAAATTTTAAATACTGTTTATTTATCTTTCTTCCTTAAACTACTGCTAGTAGCGATCTTTTATTTTATCTAAATTATAAAACGATCTTGGGTCTATACCTAAATTGTCATCTTCCATATTTAAGAATTCTCTTTTTTTGGCTTTTTTATATGTAGATATCAAATATCTTATACTTATAGGTTTTACGAAATACTTTGGTACATATACAGTATTAAATTTACCTGCCTTTTTGACTAGTCTTTTTAATTCATCAGTATCGTTGTTATGTAAAGCATTTTGAATAGCCCCGGTTATTGTGCTTCTATAGTCAACTATATTTTTCATATCTTTCTTGTATGCGGTCTTTAAGTCATATGCCCTAGCAATTTCTTTAGAGGTGTACCCTAAAGATTCCGCAAATACTTCCCACCCAGTGGCATTTTCTTTTATTACATTACCTTTAAAATCTGTTACCCCTTCTGTGGTTAGTCTATATGCTTGCATTTGATTTTTTATGAACGTAGGCATACCAGCTTCTAGTTTACGTAACGTGCTTACACCCGGAGAATCTTCAGCTAATGACTGAAGAGTGTTAGCTATACCTAAAGTAGCAGCTACCGCTGGGCCTCCAAACATTTCAGCAGCCTGAAACGCCAAATTTTCATCTTTAGAGTATCGAGGAGGATAAAACAGTGCGCCGCCAACACCTAAGCGTTCTCCTACACTAATGTTTAATGTTGACTCTAAAAGACCTGCATATACATCAAAACCTAAAGCCTTATCGAGATACTCTCGCATATATAAATTTATATCTGATGGAGCTATTACACCTTCTTCTTCATCGTCTAATGCTTCCATAGCTAATTTAGCTACAGCTGTAAATCCCCACCATAAAGGTAATCCATAAAGACCCGAAGTTATAAGGCCAGTGCCAGCCATACCAAGAAGTAATTTAGTAGCTTCTTGTTGTTCTTCTTTAGAAAATTTACTACTTTTTCTTTTTTTACTCCACCCCGGTATTATTTTAGGTAAAATTTCAGATCGTCTTATGGCTTCTGCATAATTAATCAGCATAAGAATAGGATATTTTTTAAACATTAAAAGAGATTTAGCATGATTTCTAAACCACTTACCTGAGCTAGTTTGTGCATAGTTGCCTTGTGACCTGTTAGTCATAGTAGCGGCGTAAGTGTATGGCGTGGCGTACTTTGTACCAGTATTTAATTTATTAGGAGTTTTAGAAGCCAATCTGTAGGCAGCTAAAAAAGTAACTTCCCTATTGAAGCGTTCCGCACTAGAAAACAAATGCCCGAAAAATGCAAGTAGGTTATGAGGAAGGTTAAATGGGTTAACTTTTTCTGAAAAACTTCTACGGTAATTAGGGCTGTATTTTTTAGGGTCGAACTCTTTATACTGTAAATCTTCTATACTAAACCCTGCTACATCTCCAGTTTGAGTTCTACCTATATAATCATCTCTATATCCTCGGATCATAGCTTGTTTTTCTTGTTTGGTAATATTTTTACTAGTAGGCATACGTTCGTAACCAGTAACTTTTTCACCATACCGATCTGTATATGCATACTTTACTGCGTCTAAATCTCTATTATTACCTATTAACTTGGGTCTAAGGTCTAACGCAGCTTTGAATAAAGCACTATAAGATTTTGCCCACCCAAACTTCTGTTGTAAAAAAGATGCTGAATAGGTAGGAATTTGTACTAAATTATTTATAGCTGCTGCAGGAGACGCTAAGTACCATAGAAATCCACTCCTACCTACAAAATTGTGAATTTTTCTCGAGAGTTCGCCTATAGGAGGCGTTTTAATATCTTCTATAAAATTTTCAGTTGTATCTGCTACTGTTCTATACTCTGATTGTTTTTTAGGATTTTTTTCCGCCCGCACTTGTTCTTCTAACCGAGCAAGACTTACATCTAACTCTTGAACGCTATTAAATCTTGCTAGCTTTTGGGCTAAAGGTACGGCATTGCTTGTAAACACACTTAACACATCTCCATCTGCCCCTAATATATTCTTTCTTTGCGATTCCGATATATTTCTTAAGACATAACTTTCTGGAGAGTTACTAACGTAAAAATCTACCATATCGTCTGATATAGACTGTAGAGCAGTTTCTTTATCTTCAGATTTTATGCCTATATTGTTTAGAGCTTTATTTAAACTAATCTGTAGTTCTTTAACCTTTTTTGTACCCATTACAGTATTTTTCTTACTGCGTAAGTCACTATAACTTCCCTTAAACGATTTTAACCCTGCAATTACTCCTTTTTTTTCTAAAGCATTTAAAGATTTTATAGCCGAAATCCATGCGTTTTCACTTACATACGACATAGCGACAGGTTTATCTGTATCTATAACGAAAGAAACCCAAAAGTTACCGCTTCGTTTTAAAGGCCAATAAAAATTTAATCCAGTGTTTCCAACAAGTATGCTATTTAATAGTGGTTCCTTTTGCATTTGCGCCTCTGAAACACCCATTCTTTTTAATCTAGCTTTTAAAGTTTGTAGTAATTGCCTGTTGCGATCAGCAAAATGTTCCCCTATTAGTCTATATACTCTTTGCCCTTCTACACCTATTTCATCGTACAATTTTTTTAACTCAGCGTAATTTTTCTTACCTGTTTTAGACGTAGGTTTTCCTTGCTCGTTATCCAGTACTTTATAAACAGCTATATCTAGATAAGTAGAACGTCTAAGTAGTTGCCCTAATTTTTCGTATTTATTGTTTTTAGTATTATTTAAGTTAAAGTCACTTATTTCCTTTGATACATATTCAGCATCGCTTATATAACTTCTTAAATCCCCATTATAAGACTGTATAGCTAGCTGTATTCGAGTTAATACAGGTAATTCTAACCTCCATATATCGGCAATATGGTCAAAATTAGCAACAGTATTTAAGTACAATTTTAATTTAGAGGCTCCTTTAATTGTATTACCTAGATTTTTTATTTTTTTACCTATTGAAGAATTTCTATCCGTATTATCACTTGCTATAGTAGTTTGTATATTTTCTACCGTTTCTATGTCCTCGGAAGTAATCTTCTCTTCACTCTCAGGCTTGTCACGTTTTAAATTCTTGTCGTCCGACTTTAACCTTGCAGCTATAATCTTAGCTTGCTCTCTATGTAAAGAGGGAAACTTTTTCATTACGTTGTTAATTGTTAATTTTTTTATAGGTAAACCTGTAAAATTTTTACTTACAGTAGCGTAAGATTTATCAGCCATACGCTTAAATATTTTTGTCTTTAACTTATTTACATCTATATCTTTTCTTTTATTAAGGTTTAAATCTTTTTTTAACTTAGCAGACGTAATATTTTTTATTCTAGCTTTTTCTGGCTGACCGCTTCTTTCCCTAAGTGTTTTTTCTTTCTCGTAGTAATCTACAGCTTTATCTACCAACGCATCTTCTGTGTCCTTAGTAGCCATATTATTTTGCACCCATTCTTGTGCAACTTTATCTCTACTTTTGTTTTTTCTTCCACCACTATACTGATCTAAACTTTTACCTGTATCTACAATAGGGTCGTTTTCTTTTGCTAAGACGCTATTATGCAACCCAGACAGTTCTTTACCTATTAATTTTGTTCTTTTTTGTTTGATAGCGTGTAGGTCAGATACTATCTGGTCTAAACTTCCTGTTTTTAAGTCTTCTAAATTATTCTTTCTTATACTCTCATAAACTTTTCTATCTTTATTAGATTCTTTTTTAGCAGCTGCTTTCTCTGCGGCTTCAATTAATTTTTGTTGGTAGGCTTCGGCTTTCTTTACATCGTATATAATTCTTTCTTGATTATTTCGTGGTAATTTTATTTTCATGATTACATAATCATTTTCTCCTGCAGTAAACTCGGAGTTTACTTTTCCTGAAGACCTACCTAATACATTTGATCCAACGGGAGTAAATTTTATTGGTTTTGTTTCCACCTCCAAACCAGCTTCTAATACTGTTGCTCTAGTATTAGCTTCCGAAGGAGTTATAGGCTTTGTACTAGCTATAGGGGAAGTCTCAAAATTTATACCCATTTGTGCTGGGTCTACCTTTACAGGAACCTGTTTTTTTTCGATTCCTTCTACATCTAATTCTTTCCCTAATCCATAAGACTCTCTAGCTTTTGCAGCATCTTCTAATATTCTTTTATTCTTTGGTGTTGGGTTATAGGAATAATTTTCTTGGGCAGCATTAAATGCAGCCACTGCGTCTTTAGCTTTTTTAACCTCTTCTGGTTCGCTTACGGTAGGAATATCTTCATCTTTTTCGCTTTCTTGTTGCCTTGAACTTTCATACTCTTTTATCTTAGCTTCTAGATCATCAAGTTTTTCTCGTGAAGATCGTCTTTTACCACCAGACACAAGGGGTATACCTAAATTGCCAGCCACAACATCTAAACCTCTACCGACATCAATCACACCTGTGTCTACTAAATTTTTAGCTTCCTCTATTAATTCTTCTTCAGTTATTGTTGTATTTGCTTCTGCGGCCTCTTCTAGTATTTTTTTATTTTTTGATGTTGGGTTGGATAAATAATTTTTTTGCGCTTCATTAAATGCGGCATCTGCTTTAGGATCAACTGACATTTCCAGTCTTTTTGGCCCGGTATCATCCCTTTGGTCTTCCTCTATAGACTGTTCTCCACTATCTTTAACTCTAGCCCGTCTACCTAAAGTTAAGTCCAATGTCATCTGTAGTATAGCTCCAGCACCAGCCCCATAAGCTGCGGCTTCTAATTCAGGCTTTCCCTCAATTAATTCTTGATCGGGTTTATACACACCTTTAGCTACTAAATTCTGAAGTATAGTAGCTGCTGCCTCTTGTGCGCCTTCTACACCACCTGTTTTTAAAGCGTTAGATACAAAATCTTTAAAGCCGTTTAGAGTCTTAGTATCTAATGACTTAAATACTCTTCGTAGCGTAAACATTTCTGTTAGTCCGACACCCGCACCTAAAGAGGTAGCAGTGTCTACTTGTTCAGGCGTAGCCCCCTCTGCAATGGCTCTTTGTCTAGCTTCACCTGCCCCAATAGAAGAAGCAAACGCAGTAGATGCAGTGTATCCGGCTCTACTTGCTACTTTTACTCCTGCTCCTACAGCTGCACCCACACCTCTGACTGCTAAACCGGGGCCGAGAAAAGTTAACATACTACCCACTGCGTTAAACAATTTTCTAGTAACTGATGCTTCAGGCTCACCCGGTTCAAGAGGGGGAGCTAAATAGTCAGCAACATCTCCTACTGTTTCAACAACTGCTTCTTCTGCTTTTTCAGGTAGTAAAGCGGAAGCACCAACTATACCTGTCTCTAGTGATCTAACAGCACCTTCTTTTATACCACCAAATATATCCGATAAAATACCGGGCTCTTCGGCTTCGGGTATGGGCTCAGGTGCAGGAACATCAACGACTGGCTCTGGTTTTACTCTAGCTACAGGCTCAATTTTAGGTTTATCCGCTTCTAGCTTCCTTTTAAGAAAAGCCATAGCTTGTTCAGGAGTAGCCCCTTCAGGAACTTCTACATCGTATACTCGTGCGTCAGGAGCTTGTATACTGTATACAGGCATATTTATTGTGCTGGAGCTATCTCAGGAAAGTACTGACTTTGTAATGTTTCATAAAATTCTCGTTCAGCACGAAGTTTGTTTAACTGCTTCTTCGCCTCTTCAGTAAGTTGGCCCGACCCCATCCCATAGGGATCAGTAGTTCCCTTTGTAAGGCTACCTATTGCTGTCCTAATTTTGTCAAGGCTTCCAGTTATCCATGTCCTTCTCGCAGTATCGTTATCGAAAGTTCTTTTTAATTCTGCCGCTGCTGCAGCAAGTCTATCAGCTTTTTGAGCCGTTACTTCACTTTCTACTGCTTTATCCAAACCTGTCTCTAAACTTGTTTGTACAGTTAATAGAAGTTCATCGTTTTTCTGTAGTAAAGTATTAACCCTGTAAGCAGCGTTAGCTTTAGATTCTTCTGCTGCAGCAATTCTATCTGTTCGCCTTTCTACTATACGCCTAGCCTCTTTCATATCACCATCATCTCTAGCCGCTTGAGCTAAATCAAAATCATCACGGGCTTGATTAAGTAATTTATCAGACTTACGTAAATCATTTTGTAAAGCTGAGTAAGTCGCAGATGCTTGTTTACCTGCCGATGCAACAGCACGTAAAAAACTGCCATCGTTAGCTGTAGCTAACGCTAACCCAAACTGCATGATTGTTTTAGGTATGGCTAATCTTCTATCTTTTTCTATAGAATCTTTTTCTTCATCTAGACGAGCATACACTTTATCTATTGCTGTATTACTCCTATTATTTTGTATATTTTTTAATGTATTCTCTATAGTTATTGGTTCCGGTACAGTTATATCACTAGAAAAATCTTTAATATTAGATTCTTTATCTTTTAATTCCTTGATTAATCCTTTTGTTCCCGGCATAAATTCGGGGTTTTCTTGTAATCGTTTTCTTAACTCACTGCTAGTCAAAACTTTGTAACCATCAAGAGAATTTTTATCTGCAGCATCATCTGCAGCAGGGGCATCAGGGGCAGGGGCAGGGGCAGGAGGAGGAGGTATCATATTATCTGCCATCGCAACACCTATTGCCTCCCCATCGTTAACATAGTTAAGACCTGTTTTTGGATCAGGCGTGGTTATGCTAGTTTGCTCAGAAGGCGTAACAGTATCAGTACCTAGTTGGTTTTGTAATTGTACTAACTGCTCCGTAAGTGCATTTTTTGCTATAGGGTTGTTCGTATTAGTTATTTCAACTTTTAACTGATTTATCCGATTTACCAGAGCATCACCAACCGACATACCGTTTTCCATATTTATTCTGCCGCCTTCATACATGCGAACAGCAGCGGGCATACCCATAGTTTCTTGTCCTCTAGGTTCACTAGGGAACATACCAACCATACCACCCCCAGCCCCTACTGATCTAATACCCGTATTCATATCAGGTTGCATCTGTCCCATAGCCATAGTAGTAGTCGTAGGCATAGGTGCTGCGGCTTTCTCTCTAATTTGTTCGGTTATAGTTTGTGTTGGCATTTGTGCTTCTGCCATAGCAAACTTCTCCTTCTCATTGATACGCTTACTCAACTCGGTAACAACCGCAAACGAGGGATAAAGTCCTGAAGAAGTGGCTGGATTAGCCTCTTTCTCTAAAAACGATATAGGTACACCTTTTAACGCTTCTGATATTTCTAGTAAATTCATGTTCCCATCCCACCTTTAGAACCTAAATAAGCCCCTAACCCAGTAATACCAAGACCCGCTAAAGTTTGAAACGGACTAGGTGTAGGAGATACTGTACGTGAAGATACAGGAGTAGAACCTTGCAGTCCTCTAACCA
>TARA_R110002012_G_scaffold67658_6_pt1 | contig 14684 bp, 14 predicted proteins | sample TARA_R110002012 | Tara Oceans TARA_R110002012 (sample SAMEA4396515) | marine metagenome | biome: Westerlies Biome; feature: [DCM] deep chlorophyll maximum layer (ENVO:01000326); material: water (ENVO:00002006), including particulate matter (ENVO:01000060) such as... | depth 40 m
ACAAGTAACGCAGGGTAACCCTGTGCAGTTTGCTGCTGCACAGGCCCCTGACGCTCCTGATATTTCACATATCAGAGTTCCTGATAACTTTGCTGATCAGGTTTTGGCCGAAAGCTTTGAAGTTGAAGCCCCAAAAACTACCAAGAAAGTCGCACCCGCAAAACCCATAAATGAGGCTGCTATGTATAAGCAACATCTTATTAATGAGTATGAGAAAAAGATGGAAGACTTAGAAGATCTTATTGATTTAATGGAATCAATGGGCATGATGAGTACTGGGGCGCAGACTGGCACAGGTATGGGTTTAGGTACTCCAAGCACTGGGGCTACTAAAAACAAGAAGAAGAAAAGAAAGGGTCGTGCTTCTAGATATAGTAAATGAATCCAAATCTCGGCCTAAAACCCGAGGTAGCTATCACACTCTTAAAGATGGTGTGGTGAGTTCAAAAAAATCTAAAGTAAAAAACTATCCTAGCATTAAGGTTGCTTTGCGTAAAGGTTATGTAGGGCAAATATTTTCTACAAAAAGTGCAGCGAGATTATATGTCATAAGTAACGCTGGATGGGGTAAAAAGAGTAGTGGTAGAATAGCAAAAGGATTTACTCCTGGAGCCTCCACGCCCTCCTCTAAATGGGCAAGTATTAAAGGTCATGCCGTGAGAACCATGCGAAAGCACGGTGGGCAAAGATCTAAAAAGTTTGAAAAGTATAAGGTAAAAAAATGATTTTAACAGACACATTTATTGTAGAGAACGCACAACTGATTCAAGAAAGTAGGAATGGTACACCTATAACTAAACTACGCGGAATTTTTGGGCGTTGTGATGAAAAGAATAATAATGGCAGAGTATACTCTAAGCCAATCCTGGAGCGAGAAGTAAAAAGGATTGCTGAAGCTATGACAGAGAGAAGGCTTTTGGGAGAACTAGATCACCCCAGCCATGATTCTGTTAAGTTAAGTAACGTATCTCACTTAATCACTAATTTAAACTTCAAAGGTACTGAATTAGTTGGAGAGTGTGAGTTGCTTGATACTCCCGCAGGTAAAGTGGCTAAGGCTTTAGTTGAAGGTGGGGTAAAGGTCGGCATTTCCTCCAGAGGTATGGGTACTTTATCTGAGCAAGCTGATGGGACAAAGACTGTCAATGAGGATTTTAAGTTAGTTACCTTTGATTTGGTTGCTGATCCCTCAACTAGAGGTGCTTTCCCTGGTATTTCTGAATCTACTCAGTCTGATTTGGTTGAAGAGATTGTATCTGACACCTTAGATAAAGCTGCAAAAGAGAAGGTATTTACCACTCTATTAAAAGATAAGATTAGAGAGAAGACTAAGTTCGGCAACCAAGGTGGTAAGGATACTCCTGTTAAGAAAGATAAGAGAAAGCCTACTCCTGAGGAGCCTTTCCGTAACTGGTCGGACCTTTATGGGGCTTATACAGGAAAGCCTAGAGTGGTAAAAACAAGAGGCTATGAAGACTCGGCTGATGTAACCGCTCCTGCTGAGGTAACTGAGAATAAGTACGCTGCTCTTAAGGGCTTATTATCTGAGTCTACGAAGACTTCAAATAAGTTTGATGAGTTAAAGAGTATTCTTGAGATGCATAAAGCAGCCAGCAATGTTAAGCCTACTAAAGCCATGACAGAGTTAGAAAGAAGAACTCAGGCCCTTAAAGATGCCGCAGCAAAGAGAAAGCTTCAGGATGATCTAAGAGCCCAACGAGGAAAAAAATAGAAAAAAATAACCTCTTTTTTTGAGAGGTGTACATACTAATAGAAACGGAGTTTAATTATGAGCAAATTTGATAACATTTCGAAGCTTCTTCCTGAAGGTCTTACTGAAGATACGGTCTCTGAGATCGCTACTCTTGTAGGTGAGGTTATTACAGAGGAAGTGGAGAACAAAGTAAAGGACTTAGAAAACAAAGTTCACGGATTTCTTCGCATGAAAATTGATGAAGTTAAGTCCCACGCATTAGCTGAACTTGAACAAGAGAATGATACCTTCAAGAATGCGCGTATCTTTGAATCACTTAAAGCATTGATGGCTTTAGAGCTTAATAGTGATGATGAGGATACCGCAATTGGTCAAACACGCAAAGAGTTTGACGAAGTTCAAGAAGAGAATGACGTTCTCGTTAGGGAATTAAACTCAGCTTTAACTGAGTGTTCCAAATTAGAAAACACCTTGAGGGTTTTGTCTGAAAAGAACGAAATTCTTGAGGATGAAAGGTTTGATCTTCAGGAGGCAGTAGTGTCTTTAGAAGAATCAGCAAAGCTGCCCTTTGAAAGTAATGAAAAGGCAGTTATAATCTCGGACGATGTAGACTCTGAGGTTACGGATAATGATAATAATACAGTTGAGACTCAATCTCGTAACGAGTTCATCAACGAAGATATGATGGCTTTTATGCCCTTTAAAAAATAACGGAGATAAATTATGGATAATATAGATGTTAATGGCAGTATTGCCAATGAAACAGTTGATAAGTGGTCTCCTGTATTAGAAGGTATTGATAGCGAGTATACAAGAAAAGTTACTGCACAGCTTTTAGAGAACCAAGCCAAGCAAATCGTTTCAGATAAGCTTGACGAATCAACTGGAGCCAACAGTGTTGGCGCACAAACAACAGTTGGTCGCCTTGGTACTTTCCAGAAGTTTGCTTTCCCCCTTGTTCGTCGCGTCTACCCTGAGCTAATCGCCAACAATATTGTTGGTGTGCAGCCTATGCAAGGACCCGTTTCACAGATTTTCTACATAGGAAATTCACGAAGAGATGCAGCCGCAGGTGGTGCTGGCGAACAACTCGTTTACAGCAAGTACAACATGACCTACAGAGGTCAGGTTGCAGGCGCTATTGGGTCTGAGGGACGAAATTTCGACCTCGACTTGCGTGATGCCCAAGCACAAGCTGCTGGTGGAGACGCAACTGCGGCCTCTGCCCTTAATGTTAACGAGCTTCTTCAAGCTGGTTCTGGTACTCCTGATGACACCGTTGGTGGTCAGATTGCAGCTTTCCCTGCTTCTGGCGCTGCCCGTGATACGGGTGTAACCTTCGGTCCCGCTGGCTTCATGGGCTTTAGTGTCTCGGCTGGTGAGCGTCTTGACGGTTCTGGTATTCCAGAGATGATGTTCAACATCGAGCAGCAGCCTGTTGCCGCTCGTACTCGCAAGATGAGAGCCCTCTGGACTCTTGAGGCTTCTCAAGACCTTAAGGCTTATCACAACCTTGACCTTGAGCAGGAGCTTACTGACCTTCTTGGTAAAGAGCTTCGTCTTGAGATCGACCGTGAAATCATCGAAGATGTTCGAATGTTAGCTTATGGTGTTGGTAGAAATAACGGCACTACCTTTGGTTGGGATAGAAGAGCTTTGGATCAGTCGCAGACTGCTGCTAACGGCCCAAGCTTTGATTTCCGTCCTGATTTCCAACACGCAAATGCTTTTGATTATGACTTCAGTGGCACTGCGTATACCAAGAACGAAGGTGCATCGGTTTATGACAATGTTTTTGTCATCGACTTCTCAAGCTCTGCTCTTGATTTCGCACCTCAGCATGTTGGACATGTCTACGCTAACCTCATGGCGCTTTGCCAGAGAGCAGCAACTGACATCTACAAGACCACCTTGCGCGGTCCTGGTAACTTCATGGTAACTTCCCCCACTGTCGCAGCTATGCTTCACGCAGCAGCTAAGTTAGAGGGTGGCGTTGCTACTGTTGACGGACCTTCAAACATGAATGGTGCTAAGGTTGAGTACAGAGGTAAACTAGCTGGTCAGTTCGATCTCTATGTTGATCCTATGTATCCTGAGGACGAGATCCTTATCGGTTATAAGGGTGCTAACGCTATGGATAGTGGCTATGTGTATGCTCCATACATCCCTCTCCAGCAAACACCAACTATTACCGATCCTGATACCTTCCAGCCCAGAAAGGGTATCATGACTCGTTACGGTAAAGCAGAGGTTGCTCCTGCGTCTAGATTCTACAGAATCATTAGACTCATCGGCCCAACATCTAACTACCTCTTCACACCATTCGTCCAAGTGAAGAATAACGGCTGGGTCTAATAATTAATTAAACCTAGATAAGTAAAAAAAGGGGTGGGGGATATAATTTATCTCCCACCCTTTGTTCTTTTTTAGCTATATAAATATGTACAGATATCAGAGTAAGTGTAAATTTAGGATGCTAACTACTGTAGGTGATAAAATACTTGAGATTCGTCCAAAGCAGATTATAGAATCTGATAAGGAAATAACCTCAGACTATTTGGTTCCACTTACTACTCCTAAAAAGAAACAAAGAAAAACCACAAGGATAAAAAAGAATGAAGAATTATCAGAACGATCATCCACAGATACCTCGTCCACTTCTTAACGGATACGGAACTAGTTTTGGAGACTACGGAGGCGATTCGCTATTGGACTATTCTCCTCCTGGAGAGATAGATGCTCCAAAACTTAATCGCTTAACTTTAGAGGATGCAGGGGAGTTTTCTGAGTTTGAAACTGTAGTGAAAGACTATGTGTTAGGTATGCTAGGATTCCCTGTGGTTAGGGTTGAACTTACCCCGTTTCAACTAAAGCATTGTGTTCAGGAGGGGATTAATAAACTTAATTATCATGCTCCTTTATGGAACCTTCAGTATGCTTCCTTTGATGCATCCGCAGGACAAAATATATATGAAATTCCCCTGTATATGCTTCACAATTTAGAGTATGTGGCGTATCGAAAAAACTTATTGACCATTGCCGCTCAAGCGGGTACATTAGAATTTGATTTCTTCTTGAAGTATTTTCAAGATAACTTCTTATTTGGGAACATGCGTGTTGGTGATTTCTACTTAATGCAACAAACACTTGAGCAGTATAGAAAAATCCTTAGTGCGGATGGGGGCTTCAATATTGTTGGAGGAAAATATTTACAGATATACCCCAGTCCAGCAATAACACCAGAAAGAGTTATCTTAGAATACCGCGCAATTGATTCTAATACAATTCAGCCAGCTTATCTTAACTGGATTCAAAGATACGCTTTAGCAGTAGCCAAAGGTGTTCTTAGTCAGGTTAGAGGTAAATTCTCATCGGTTCCTTCTCCCGCAGGAGGAGCCATGCTGAATGGGGCACAGCTTGCCCAAGAGAGCGAAAAAGAAAAAGAACTTTTATCCCAAGAGCTTCTTAATGAAATTGAAGAACCTCCCGCATTTAGCACATACTAATGGATAGAAACAAAAAACCCTTCAAAACATCAACTAATATGCCCCTGCTTCCAGAGTTGGAAGGCAAGAGTGAGTTGTCGTTTTTCGATCAGGATAATCCAGACTTAAATCTTTTTAACTTAGTAGACGATGAGCTAATTAGGATCTCTGGTTCAGAATTGCTTTACTTCAAGTTCTTTCAATCTGAAGAGTACGATGAGGTCTATCTAGAATCTAGATCTAAGCCAAGAGCCTCTACTCCTATTGAAGTTTATGGGCATTATGAGCCTAAGGCAGTAGAGCAAAACTTATCTGAGTTTGGTTTAGAATTAACAAACGATCAAATATTTGTATTCAATAAGACCTACATCAGCAATAAAATTGGCAGAGATCCCATTGCGGGGGATGTCATAAAGCCAAAATTCCAAAATCAAAGGTTTGAAATCTTTGAGGTCCAAGAGGATGGGTTCCAAATATATGGCGTTTACCACATGGTGTGTGCTGGTAAACTTCTCAGAGGGGATGTTGATACCATGGATGAACCTTTAACTAACCGCAGTGAAGATGTTGGAGGGTATTTAGACATTGACAATATATAAAGAAACCGTTTTATCGAATGATGATGCTTTCAAAGCGCCTGTATCTTTGGGCAATTCTCATAAATATATGTTGAATTTATTGCAAAGCAAAGCAAAAAAATCAGCAATCCCTCTTAATGGGTATAAAGAAATTGTTCGTTTTTTAATAAGTAGGTTCAATAACTTACCTTTTCTTAATGAATCAAATGAAACCGTCTTAGCTAAATGCAGATATGGTAACCCAGAAAGAACTATTGCAAAGTTAAAGGATCATGATAACATTATTGTTCCTTTACTGACAATCTCTCAAAATAATGTTGTTGAGGCCCCTACTAGACAGAGATATTTTTCTGTTCTTCAGTATAGAAGCTACTGGGATGATGAAAAAAGGAGAGCCATGAGGATTGTATCCCTTGCAGATCGTCCTGTAACCATACAGTATAATATTAATATTTGGACTAAGTATATGGAAGACATGGACCAGCTTTCTCAGCAGGTTAGAGCAGAGTTCAATCCATCTATTCAACTGAATACTAATTTTAGTAAAGACAGTAAGGTATTTCTCTCTGCTGAAACAAATAACTATAGTTTTTCGGTTGCAGATAAAGAAGATAGAATCATTAGAAAGACTTTTGTTGTGTCTGTGGAAACGTATATAAAGAATCCTGACTATTTGATAACCTCCTCTGGAAAAATTGAAGAGTTTAATCTGGATACAGAATTGTCGAAGTAGCATTTTTTTTGCGCTCTTTGCGTTTAAATTTACTAAATACAAATAGAGGTAATTATGAAATCCGTAACAAACGATAGTTTACAGAGACTCGAAATCTACTTAACAACCAATCAGGGCATTAAGAGAATGTGGCTTAATACCAGGGAAACAATGGTTGTTCCTTCTAGCTTTCTTAGCTCACAAGTGCATAACTTGTCAGAGAGAAGAATGCTAACGATCAGAAACGCTTAGGAGATAAAAAATGGTTAATTTTGTGAGCCCAGGTGTGTATGTCATTGAAAAAGACATCAGTGATTACACCCCTTCAATCAATCCTACCGTAGTAGGTATAGTAGGTTTTGCTACTAAAGGTCCAGGTAATAAGCCTACTCTTATTACTAGCGCCGAAAATTTAAAGAAAACTTTTGGTGAGCCTCAAGAAACACTTGCAGGGCAAGGTCTTGAAGGTGCATTAGAAATTCTTAAAGATTGCAATCAAGTATACTATGTTCGTGCGGTGGACACTGCCACATCAGCAGATGCAAGCACCGTCGTTCGAATGGGGTCTGCTCCTGCAATTGGCGTTTCGGCTGGAGCGTTTGGTGTTACTAGTAGTATTTACCTTAAGGTTAAGATTACAGACAACAACGGGACCGTGCCTTCAGAGTTCTTAACTCCTAGATCCTATAGTGTTCCTGCTGGACTCACTGTTGGAGGCGCTGCGGCGACCTCTCAGGCTGCGGCTATGAAGTCGGTGCTCGGAGGTGATTTACAAGCGGATAAAGTTGGCTCGTATTTCAATGAGCATGACACTGACCTTACAGGTAGAACAGTAGGAATGTTAGGTAACTTCATAGTTGGAAACTACGCTGGGTCTGGTGCTACATTAAGTGTTTCTGCTTACTCTAGCAGTGATTATGATGCAGCAAAAGGAACCCGAGTTCTTCTTGCTTTAGATGGTAGTGGAAACCCCTCGGCTTGTACCGCTGCTGGGTTACCCAACGCAGATAGAACTGATGATTTACCTTATAGACACGCTTTGGTGTCATCACTAACAGTGAAAGGATTTACTTTTGTTGATGCTTCTGCAACTTCTGGTTTAGGTTATAAGGTCGAATCACTACATCCTGGAACGGGTTACAACACTTCAACCAATGCAGATGGTGCAACCTTGGGTATTCAAGCTCAGGTTACTCCTCTAGGAAACAGAGATGCTATATTTAATGTCCTCTCTCAAGGTGCTCAAGAAGAGAATAGGGTTGTATCTCTAGTCGGTTCTGGCGCTTACATTGAAGATCAAGTTAATACTGGAGACACTGAAAGCGTAAATGGCTTTAAGTCCCAGTTTATTAAAGGGAATCTCTTTGCGGACAACGCAATTTTCTCTGATAATAAACTCACTTACTATCAATCATACACATCTAGTTTAGGTGCAGGTAAGTTTATCCACATGGTGGGTGGCGCTCCTTCAGCCGCAATTAATGAGACTTTGAATTACCAGAGTTTCTTAGGCACTGGTGTCAATGCATCAGCAGCATCACCTAGATTTGTTAAGCTAATCGAAGGAACTCGAAATATGTTTAACGGTGCTAATGGAGATGGAAATGGTAATACCACCCAGGAAGCTACTGCTCTTATTGGTGTTACAGCACCTAAGAGGACTGGAATTCAAGCTCTTGATGACGAACTAGCACCTGTTACTATTGCCTGTGTTCCTGGAATTACAGATCAAGATGTACAGAATGGGTTAGTTTCTCTTGCTGAATCCAAAGGTAACTTCCTAGCTGTTTTAGGAACACCTATTGGAATTGGTCAACCTCAAGATGCGATTCAATTCGCCAATGGGACCTCCCCCTATAGAAGTGCTGCTCTAAACAGTTCATACGCTGCTCTCTATTATCCCGCAGTTAAAAAGTTACAAGTGGAGTTTGGTAAAGATATGTGGTTTGATCCAGCTATCTTCGGTGTTAAGGTTATGGCAAAAACTGATACTATTGCTGATGTTTGGTTTGCTCCTGCTGGATTGCAGAGAGGTAAGTTAAGTGTCACCGATGTTGAAGTTGATCTAAACCAAGGAGATCGTGATAGTCTTTATGGAAACGGCAATTGCATTAACCCCATTACTAATTTTGGGGCTGACGGAGTTGTTATTTTTGGACAAAGAACTACTCAGAGGCAGCCCACTGCACTTGATAGAATCAACGTAAGACGCTTAATGATTTATATTAAACGCCTTGTCGAGGCTTCAACAAAGAGATTTATCTTTGAGCCTAACGATCCTCTCACACAAGAAAGAATCACCAACTTGTTAACTCCTGCCTTTGCTGATATTCAGCAGAGAAGAGGTATAACATCTTTTAGGGTTATTTGTGATGAGACAGTAAATACTCCAGAGAGAGTTGATAGGAATGAGCTTTGGTGCAAGGTCCTAATTAAGCCTACAAAGGCTGCTGAGATGCTAGTCTTTGAATTAAATGTAACTAATCAAGCAACATCTTTCTAAGATCTAAAAGGAAATAAATTATGGCAGACACAAATTACTTTACAAATAATGATCTCACTCAACGTGACATCATTGAAAATGGAAATACTACTCCTATGATTAGTACTCAACTGGATTCAGTTCGTGCATACCAGTGGGAAGTTGATTTTATTGGTCCCGATGTGGACAATATTGTTAACAATAACCCTGCTGGAATAACGAAAGTATTCACTTTAGGTGCAAAACAAGTTAATGGTATTGGTGCTAGGGTTGAAGATATCGAGGTTAACAGGGTCAATGACAAGGTTTACTTCCCTGGAAGACCTAGCATGGAAGAGTGTACTATTACCTTTGATAACCTTCAAGGAGCAAGACTTGATAAACTTCTTTATGAGATGTTCGGTAAAACTTATGATCCAAGGACTGGTACTGTAGGGGCGCTTGGTGGAGCCCCTCCTCTCCTGTCAACTGTAGGCACTACTAAATTTGAAATCAGAGTTAAGCAGCTTGATGGTCAAGGACAAATTATTAATATCGTGAGACTCTTTGGAGCCTACATGAAGAGTATTGTTCATGGTGAGTACAACTATTCTACAAACGATTTCCATACTATCGAATGTAAGTTTAGGTATGATAATTTCGTCAATACTTATGATGCAACAGGTGAAGTAAGCACAACACCCGTTTAGTATAAGCATTGAAAAAACAAAAACCCGACTCGTTTTTGCGGGTTGGGTTTATTTTTTAGCTATGATATAATATGGACTACTTTACCGATTTACTTGAAAGTTACTCACGCCTAAAACAGCGTAAGCTTGTACTCTTAGAGAAGGAAGGGAAAGATAAGCCCGATAAAATAATACAGGAGTATACTCCTGAGCAGGTTCTAACGGCTGCTTTAGGAACCCCTGTCTCCACAGAACTTGTAGACATTCCTGGCCTGATCACAAGGGACAAGGATGGTAATGAAAAGGCGGCGCAGGGTTATCAGAAAGCAGCAGCAGAGGGTCAGATGCATGGAGAGGTCGTTGCTGCTAATGCCACTAAAAATGCGAACAGCGCAATAGTTGTTAACGCTGATGGAACACCTAAAGAACCTCAGTTTACCACATGGTTCGAAAGAAACTTTGCAGGTAAAGAAGCTATCCAACAAACAGATGGGACAGGGTTAGAGGCCGCATTAAGCCGTGTAGGTGAATCTTTAGGTCCCATTCTTTCTGACTCAGGTGTAGATGACTCAATACAAGCTACCATTTTTGCTCAATTCAGAAATATGATAGGACTGGCAAGTGATTTGGTGATTGCAGCTAGAGATAAGGGAGAGAAGCAGCCATGGGCTGGATGGAAGGAAGGAAAAGAGGAAGGCACAGGTAGGTATGTAGGAAGAGGGGAAGACAACTCTGATGACCCTGAGATGACTAGAAGTGTAGGCTCTTACATTTCAGGAAGATCATCGAAAAGTATTGAGTTTCAGATAGCTCATGGAAAAACAGTTGAGTTTGCAGAAGATACGGGAGCGGTGTTTGATACTCTAGCAAAAGATCCAATGCTAATTCAAGGAGCATCAGATTCTGTACAGGCTTTCATGGAGTTAGGTAAAGCAGAGGTTGCAGACCGAGAGACAAAATGTGCTCAAATAGGTAGAAGAGTTAAGAGGAAAGGAGATCGTTTAGTTTTCTTCAGGAACGAAGATCCAAATCAAGGAATTGCTATCAAGAGAAGCGAGCTATTTAAATTTGTTGAAAGTCAAATTGAGGATTCATGCCCTAAAAGCATTCAGGACATACCACAAGGAGAATACACCCCTCAACAACTAAACGATATGCGTGGTAAGGGGATGGAGCAAGGTTCTATTGCTGTAGGTATACTTCCAAATATTCAAGCTCTTCCTGATGGGGAGCTTAAGGGTAGGCTTTCTTCTATTATGGGTAAGTTGCTACGCAGAGAGTTGTTAAAGGATGAAAGGAAGTTTAGTGCTGCATACAAACAATTGCAAGAGTCCAAGCCTGGAGATGTGGCCTTAAGCTTGAGAGCGTCTTTTGTTGTGGATGCTATGGAACAGCTAAAATTAGAAACGGATACTCCTGAAAAAGCAAGAGCGTTCCTACAAAGGTCTTTTGATATGGAAGCTCCTGTTGTGGCTGCTATTGGATCTAAGTTTACCTTTCCAGTAGGAAAAAAGACTGGGCTTGGTTATGCTGATGACCTAGAGTACGCTTTCTTAGATGAAAACTCAGCTAACAACTCTGCTAAAACTATGAAACTTCAAGGTGACGCTGTGCATTCGGTTAAAGTTTCAGATTTGTTAAAAGAGCATGGTGAGTTAGGTTCGGTGTTCAAAGACCTATACTCCTTATCAGATGACGATTCCGTTTATCTGGTTGGAAGTGGACAAAAATCTTATTTCAAAGATGGGACATTGAAATTTGGAGAAACGACTCAGAGAAGCGGTGCTGTTATGGGTACTTCTGACAACATTGCTCCAGGCTTTGAAGAGGTTACTATGAAGAGATTAGGTATTAACCAACAACAGCTTACTGAACTAAGACAATACCAAACAGAACTAGATCAAATGGATTCCACCTTAGATAGTATTCTCCCTGATGAGGGAACTGTGTCCACAGACTCCAAAGGCAATCAAACCCCAATAAATTCTCAAAATATAACAACCATGGTAAAGGATTACGCAAACAAACTTAGTTTAAATTCTGATGTTAGGAGTAAATTAACATCAATTATTCAAGACTATCAAGGAACTGTAACTAATTTAAACGGTCCAGATAATGCGATCCAAAGAACGGAATTAAAAAATGAACTCTCTAGAGTACTAACTGCATCAAAACAATTAAGCGATATGAATAATGAGGATGACCTTGAGTTAGCTATGAGAGCTAGAAGAAATTTAGCTTACGCAGTACACATGACTGGTGGAGTTCTTCGTGATGGTATATTAAATAAAAAAGTATATGATGATAATACTGTTAGAGCAGGATCACATATGTCCTCATTAATAAATGCAACAAAAGGGTTATTAAGCATGGATCCAGGTCATAAGGTAAAAGGATCTAAGGGAATGATGAGTATTAATTTAATAGGTCCTAATGGTGAAGCTGTTTCATTTGGAGCAGAAAGAACTAGACAAACCTCAGGTAAAGCTGTAACTAGGAATACAGTTGATGTTAATCTTAAGGCACAGACCCAAGAGAATGGCGTAGGATTAGAAGAAAAAGTTGATATTACAGACGCAGTAGAAGATAGCTTAATGGTAACCTTTTTAAAAGGTCAAGCCCAACTACTTGAAAAATTATTAGCTAATTCATGAACCACTTTTCTTCGTAGTCCTCTATAATATCTTTTAACTTATATATACTATAGGTTTTAGTAGTTAATGCTTCTTTAATATCTTTAAATATAGTAATAGAAGGTATTAATGTAGTAAACATATCTTTATAAGTTATTACTAATGTATCTTTTCTATCTTGTTTATATATTATCATAGGCACTTTTTTCATTTTCTTTGCATCCTTTTCGCATTGTTCAATGAACTGCCATATCTTTGAATTGTAATCTAGTAGGCTGTAAATTGTTTGATCATTGTATCCTTTTTTGCACTCAATACAAAACTTGAATTTTAGTGGTGTGATTAGATCCCCAGCGACTGTTATGTGTTCAGGAAGTTGGTGTGTTGTAGCAAAAGCGCCGCTCCCAGGCGTTCTATTGAACTCCTTGGTGTCAAACCTCTCGTTTAACATCTTGGCGATCTGACGCTCAAAAGCGCCCCCTTTTGCTTTACTGTTTACCCGCTTCTTTTTTTTCAAATTTTTTAAGTTAACTATATCCTTCATGTACTATTATACCTTGATTCGTTATGACTGAAAACCTTGTATTAAACTTTGACGAATGGAACATAAACCTTACCGACAGGACCAGAAACAGAATGAAACTTCAAATTAAATTAGGCAAAGACGAAGCGTTAGCTTTTAAGAACTTTATGGAGATGGTTAAACCTCCTGAGATTGCTGAATCAGACTTCCTGAAAGGGATTTTCAAGATCGGTGTTGAGACAATGGAGACAAAGCTCATGGAAGCTGTCCAACAACATGCTGAAGAGGAGGGCATTGATTTGTCTAACTCCCTTGACGTAGAGGAGTCCGCTGAACTAGACGCCGCTCAAGAGGAAATTATCGTGCCCGTTATGGGTGAGATGTCTAGCCTTGAGGACAAACCCGCTACAGAGAATACAGATGAACTACAAGCTGATTAAGCTTACAAAAGAGAACGATTTAAATCGTGAGCTACGCAAACAAAAGCAAGAGAGGGGAGAGCTTGCGATTCTTTTTGTCTCCCATTGGGATAAGTATAGCAGCGCACTAGTAAAGAAGCTAGAGAAGCGGTTCTCTTCCCCGAAACCTGGGGCCAAACCTCTTTATATTGTTGATAACTACAATATGCCACACTCTTTTGTTATATTTAAGAGTTTTGTTTTGCCTCAGCTTGTGACTATACGGAAGCATAAGGTCTTCTCGGAGGACTACTTGCCCTCCGTCTACAAATCGCTGGATTTAGAGTAGATCTTTTCTAAGCTCTGTGTAGATGTCAATCTTTTCTGCGTATTTTTTGTTTTTCGTATACATCAGTTTAAGATTGTTGAGTATAATAGTGGTGAAGTAATTGAATGCGTTTCCCATCTCAGGGTTAAAGTTTTTGAGTGTCTTTAGAATAAGTAAAAAGCACTCCTGCTTTGCATCATCTTCGTCCACTTTGAATGAGAATCCAGTTATGATATTTGATATAAGCATATCGAACATCCCAAAGAGTTCATCTTCGTGCTCTTTGGGATCCTGCTTGTAGAGAATGATTAACTTCTCAAACTCCTTATTGTTTATATAATGCTTATTGGTCACAACCTATTATAGATGAATAACTTACACTCAATGTACGCCCTTGATGAAGCAAATGATTTCTGCAAGGAGTGTTCTATACTATCTAAAACTAAACCACTGTACTGTGTAAATGATTATGATCATTTAAAGGCCTCTGACGTACTTTTTTTATCAGATTCTATTAAATACAGGTTTGGTAAGTCCTATGCCTTTTCTAAGCAAGAGCGCGAAATTATTTCTGAAGTTTTTCCAGGTAGTAGCTACCAAACTGCCGCTTCTGTCAAATGCCCTTCTGTCAAGGAAGCCGATATGTCTCCAACAAATATGGAGGCGTGTAGGAATTTCCTTGAGGCTACAATAGATAAGGTAAAGCCGCGCTTGGTGTTTGCCTGTGGTAATTTAGCAATGAAGATGCTTATTAAGAAGAGTGGGATCACTAGTAAGCGAGGTAAATCTTATGAGTTTTCAACTGATGACGGGCATACTTGTATCGTTGTTCCTATTTTTCATCCTTACTCTGTGGTTAAGGAGCCTAGACATAGGATTCTCTTCGAAACGGATATCCGCAATGCGTATGAGAAATATGTACTTGGCAAAACGCACGAAGGGAAGCTCGAATACAAAGTATTAACTGAGATTCAAGAGGTCCGAGAACTCGCAGAAAGACTCAGAGATACTGATGAGACTTTAGCCATGGACATTGAAACCACAGGTCTTAACTTCCTTACGGACAAAATTCAAACTATTGCAATCTCATCAAGGGAAACCAATTGGGTCATACCGTGTGACCATAAAGACTCTCCATTTAAGACTGATGAGCCTGATTCAGC
>TARA_R110002012_G_C11674500_1_pt1 | contig 14679 bp, 8 predicted proteins | sample TARA_R110002012 | Tara Oceans TARA_R110002012 (sample SAMEA4396515) | marine metagenome | biome: Westerlies Biome; feature: [DCM] deep chlorophyll maximum layer (ENVO:01000326); material: water (ENVO:00002006), including particulate matter (ENVO:01000060) such as... | depth 40 m
TTCAACATTATTATAGATTATATTTATAATACAAATCTAAAGGCCGATAGGCAGGCCTGCCCCGAGGTAGTTTACCTTCATTGGCAACCTTAAAAAAGACGGAGGAAACTGGTGCGGGTATTACGAACCCGGAAAGATTGGCCTTTCAAAATTCGACAATAACGGCCCTGTGCCCGAAATAATCCAAATATCGCCGGATGTAGCCTTTTTGGATGATGACATGAAACAAATCCTTGAGGGATGTGAACGTCCTACGGAAACATTATCTCCCGGGAAAGTAGTTCTAGTGCCTTGTTTGGCCCAAAACGGATTTCATGCAGAATTTACGGAAGTATCCAAATAACCTTATATTTATCCAATTAAGGATCTATGGTTAATCCATAAATCTTACTACTTTAATATTTTACTAGATAAACAACCCGGTAAATGATTTTTTCTAAAAGCGAAAAACCCACAAAAAAGCGTTACAATATCTTGGCGCTGATTTTTGGTACTGTAGTAATTAACTATTTGGATAGAACGAATATATCGGTTGCGGCATCTGCCATGAGCGAATCTTTGGAAATAAGCACGGTTCAAATGGGACTGGTGTTCTCCGCATTTGGCTGGACCTATGTAGCACTACAAATTCCGGGTGGAATTATTGTTGATAAAATACGTTTGCGATTATTGTATGCCTTAATGCTCTTTCTTTGGTCTATTGCCACTTTATTGCAAGGGTTTGTAAATTCTTTCGCTGTTCTATTGGGCCTACGGGCTAGCATCGGGGTATTCGAGGCTCCCTCTTATCCAGCTAATAATGCTATAGTTACCAAGTGGTTTCCTGAAGAGGAAAGGGCGTCTGCAATAGCCATTTATACTTCCGGTCAATTTATAGGTCTTGCCTTTTTGTTTCCAGTTTTGACCGCCGTACAGGATTGGGTTGGTTGGCGTGGGCTGCTCATTGCCTCAGGTATTGTCGGCATAATATGGGCCGTTGTCTGGTATGTCTTTTATAGAGACCCGGATAGACACGGAAGCATAAATGCCACCGAACTTTCGCATATTGAAAAGGGCGGTGGGCTTGTTAAGGCTGCCCAAAAATCAAAATCGTTGGAAAAATTTAATTGGGCAGATTTAGCCGAAGCATTCAAGCATCGTAAATTATGGGGGGTTTACATTGGGCAATTTTGCATTGGCTCTGTCGCTATTTTCTTTCTCACCTGGTTTCCCACCTATTTGGTGGAGTACAGGGGTTTTGATTTTATTAAATCAGGTTTCCTGGCCTCTGTTCCATTTTTAGCGGCATTCCTAGGGGTTCTTTTGTCAGGTTTTACTTCTGACTTCTTGATAAAAAAAGGATACTCCATTGAATTTTCACGAAAAACACCGGTTCTGATCGGGTTTTTTTTATCGTTCAGTATTGTAGGGGCAAATTATACGGATAGCACTTTTTTCATAATTTTATTCTTGACGATCGCCTTTTTTGGAAATGGGCTAGCCTCAATTACATGGGTGTTCGTTTCGTTGATTGCCCCTAAGAATTTGGTAGGCCTGATCGGCGGGGTCTTTAACTTAATGGGCGGTTTATCAGCGGTCATTGTGCCCGTGGTAATAGGTGCCTTGGTGGATGAGGATGATTTTAGCCCTGCACTTTTTTTTATAGGAGGTATAACAATAGTGGGCTTTCTTTCCTTTTTACTAGTAGTGGGGAAAATAAAAAGAATTGAACTAGATACCACAAAAAGGGCAGTAAATGGACTTTGGGAATCTGAAAAATAATTATAAAGAAGATGAAAATAACCGACATTAAATCATTTCCGGTCAACATAGCCGAAAGGAGCCAATTGAACATTAAAATAGAGACCGATGAGGGCATCTATGGTTGGGGCGCTTCCGGTCTTAGCGGCAGAGAGTTGGCCGTTATAGGTGTCATTGACCATTTTCGTCCACTTTTAATAGGAAAGAATCCGTTTAAAATTGGAGCAATATGGCAAGATTTGTACCGCGGACAGTACTTTGAAGGTGGTAGGGTATTGACGGCTGCTATTTCGGCCATCGATATTGCGCTCTATGATGTTAAGGGAAAGGCCTTGGGCGTCCCTGTCTATGAACTTTTGGGAGGAAAACAACGTGACTATGTAGATTGTTTCGCTTCCTTACTTTTTAGGTCCAAGGAAGAATTAATGGAAAAGGCCAGGAACCTGATCAAAGAAGGATGGAATGTCCTAAGACTTGCCCCTGCCGAATATTTAGGCAAATCTGAATCAATATTTGAACCACGGGAATCTATCTCAATTGTTGCAGAATGGGTTACGCAACTTCGAAAGGAAATAGGGCCGTCACCAACTATAGGCATCGATTACCATCACCGTCTTACGGCGGCGGAGACCGTATCATTTATAAATAGAATGCCCCTTGGAACATTGGATTTTATTGAAGAACCTATCAGGGACGAGACACCTGAGGCCTATGAAAGTTTACGCAAAATGATTTCTGTACCTTTTGCTATAGGAGAGGAATTCGCCAGTAAATGGCAATTTTTGCCTTATTTGGAAAGAGGAATCACACAATTTGCAAGAATCGATGTCTGCAATGTGGGAGGATTGACCGAGGCCATGAAAGTAGCTGCAATGGCAGAGGCCCATTATATTGATCTGATGCCGCACAATCCCATTGGGCCCATTTGCACGGCGGCTTCTTTGCACCTTGCTGCCGCATCCCCAAATTTCGGGTGGATGGAAGAACTGCACACGCCAGTGGAAAACCCTGGTTTTGACAATCCGTTGTATTATCCTCAACAACCGCTACTTGAAGGTTCTCGCTATGTTTTACCTTCAGGTCCGGGACTCGGGGTAGAATTCAACGAAGAATTAGCATCCAAAGCAACTTTTAAAATTGTGGAAACGCCCCGATTAAAACGCAAAGACGGCTCCTTTACCAACTGGTAAGGTTTTAAGGTATTCTAACTCTGTTCGAAAAGAGGATACCACATAAAATATCTAAAAAACATATGTACTCCAACTTAAAAACCTAAAGATGACTTGTTTCTGTTCCAATGGTGGGACGTATGCTAATAGATTAAAATATCAACTCACCATAGTCGTTTTCATAACTATTTTTTTAACTTCCTCAACCTTGGTTTCGCAAACAAAAAAACCAAATATCATTATCATGATGACCGATGATCAAGGTTTTGGCGATATTGGTATGCATGGTAATCCGTACTTAAAAACTCCAAATATGGAGGCCATTGCAGAGGAAGGTATTGAAATGGTCAATTTCTTGGCGTATCCCAACTGTTCTGCGTCTCGAGCTGCACTGCTGACCGGAAGATACCCCTATCGCACTGGGGTCACCGCCGTTACGCAGGTAGACCATTTTATGAACACTTCGGAATTGACCATAGCTGAAATTCTCAAAGATAACGGCTATCGCACAGGAATATTCGGTAAATGGCATTTGGGAGATAATTTCCCAATGCGGCCCACCGACCAAGGTTTTGAAGAGGCCCTTGTTCATAAAGGAGGAGGCATAGGGCAGGCTGCAGGACCTGCCGGTAACACTTATTTCGATCCCATACTTGAGCATAACAACGTTTCAAAGAAGTACAAGGGCTACTGTGATGATATCTTTACCGAGGCGGCCTTAGATTTTATGGCTCAAAAGGACGGAAAGCCCTTTTTTACCTATTTGGCTACCAACTTGCCACATTTTCCATTGCAGGTACCGGATGAGAGAGCCGAACCATATCGTAAAATTGGGTTGCACGAAGACAATGCGCTTACCTATGGCATGATCGACAATATAGACTATAACGTAGGTAGAGTACTAAATCTTATCAAAAGGCTTGGTATAGAAAAAAATACCATTGTAATATTTCTTTCGGATAACGGCCCTAGACATAGACGAACAAAAAATGATGTTTATCCCGGTCGTTGGGTTGCCAATCTTAGAGGTACAAAAACTAGTGTTTATGAAGCTGGAATACGTGTGCCCTTTTTTGTAAAATGGCCCAATGAATTTTCAATGGGCAAACAGCTTAAAACCATGGGTTCTGTTATAGATATTGCGCCAACACTTTTAGACATGGCCAAAATTACAGAGCCGGATAATATCGAGTTCGATGGCAAATCGCTTCTTCGTCTTTGGAAGGATAATGATATGGCTTTACTTCAAGATAGAGCATTTTTTACTCAAATGCATTACGGCCCTACACCTTTTAAATATATGCATTTCGCAGTAAGAACGCAGAAATATAAATTGATCGGTCCCCATGATGACCCGCATAATATTTTGTATCAGCCTAAAGATGAGGAATTGAAAAAAATTCTAGACAATCTGGAGCTATATGATATTGAAATTGATCCGAGCGAACGTATTAATCTCGCCACTGAGCGTCCAGAATTGGTAGAAGACCTATTGGAGCGATACGAAACTTGGTTCGATGAAGTAACCGAAGAACGCGATGCAAAAGGCATACAGCGTATCCATTTGGGCAGTATGGATCAGCGAAATGTAAATTTGTCGCGTTTTGATTGGGGCGGACCAAGGGTAATTTCTGAAAACGAACTTGGGCATTGGCGTGTAAGCACCAAGGCCGGTACTTATGAAATTAGCCTGGATTTACCGCCATTGGCGACAGATGGTACCGCACATATTAAATTTCTAAATGTTCATTTTGAGCTTCCCATTAAGAAAAATCAAAAGAAAGTTGTCTTCAAAGATGTCCTACTTCCCCAAGGGGATGGTAATTTTCATGCTTACCTGAAAACTGAAAGGCTAGCGACAGGTCCTCTCTTTGTAGATGTAAAACGGTTGGACTAATCCTACAAGTATAACATTATGGCTTGTGTTAGAGGTTAGGCCATTCTACCGAAATACTTCTATCTATCCTGTAATCGATTCTATTAGGGTAAAATAATGCAAGCCTGAGGTAAATTTCGTTAATCCTTCAGCACTTTATTTTAATTAATTTGTTTGTTCCAGATTTGGAATTGATACAAACTGTAAATAAAAACAAATCAATACAGCATAAAAATGGGAAAATTAACAATTGTCTTCTGTAGTTTATTAATAATCTTATCCTGCAAGAATAATGCTGGAGATACTTCCGGATCACAAAAGGAAATAACCAGCAATAAGGATTATGCGGCCAATTTGGATAAAGGCCGGGGTATTTTGAACAATACCCATAGTCCTCATGTAAAATTGAGGAGTATAGACATGGGGGACTGTAAATGGACCGAAGGGTTTTGGGCAGATAAATTTAAAATAACAGAGGAAAAAATGATTCCTTATATGCGCACCCTGCTTACAGGGGAAACAGGTCATGCCCTGAACAATTTTAAAATAGCCGCTGGCCTAAAGGAAGGGCAACATAAAGGAATGCACTGGCATGATGGGGATTTTTACAAATTTATGGAAGCGGCCATGTATGTCTATGCTCAAAATGGAGACGAAAAATTACTAAAAGAACTTGATGAATATATCGATATCATTGGAAAAGCCCAAGAAGAGGATGGTTATTTGCAAACTCAGATCCAACTTAGGGATACCTTAAGCCGATATGAAAATCGTAAATATCACGAAATGTATAATTCAGGACATTTAATGACCAGTGCCTGCATCCATTATAGAATTACAGGCCAAACGAACTTCCTGGATATCGCAGTAAAACATGCCGACCTTTTGTACTCTCTATTTATGACTGATGATGAGCGCTATGGTCGATTTGGATTTAACCAGACCCAGATTATGGGCTTGGTGGAAATGTATCGTACTACCAAAGATAAAAGATATTTGGAGCTGGCCGAACAATTCATCAACAATAGGGGCAAATACGCTGTTACGGAAACCCCGGAAACAAAGGGTTACCCTATTGGGGATATGGTGCAGGAACGTACGCCTCTAAGGGAATCAGATGAGGCCGTAGGACACGCAGTATTGGCACTATATTATTATGCCGGAGCAGCAGATGTCTATGCCGAAACAGGTGAACAGGCATTGATTGATGCCTTGGACAAGCTTTGGATGAATGTTACACTTAAGAAGATGTATGTGACCGGAGCCGTTGGTCAAACACATTATGGAGCCTCCACCAATAGGGATAAGATAGAAGAAGGTTTTATTGATGAATATATGATGCCTAATATGACGGCATATAACGAAACCTGTGCCAATATTACCAATTCTATGTTCAGCTATAGATTATTGGGGGTACATGGAGAGTCCAAATATGCCGATATTATGGAAAAGGTATTGTATAACAGCGCGCTTTCTGGAATCAATATTGAAGGCGATCGCTATTACTATGCCAATCCTTTAAGAGTAATACACGGGTCTAGGGATTATGAAAAAATGAATACGGAATTCCCAACGCGCCAGGCGTACTTGGATTGTTTCTGTTGTCCTCCAAACTTGGTGCGGACCATTGCACAAGCTTCGGGTTGGGCTTATAGTCTCTCCGATAACGGTGTTGCAGTAAACCTTTATGGGGGCAATTTACTGGATACGGAATTATTGGATGGCACAAAAATCAAATTGACCCAGGAAACCCAGTACCCGTGGGATGGTGAGGTCAAGATTACAATTGATGAATCCAAAGAGGCTCCTTTTGATATGTTGCTAAGAATACCGGATTGGGCGGAAGGTTCTTCGTTGACCATAAATGGTAAGGATGCCGGAGTTTCCGTAGTTCCGGGTGAATTTGCAACAATAAATAGAGCATGGAAAAAAGGTGATGTTGTTCAATTGACATTGCCTATGGAGGTCAATTTTGTAGAGGGGAACGACCGTATTGAGGAGGTTCGCAATCAGGTGGCCATACAAAGGGGGCCTGTTGTTTATTGCGTAGAGTCGGCAGATTTGCCTGAAGAAGTCGGTATATTGGATGTATACATCAAAGGGGATCCAAGTAAATTAAGGGCAGACTATAAGCCCGATTTTCTAGGAGGGGTAACCACCTTGACCGGCGAGGTTTTATTGCGCAAGGAAGATGATAATAAGGGCAGTATGTATAATAAAATGCAAAAGCCCGATTGGAAATCTTATAAGACCACCTTTGTTCCTTATTTCGCCTGGTCCAATAGGAATGGCGGGAAAGAGGGTGAAATGACCGTGTTTTTACCAGTGGTTTGGTAATATACAATCATCAACACTTATATAATGGGAATTAGAATATTCATACTGTCACTTTTAACGATTGGCTTAGGTTGCAAACCGAAAGAGGTGGCCAATACAAAAGAAAGTCCAAAACCTAATATACTCTTTATAGCCATAGATGACCTAAGGCCGGAATTGGGCAGCTACGGTTCGGAAATTGCCATTACACCCCATATGGATGCCTTGGCAGCTGATGGCCTATTGTTTAACAATGCCTATTGCCAGGAAGCCATTTGTAGTCCCTCCCGAGCGAGTCTAATGACTGGTGCCCGTCCTGAGACCATCCAAGTGATTGAAAACTTTACTTATTTCAGAGAGCAGAATCCTGATATCATAACCTTGCCGCAACACTTTAGGTCAAATGGCTACGAAACGGTGCACACAGGGAAAATTTATCATAACAAAGAATTTGGCGATAGCAAACTTTCCTGGAGCAGAAAACCTGTAGGTGCAGATAATCAACAAGTCGATTTTGGATTTAAACTTCCGGAAAATAAGAAAATGCAAAAAGAGAATGCCGAGGCCATGGTAGCAAAATATGGTGAGAATGCATTGAGAAATGGATTGGGAAAAGGGCCTGCATATGAATTTGCAGATTTTCCGGATAATGAATATGAAGATGGTCATAATACCGATTTGGCCATTGCGACCATGAAAGATATGCTCCAAAAAAATCCGGACAAACCATTTTTTTTGGGCCTTGGAATGAAAAAACCACATCTCGACTGGATAGCTCCCAAAAAATATTGGGATCTGTACGACGAAGAAAAGATAAAATTGGCAGAGTATGAAGAAGCTCCTAAAAATGGAGCAGCTATGGGTCTTCATGCCTCCTTTGAGTTACGGGCCAGGGCCAATATTCCCAAATATGGACCTATAGACAAAGAACTGGCCCTTGACTTGAAGCACGCCTATCTGGCCTGTGTAAGTTATGTAGACGCCCAGATTGGACGTATGCTGTCAGCTTTGGACGAGGCAGGTGTTCGCGATAATACCATCATTATACTGTGGAGCGATCATGGTTGGCACCTTGGAGACATGGGTATTTGGGGGAAAGCTACCAATTATGAGATCGCCACCAGGGTTCCTATGATTATTTGGACCCCTGAAATGGATAAAATGAATAGGGGGAAAACCACTGATGCCCTGGTAGAGTTGGTGGATATGTATCCAACTTTATGTGATCTGGCAGGAATTTCATTGCCGGATCATCTTGAAGGGCAGAGTTTCGCCCCGTTACTTTCCGATCCGGGCAAAGATTGGAAGAAGGCCGTTTTTAGCCAATTTCCAACACCCGCGTTACGTGAATGGGCAGCAAACCCATTGTCCAAGGGTATGCGGGAAACTTCATTTGGCCCCTTGATTCAGGACGTTGAAGTCCGCATTAAAGAACAACAAAAAGAGAAATGGGATAGAAGTCTGTTCGAAAACCGACTAATGGGCTATTCGATGCGTACAAAAGATTACCGCTTTATTGTATGGAAGGATTATACCGACCCAAAGGCAGCCCCAATTTATCTTGAGTTGTACGACCATAATACAGATCCATCGGAAACGATAAATATAGCCAAGGATTATCCAGAAATCGTGTCCCGACTTTTAGTACAGTTCAATGATGGGTGGAAGGGTAATATGGCCCAGCTCACTAATTAGAAAGCACCTTATCAATTGCTTCTTATGTAACAAAAACATTATTATGATACCAAAATTCAGCAGAAATCAACCTCTTTTCATAGCAATTATACTATTGCTATGCCATTTTAGCAACGCACAACAAGAACGGCCCAATATTTTGGTGATATTGTGCGACGATTTGGGATATGTCGATGTTGGTTTTAATGGGGGTAGGGATGTCCGTACCCCTGAATTGGACAAATTGGCCCAAGCCGGTACAATTTTTACCTCGGCCTATGTAGCCCATCCTTTTTGTGGGCCAAGTAGGGCCGCAATAATGACCGGTAGGTATCCACATGTCATAGGGACGCCTTATAATCTATTCCAGAATAGCAGTGAAGAGGATAAAGATAATATGGGAGTTCCAGTTGAAGAAACGTATATGTCCAAAGTATTGCAGGAGGCAGGGTATTATACAAGTGCTATTGGTAAGTGGCACCTTGGAGCGGCCCCCAAATTCCATCCAAACAAAAGAGGGTTCAATAATTTTTATGGCTTTCTTGGAGGCGGTCACGAGTATTTTCCAGAGAAATATCGCCACGTTTACAAAGAACAGCTTAAGGCCGGAAATAAAAATATCCGGGACTATATACTCCCTTTGCAGCATAATGGTAAACCGGTTGAAGAAACGGAATATCTTACGGATGCTTTTTCTAGGGAGGCAATAGGCGATATTAAATCGGCAACAGAAAAAAAGAAGCCCTTTTTTATTTATTTGGCCTATAACGCACCACATGTTCCCTTGCAGGCGAAGGCCGAAGACCTTAAAAAATTTACAAATATCAAGGATGGGGACAGGCGCACTTATGCAGCTATGGTTTATGCAGTGGACCGTGGAGTGGGGCAAATCGTAAAAACTTTAAAGGAAACTGATCAATACGAGAATACGCTGATAGTATTCTTAAGCGACAACGGCGGAAATACCGATCATGGTGCCAATAATTATCCACTAAAGGGAACCAAGGGAGATACCTGGGAAGGTGGTTTTCGAGTGCCTATGTTCTTCCATTGGCCAAAAAAGATCAAGGGAAGCCAACGTTTTGATTATCCCGTATCGGCGCTAGATCTGTATCCCACTTTTGTTGAATTGGCAAAAACGAATGTTTCCAATGTCAGGAAGTTGGATGGCAGGGATATTATGGACGATGTACTGGCCGGGACAGATTCCTATAGAGATCAAATGATATTTTCGCTGCGCTACCGGGAAGGTTATTCCGACGTTGGTGGAAGGAAGGGTGATTGGAAAATTACCCGTATGGGCAATGAACCTTGGGGACTGTACAATATTAAGACGGATATAGGGGAAAAGAAAAACCTAAGCGGCAAATATCCAGAGCGCTTGGAAAAAATGGTTTCCGAGACCGAAAAATGGACAAAAGACTTTGTTCGCCCGCTATGGTTCTATTCCGAAAAAGATTTGGAATATTGGAACGATGGTAGAATGCCAAGATATGAAGAGACCTTTGAAATTTCGAAGTTGGTTACACATCCCTATAGAAAACAATAGGTGTAGGGGAGTCTTCGGCCTGGACAGCAGGGCTGTGATCTAAACGATTCCGTTGTTTACAGTAACATATCTTCTAAGGTAAATAGGGATAAGGAATTCCATATAAATAAGATGACAATGTGGAATAAAAACCCCGCATTTTACGCTATAGGAAATTGAATTTTTTAAGTATTTCCTTCATTATTGGGCCCCATATTTCTAAAAAGCTTCGGTCCATTTTGCCTTGTTATATGTTTTTGGAATCTCTTTGCCGAAATGTTGTGGTCTGTTAATGCATTTCTAGTTCGGAAAGTACTATAGGGGTAAAATAGTGCTATCTAAAGTTAAATTTCGCAAATATCTCCCCTTAAATTTATACTTCTTTTGTTATATGACATATTAAATTTCCTAATTGATAATATGTCAAGACTAATTGTAGATGTGTATTGCTTCCTTGGGGGACGAAATTATATTCCATAGTCCCAAAAATAGGATGTATAAAAAAAGGAGGGTGCAGTAACACCCTCCACAAATTTCATGCGGTGCATGAGATAAAGGTAAAAACCCCATTGGCGTGGGGCATGTTTAACTCTAACTAAATCAAATTTATGAAAATTAAATGGTTAACCAATGTGGTGAGCAAAGGCTCTCCGAACAAAAAGTTGTGCTTATTAAAACTAACAGTAGTTTTTATCTTGACTATTACAGCCCAAGCCAACGCTTTGGAAATTAAAGTCGTGATCGAAGATAGTGAAGAGGAGGTTGCCTCAAATGACATTCAAAGGACAATTAGCGGTGCAGTTTCGGACGCTATGGGGCCTCTTCCTGGTGTTAGTATTGTAATCAAGGGTACATCACAGGGAACTACAACGGATTTTGATGGAAATTATAGCATTGACGTAGGTGATAATACGGCAGTACTTGTGTTCTCCTATTTAGGTTATTCCCCTCAGGAAATCCCTGTGGGAACTAATTCGGTCATCAATGTAACACTTTCGGAGGACGCTTCCGAACTGGATGAGGTGGTTGTGTTAGGATATACCACAAGAAAAAAAGGGGAAGTTACCGGCTCGGTCAGCACAGTTAGTTCTGAAGAAATAGAAAAGGCTGGCAATAAGGATTTGGCAAAATCGCTTTCTGGAAGGGTTCCAGGTTTAATAATTTCCGATAGAGGAGGATTGCCAGGTTCCACGGATGACAATGATATTACACTTCTGATAAGGGGTAAGTCGACCTTAAATAACAACTCCCCTCTAATCCTAATAGATGGAATTACGGCAAGTAGTTTTTCTCATTTGGCGCCACAGGATATTGAATCCTTGACGGTCTTGAAAGATGGTGCCGCTGCTATATATGGGGCTAGGGCGGCTAATGGGGTTATATTGATCACAACAAAAAGAGGTAAGACAGGGAAGCCTAATGTTACTTTTAGCTCATCCTATAACGTATCTAGTTTTTCTGCTACCCCAGATTTAATGTCATCAGAGGAATATGCAATTTATAACAATGAAATTGCCGAAAGAAATGGGACCCCTCTGCCATTTACTCAAGAAGATATTAATAATTATGCTTCTGGCTCGGATCCCATCAATTACCCCAATACGGATTGGGCCGATCTTACATTTGCAAAATCTTCACCCGAATCCAGGAATTCACTTTCCATTTCCGGTGGTAGTGAACACGTAAATTATTTTGTAAGTGGCGACCTGGTGGAGCAGGTGGGCATGTACCATTCTGGAGATTTGAATTTTAAGCAAAAACAGGTTCGTTCCAATATCGACATTAACTTAACCGATAATTTTACAATAGGTGTAGACCTATCTGGTAGATTTGGGGAGAGAAATCAGCCAGGAGTAAGCGAATCGGAAATATATAGTAGAATCAATACCAATGAGCCTACAGAAGTAGGTATTTATCCCAATGGATTGCCTGGATGGGGCGGTGAAAATGGTGCGAATCCCTATGTTATGTCGACCAAAGAGTCTGGCTTTACCAAGAGAATTGATAATGAGCTTCGCGGTAAGTTTTCCTTCGATTGGAGATTGGACAACCTTATTGAGGGTTTAAGGGCCAAAGGATTTGCGGGCGTTACTAGAATGAACAATGATATAAAATCTTGGTATACCCCATGGACCGTATATACCTTTCAGGAAGGGTCTGGCGAGTACATACCATCCCAGGGTTTCGCTCAAGGCCAAGGCAGACAACGGACGCTACGTGAAAGTTTTTGGAAATTTGACGAACTGCTGCTCAACGCCACGATGTATTATTCCAAAATATTGGGAGATAATCATTCTATAAGCAGTTTTGTTGGGATAGAGCAATCCACTTCTAACCAGCGTAATTTCTGGGCAGAACGCAGAGGGTTTCCAACGGATGATCATCCCGAATTATTTGCCGGTAGCGATGATGGGCAACAATCCTATGGTGAATCGCAAGAATGGGGCCGTCTAAATTATTTTGGTTCTTTTTCCTACGATTTTAAGAAAAAGTATTTTATCGATTTAACAATTCGCCATGATGGTTCCAGCAACTTTGGACCAGGCAAAAGATTTGGAACTTTTCCTAGTGTTGCTGGTTCATGGGCAATCCATCAAGAGTCATTTATGGAGAATATTGGATGGTTAAATGCACTGAAATTAAGGGCTTCTTGGGCCAAAATGGGTAACGACCGTATAGCTCCATTCCAGTATTTGACCCGTTACAATTATGGGGGCCCCACCAATAGCGCACAACCAAACTATGCCGTTTTTGGTTCACCAGGGGTGAGTTATAACGGCTACACAAGTGCTAACGTTCCAAACCCTAATATTACCTGGGAAACAGCCTATATGAAGAATCTAGGGCTTAGTTTCACGATGTTCGGCAATAAATTGTCAGGAGACATAAATTATTTTTATCAAAAGAGGGAGGATATTTTGGTGACAAGGGCTGCTGCCATTCCAGATGCCGCAGGTATTACCTTGCCAGCCGAGAATATTGGAAAAGTAGATAATTTTGGTCTTGAACTGGAGATGGGATGGAGAGACCAGGTCAATGACAATTTTAGTTACAATTTTGGAGCCAATTTTACCCAGGCCAAGAATGAAGTGGTCTATTTGGCCGAGGCGGCGGATGTTCCTGAATGGAGAAAAAGAGAGGGGCATTCTATGGATTCCTACGTTACGTATCCCACTGCAGGAATTTTTCGTGATCAGGCACAGGTTGATGCAACTCCTGTTAAATTGGCGGGAACCATAGAAGGTGAACCCATTTATCTGGATACCGACGGTAACGGATCAATTGATGCCGATGATAGGGTCAGGGCTTATTCTTCCAATGTTCCTGAAATTCAGTTCGGTGTTTTCGGAGGCTTTAATTATAAGGATTTCGACTTTAGTTTCTTGTTCCAGGGGCAGGCCGAGGCTGAAATGCTGATCTTTTTTGAACGTCCCGGTGCCCGTCCCGATTTTCTTTTCAACGAAAGATGGACCCCGGATAATAGAAATGCGAGATATCCAAGGGCCTACAATACAGGTGATCAGTACAGTACCAACCAAAGTGGTAGCTCTGCCAATTTTGAAGGAGCCGACCTATGGTTACACGATGCTTCTTTCATAAGATTAAAACAAGTGGAATTGGGATATACCTTCCGTAAGGAAGATATAAAACTCGGAGATTTAAAAGTGTTTTTAAGGGGCTACAATATCCTTACCATGTTCTCTGATGTTGCTGAACTTGGTCTGGACCCGGAAGCCAATGGTTATTATGACTTTAGGCAAAGTACATATCCATCTTTACAGACCTATACCTTGGGACTTAACTTTAGTTTTTAAGGAAGTGTCATAATTATTAATCATGGAAATCAAACGTAAGACGATAATAAAAAAATATAAGGATATGAAAAATCTAAGATTAGCATATATGTGGGTAATTCTTGCCCTTGTTGTAAGCGCTGGATGTGAGGATGTATTGGATACAGAAGCATCGGATGCCTTCGCGGAAGATCTAATTTACAGTGATCCCGATCAAGTAGAAAGGTTGGTCTTTCCAGTATACAACAGTACTGAAAGTTGGGGATTGAACAAATTTCAATGGTGGTCCAGAAGATTTAATATTGAAGTTGGTTCCTTTGAAGCCAGATTTAATTTTAATGATTTGGATCAGCTTAGGCTAAGAGCAGGATGGACTCCTAGTAATGTGGGTGTATTGGGGGAAAAGTGGGGTAATTATTGGAGTTATATAAGATCGGCCAATGAATTTCTGGATAAAATAGATGATTCTGAAGCCATGCAAACCGATCCGGATAAAGTGAATCTCCTAAAAGCTGAAATGAAATTTTTAAGGGCCAATATCACTAGTGGGTACTAAAAATTAAAATACGTTCTTTGAAATTC
>TARA_R110002012_G_scaffold183332_5_pt1 | contig 14678 bp, 10 predicted proteins | sample TARA_R110002012 | Tara Oceans TARA_R110002012 (sample SAMEA4396515) | marine metagenome | biome: Westerlies Biome; feature: [DCM] deep chlorophyll maximum layer (ENVO:01000326); material: water (ENVO:00002006), including particulate matter (ENVO:01000060) such as... | depth 40 m
TTGAGTATCTTGTATAATCTTGATACTTACTTCCTACTGCTGGTTCCGGTCCTCTTTTTGATAATATACTTTCTTGTAAATAAGTTTGAGTTCTTCCTACATGGTAATCTGTGCTAAATTTGTATATACCTGCAACTTTACATCCATAAGCATAAGCATTATACATCCCACCTTTATCCGAATAATAATCATTAATATAAGCCGTATCTATTGTTTCTCCACTAACTATATCTGATTTATTAGGATAATATTTTATATTACCTTTACTTAAAGCATTATATCTGTATATAGATGAACCAAAATTAACATTATAATTTCTTACAGTAACAGCAGTATTATTTTCTTCTCTATCTTCTACTAAACTTCTTCTAAAACTACCTGCACTATAATTAGCGGTTGAATCATTATTTCTACTATCAAGTAAATGTATAAACCCTCCAATATCTATACCATTAGTATTTACAAAATACATACCTTCTAAGTTATCAATAATTGTATCATTACTATTATTAGCGGTTCTTCCTAATACTATTGGAGATACATAACCTATTGCAAGAGAAGTTTGGTTATCAGAATCTGTTAATACATTAATCATTGTACCATGATTTGATAGACTACTTTTTAGATTATATGAAAAATCAAAACCTAATGGTGGGTCTTTTCTGTTATCACCTGTACCATCCATTATCAACATATTTTGTATAGGTAACCCATAGTTATTATTATTTGCTAACAAAGATACTAAAGGTACTTCATTAGTCGAAGTATATTCTATTGTACTATCTCCCCCATAAAATACTATTCCTTTATCAGCCGCCCCATATAAGTCTGTATGTCTATCATTTCCTCTATATGAGTTAGCCATAGATTTACCGGCTAATAATTTTTTCTTTCCTCTAACTATTCTGTATCTTAATGTTTCATTGGTAGTACCAATTTTACTTAAATTAACTAAACAGTCATTTATTAATTGAATATTACCCGAATGACCTGAAGAATAATCTTGCGCTACAACACCTATCGGTACATATTTATTTAAAGCACTACCCGCATCTGCTAATGAACCTGTAACATACAAAAATAATGTATCTCCCATTTTTAAATCTGTATCTAATGAACCTGAATATCTTATCAATGTAGAACTATTCATAGTATTTGTAATATTAGCATCCCAAGAACCAATTGCTTCCATAGTATCTGTAAAAGGGCTACTGGTACTTGCTACCCATTCATTACTATATATGTAATTTTTATTTATAGGTACTCCTAATAAATCTGAAATATTATCTCTTGCTAATATATTTGTTTGAAACATTTGATTTTCTGTTTTCGTTTCGATTAATTCTATTTTACCATCAAATCTAACATTATTTACAATCATATTACTAATTATACTATCAGTTAAATTTTCTGAAGAATAGTATGATGATGTAGGAATTGTTATTAACTCTACATATTTATTTAACTTATCACCTTTCTTTACATTTACAGTAAGACCTTTAGCCTCATTTCCTATAAACAAATATTCTAAATTATAAATATCTGCTTCATTATCACTTAAAGATACATTATTTCTTTTAGCAGTACCGCCATCTATTATTGTATCTATTTCATGTTCTACCATTAAATTATTTACAGCCGACGACCATTTATTTCTAAAAGCATTTTTAGATGTAAAGGTTGGTATTGATGCACTACTAAAGGCAGACGCTGTAAATAATCTTTGGTCTGATACTGTTATAGTTTGTTCACCATTAACAGGTGCAGTAATAGCAGAAGGAATGTAGTAATAATTATCTATGTATAGATATTCAAAAGGTGCAGAACTACCTAAAAGTGTTGTAATATCCTCTCCTTTAACTAAACCGCTAACTGTTATTGTTGTACTGCTGGCTCTTGTATAAAGTCCGGGCAATTGACTTTGAGGTGCTTTATTCATTCTTTCTCTTCCGATAATTTCTTTAACTCTTATTTTTTCAAAATCTTTTATCTTATGTTCTAATATTCTTTGGTTATCAATAAATGATGTAGTAACCATATTACCATTATAAGTTATAGAATTATTCAATTTAGTATTATATGAATGACCCATATATTGCTTACTTTCAGGAGAAGTAATTTCAGAAATATAAGTAGATACATAAGTACCCGACCTTGCATCATAATTTTTAATAGCATTATTCCAATCAGTTATATCAAAAGTATATGCACCTATTGTAGAGCCGGAGGCATGACCATCTACACCCATTCTTCCTACATTAGAAGAATTTACTTCTAACTCATCCTTTAGTCTTTGATTATCAACTAATTTAGCATTTTGTGTATAGAAACTTTTGTCATAATATAATACATTATTAGTATCTGTTGCATCACTTGTATGACTTGCTAATCTATGTCTTGTCTTAAATACACTTTTTGATGTAGAACCAAAACCTGTACTTTTCTTTAATGCCACATATTTTCTATTATAATCTAATTCTCTATAAAAGTAAAATGTAGGTTTAGTTACATCAGCATATACATCATGTCTTTCTTCTTTATCACTTGTACCAGCCGCTATTCCATCAGATAATAAACCATAACCTACTGCTACTATTGTTGTAACGCTTGTAGCGGGACCTTGATATATTGCTACATTAGTATTAAATGCTATATTTTCTTTTAATTTTGGTTCAAATTCTACTCTATATTGTGTACCATCATATTCAGTATAAGATGTAATTTTACCTATGTGGTGTTTATATAAATTATCAGCATATATAATAATAAAGTGGTCGTTTGATGTTGGTAAAGTTAGATTAGAAGAACCATCGCCGTTAGTATCTGTTTCTATAATAACTTCATAACCTGCACTTTCTGTTAATGTAGGAGTATAACTTGCTACTGTTGTATTTAATGGAAATAATCTATTTAATAAACTACTTCCTACAACCGGTGCGGAATGACTACTTTTATCTTCATCATGTATTTCATAACAATTAATAGAAACAGATGTATCACCTGTAATATTTGTACTAAATAATCTTGGATTTATAGAAGTATTAATATTATAACTATTTTTATCTGAAGGTGCAGTATCATTAGTAGGTATTGATTGTCCTGTATTTAATACATATAATTCATCAGCCATACTAATCATCCTCTCTAAAATCTAAATAAAATAATAGCCTCTTAAACATTGGTACTAATGTATTAGTATTTGAAAAAGATGTTTCACTTACTGAAGTAATACAAATTTCGTGCATCTCTCCATAAAATTGAGACTCTCTTACTAATCCTGTACCTGCGGTTATTATATCTTGACCAAATGTAATGTCACTTGCACCAAATATAAAGTCTCCACCTACACTATGTTTTCCTGATGCAACCACTTCATTATTGTAAATAATATACATTATAGAATTTACTTTATCATAACTTACTGCTATGTGATGAGGTACATTTAGATACAATGCTTCTCTTTTTACATTTTCATAAACTTCAGTTAGAGTAGAAGGAACTCTATCTGACATAGTTATTGTTGTACCTATTCCGCCTTGAGTAGTACCCAAGTATTCATTTAATTGACTATACAAAGGTTGTCCTGTATAGAATGATTGTTGAGCGCCTGAAGGAATAATAAATCTTTTATTAACTGTATCTATACCTGAAATAGTAAATGCAGAACCATCAGGGTTTAATACTTTTTTAGCAAACGCTTGATGATTATTATACAGATGTTTATTATTACCTGTCCTTGCATATTTAGTAATAGGTGTTGATGTTATAACTGTATCACTTGTTATTGTTGTTGATGTACCGCCTATTTTTAATGTAAAAGATATTGCATATTCGGCCGGTTGGTCATTAGCATTTGTAGTAGTATTATTTAACGAAACTTTAATATTTGCATTACTAATTAAAGTCATTTTAGAATCTGTTCTATCTGATGCTGGAAAATAAGCAGTATCATATGTAGCGGTTCTATTTAGAATCTTTTTATTTAATACTGCGGCTCTTATATTACCATTTACATCATAAGGTGTTACAATAGTTTGTAATGTAAATGAACCTGCATTACCCCACAAACCTGTTTTTTGTATTGCTATCGCATCGCTATAATCTAATTGTAAATATCCATCACAAAATGCTGGAAATTGTAATGATGTTTTTTCTTTAGAATAAATACTATATGACATAAAATCAACTCAGTGGAACGAATGCTACCTCGAAATTAAGATTAAAAGCAACAAAGGGGTTAGTGTCAAATGTACATCCAAAGTTTCTAATAAAACCTTTAAGTCCTGTAACTTCTGAAGTGTTAGTAATAGGAGAAGGCCAATGTTTAGAAGGTCTTGAAAACTCTTCATCTAAATCTCTTGATGTCCATGTAAAAGGAATTAAAGGACAATCTGCAATATCTGTATTACCATTTACTATGGCTCTATATATTTTTGTTATATCTGTATCTGTGATGTTTTTATCTACTGTAATTCTTGTACTATTAATATTTGAAATATTTCCTAAAAATTTGTTATTTTGGTCGTATAATATATCTCCAACAAGAAATCCTGTTACATCAGAAACTACAAATGTATTTGGATTACTACTTTCATCTTTATCTTTTACATCAGATATATTACCACCTGCTTGTTCATTATAATAATTATAATCATTATTTACCCTACTAGGCATTAGTATAATTACTTCTCCAATATTTTGTTGTGTCTGTAAGAAAGATGAATCAACAGAAGCAGATAATAATTGTGCTACTTCTTGAGCCGTCATTTCTACTGTATGTATTACACCGTTATTATCTTTTTTAGTAATAACTTGGTCTGTAATAATTCCACTAACTGCAACAGTTTTAGAAGCCATACCTAAATCAATAGCAAGTGTTGTAGATTCTCCTGTAATAGCACCACTAAAAGGTAAAGGGAAAGAAGGTACTGTTCTTGATGTATCAAATTGAACAGATTCTGCTTTTAGTGCAACTCTATTTGTCATCCACGGGTCGTCAGAATCTACATTATTTCTTGACTTAAAATTAAGAAATACAAAGTGGTCTGCAACCGTACCTGTATTACTTGCTATATTACTTATAATCGTATTTGTTGTATATACCATATCAAATCATTCTCCCTACTGCTGAACCTAACTTTGAACCTAATGTTACTCCTATGTTATTAGATTTATTTATTTCTCTATTAATCTTAATTCCTACCTTTCTACCTATCTCATTTAATTCTCTATCAGAAGCACCAAGTCTACCATTAACATATACATTTACTACTTGGCCTCCACCACGCATTTGATTATTAGGGATTACATTAGCACCGGCAGGTAGGTTAATTATTTCAGGTCCTGCTTCTCCAACTAAATAATTACCCCCTCTTTGAATTAAACCACCTGAAGCATTTTTACCCATAACTTTATCATAACCATACGATATTGCCTTATCTATACCAAATCCTGTTACTAAAGCACCAACCAAAGCACCTTTAGGCCCTAACCTTGAACCAGCCATAGCACCTTTGTAAAATCTTGAAGCAGCCATAACTCCACCTATTCCACCTAAAATACCACCAACACCACCTTCTGCTCTCTCCATAAGTGCATTACCTAATGCTCTCCCAGCAGAACCTATTGTAGCAACTAAAATAGTTATCGCTGTAAATACTAAAGTTCCCACAACACCTGTAAAAGTATCTATTAACCCGCTACCCATCATTTTAAGTCCTTTCATAAATTTCTTTGAATCTCCTGTAAAGGCCCCATAAAAGAAAGTAAAAAGACCTGAAAAGAAATCAAATATACCTGTAAATATTAGTTTAAAAGTATCCCAAAATCCAGCAAACCATGATTTAGTGCCACCAGCCCATTCATCAAACAGTTTAAGTGTTTCAATTACATATTGAATAATACCCGATTTATGTATTAAAAATATAACAAGTCCAAGTAGAGAAATATATAGTAAAAATTTACCTAAGAACATACCTGTTTTCATAGCGTTGTCCCTAAATAATCTTGCGTTACCCTTTTTACCAAGCCAAGACATAGTTTTAATAATACCACCAATAGGCCCAATAGACATTATTGCTGTTTTTAGGTAAGGCGGTATAGCAGTAAAAAGACCTTTAAACCCTTTACCTGTATCTGTTTTTTCTACATTATCTCCTACTATTTTTAATCCTGTTCTATCTTCTACTAATTGTCTTGATTGTTTGGCCGCATCTCTTTCATTTTTTAATGCTTTTAATTGTTTAAATTCGTCAGAATCTTCAAACAGATATTCTGCACCCGTAACTTTAAAACTTTCTTCTAAATCTATAACATCCTGTATTAATTTTGCTTCTTTTTCTCTAAAATATAATACAGAATCCATTTCTGCTGTTTTCATTAAACCTGCCTGTTTATAGAATTTATTATTATCTTTATCATTTCTAATTCTTTCTAACATTACTTTTGACATGGCTAATTCGCCATCAATATTTTCATTTAATACCATTTTAAATTGTTTTTCGTACTTTAGTTTGGCTTCAGCAAATCCAACTTGTGATTCTAAAACTTTAAAATATTTATCTTCTCTTAGTAAAAGTTTATCTGTTATTTCTGCACTATTTTCTCTTAATAAATTATATTTTTTAAATGCCTTCATTCTAACTTCTGACTGTTTATCAATAGTTTTAGCAATCTGTCCTTCTTTTTTAATCTGTTCTTTTTGTTTCTTTTCTACATATTGCATATATACTGCAACTGAACGAATTTTATTTTGTAAAGACCAAAAACCGGGAAATATACCAGAAGTAAAACGGCTTACTGCGCTCCATAATGTGCTTGAAGAACCTGCTGTTGCGAAATCTTTAAAAGAATTTAATAAACCATCTGAAACTTGTTGTGTTCCTTCCATTAATTCTGAAAGGTCACCTAAAGAATCTCTCATATCTTTAAGACTTGCAATCGTTGAATCAATAGTTTCTTTATTTGACACTTGATTTCACCTTATCATATTGTTGCATTTCCTTTTCTTTCATTACTCCATGAATTGTAAGGAGGTCACGAACCAAAGTATAAGGCATGGCATATGCCTCGGCCGGACTAATATGTAATTCCTTTGCCAAGATATATAAACTTATACGAGAACTGAGAGTAGGATTCTCAGTTTTCCCTGTACGCATTACTTTTTCTAATTCGATTTTAAACTATCATCCCCTAATAAAGTAAAGGGGTCGGGCAGAATTTCTTTAATTTGATTACCAATATAAGGATTCAATCTTAGAATTTCAATTGTAGATAAAGAAGGTTCTGTTTTTTCTACAAATGCTTCCCAAAGATAACGGAATAATGTGTCCATTTCTAATGAAATATCATTTGTTGATGTATTAATATTTATTAATTTTGCTTGAGCCTTTTCTAATTGTAAAAAAGTAGGTTCTTTAATCCATACTTTTAGGTATTCTTCTGAATCAGGTAATATCTTAACATAATGTAAGGTGCTTTCACTTGATGCAAAAAGGTTTGATTTATCACTAACTGTCTTTTTTTCCATAGTATAACCTCCTACTCATGTAGGAATGTAATTATTGTTGTGCAATAGGATTATAATACTTACCCTTGTGTTACCCAATAGGTTGATTCTGTGGCACTTTGTAAATGAAGCGGTTGAATAACCCAACTAACTGTAATTGGTCCTTTATCGTTTGTTAGCGGGAAATCACCAGACTTAACCATATAATCCTTGAAACTAATAACCATCTGCTCTCCATTTTCTTTGAAGAAGGATAATTTAATATCACTTGATGTTCCACCTGTTAGAGCAAAGGCACTTTCATTTCTTAACTGTTCAAAGATTTGGTCATCTGTTACATAACCACTTAGAGATAATTCATAGGTTCTTTGACCTGTTACATGAGTTTTACTTCTCTTATCATACCTACCTACATATCTCTTATCCTGTAATTGGTTACTAATAGTTAATGTACAAGTTTGTATTTTTAGATAATCTTGACCGAACATTTCAATCGTTCCACCACTAAAAAAGTAAGGAGTCATAAGACCTGCATTCAAATTAGTATCTGAACCTTTTCTTGAACCATAGTTAATGAAATTTTTAACATCTGTCTGCCCATTAAATGTATCATAATTAGTAGGCGCAACAACAGTAGTTTTAGATTTAATAGAAACAGTTGATTTAATTTCTTGTCCTTCTGATGCTTCAATAGTTAGAGAATCTACTTGACAACCCGGATAAATTTTAGTATAAACATTTTCAGAATTTGCATCTGTCGCTACTGTTGAAAGAGAGTTACTTTTCTTTAGTGTATATTCTAAAGCAAAGGATGGCAAACTTTGTCCATTTTCTTCAGTATATGTATAATCAATAAGATGTGTAGCGGTACCTGAAATTTGTTTAAAGTCATTTCCTAATCCATCTACTCCTATTCTAATAGGTGGGCAAACATCAAAACCTTCAATTCTATAAATTCTATTTTTATTTGTATCATCATAAATAAAGGTAGCATCTGAATAAGTATCTGATAAGTTAAAAGCATTTGCGGGGTCAGCCGATGTAGTTAAAGCAGCCGCATTATCATGTGTAAATGATTTATTTCCTAATACATAGTAAAGCCATGAAAAGTTGTTACACATTAGACTAAAACTTCCACCATCAGTAGACTCGGTTCCCTTAAATTGATATACATAATTTCTTGACCCTGATGCCGCTAAATTTAATTGTCGCATTTCAACACTTGTTGTAGGTACTGTAACAGACTCAACAAGACCAATCCATGTATCAGATAATAGTCTTGGGTTATTTGCAGTTAAAGTAGCACCCGCAGTTGTTGTTGTAATAACTAATCTTGTAGAATCATTTGTAGCAGGGGCAGTACAAGCACCGCCTCTTATATTAGTAATAACTAAAGTATCTCCACTTCTTGCTACGGTAAAATCAAGTGTTCCTAAAGCGGCAATATGCGCTACAACTGTATCAATAATATCTTCAGCAGAATCCAAATCAGCATCGCTAATATCAACTTCTGTTGTAGCAGTAGAACCTCCATAACTACTTGCTTGATTTAATCCAATTGTATATGCAGTAGATGTAGTACCATCAGTAGTAGGAACTCTATGAAATGTTATATGGTCGTCATCATATTGACTTGAAGTATCACTTGTAAATTGTACTGATAAGACTTGATTAGTAAAAGTGTTAGAAGGACTACCACCCTTTGTTGCAGGTACGGGTGAACCAAATTGAGATAATACTAAGTAATAATCAGTAGGTGTATCTGTAATTACTTTAGCAATTGTATCAGAAACAGAAATAGTAGTAGCATCGTTAGCAAGAACTATTCCCCTATCAGTATAAGCATTATCTGATACTTTATAAAATTCTAATGTACAACCTACATATAAATTTTCTACTAAACTAAAATTACCTCTAAATGTAGCATCTAAAGTTATTTTTCTTCGGCCCTTTCCACCGGATGCAGTACCTGTTGCGGCAATTGTACCACCGGCTAACGGCCCTAAATATATTTCTTGTTCAGGTATCATAGATACCATCGCCCCTGAGTCCATCCAAATTTCATTACTTACCATTTTATAACACCTTACTTACAAACTTACTGCGTGTCTTTTTAATGTAACATTCATTTTATATCCGAAAATTCTATTTCTTTTATCATTACTTTCTGTTCTATCTCCAACAGTTATCGTGTTCACATTCTCATAGATAGTAGAGCCGGTTTTTACCCAACCTCTTCTTTTCTGTTCGAGTATATATCGTACAAGTAAATAAAGACTTCTAATTCTATCAACACCAAATGTACCTGCTGGTGTTACTCTTGAGTCATTATTTAATATTCTATCATCCTGTCTCGTTCTAATACTAATAGACATATTATATGTTTCATGTCTGACTTCCCAATTTCTTGTAGGGTATTCTATACTATTACCTGATTCAGAAATTACTATAATATCCTTTGAATAAATATAACCATCAGCATTAGTAGATTCTTTTTTACTTGCAGTATTAATTCTATTACCGCCTCTTGACCTACCCTTTGTATCAGTTGTTTTACCTGCTGTCATATCTCTTATATCCATAATAATAGGATGTACACCATGTATATCTGCAATTGTAGCATTACCCCCACCTGATGTTTTTAAAGCAGTAATAGCAGCATTCCAATTACTATCTAATAAATCTATAAGATATTCAGTTTCACTTACCATTTAATATCCCCGTTAATTTATTTGATATTTGATTAAGAGTTTCTTGAGTAATAATTTCTTTAAGAACATCTTCTGATAATTCTTCTCCTAGATATTCTTTTGTAATTTCTTGTAATGAAGCATTTTCTTCTGCTACTCTTCTAACAATATCATTAATATTTAATGATAATTCTTTTACTTTTTGAGCAGACATTTTACCATACACCATATCAATCACTGTCTATTAAATAAATTAGTCTCTTTTTCATATTTAAAATTTTCTCAACATCTGTTCGATATGTATCAAACTTGGTTTTTATATCTAAACCTGATTGAGAATTTTCTCCTAATAGAATAGTATTGTCATCAGATGACATTAATTCACAGCAAACTAATTTTGTTGCCGCTTCTGTAATAATAGCAGGAACTGTTTGTTTACCTGTTACATAAGTACATTTTAATGAATGCTTAACTTGGTATGGATATGTACTTCTAAAAAATACTGCCCCTCTTGAATTATCCATCCACCAATCATTTTCTCTTCCCATATTTTCATTATCTGCGAAATCTGTTTTTGTTAATCCTGAACCGCTAACTGTAATAGTACAGTTTTTACCATCATCAGCAGGTAATAAAGATGAAATTAATATTTTGTTATCTTCTTCTAATGAAGCATAAAAGAATTTACTAACACCATTACCTGCTGTTCCAGCAAATGATTTTTTCCCATTCTGTCCTGTAAAATCTCTTGTATTAACAGGTAATTGCTCATTAATTAAATATACAATTTCTTGAGCAGTAGTATTATTACCATAAGCATTATTAAAAGAATTAGCCTGACTTGGGTGTGTACCTAAAGTAAATGTTTCACCGCTATTAGGTAATCTTAATACAATGTTTGTAATATTAGTATAATCTGTAATTTGTACTGTTGCTGTTGCACCTGCTAATTCAGTCCAATTATCCCCTTTCCATGCGGCTAATCTTAATATCTTTCTAACATCTTCTCTATGCAAACTAATAAAACCAACATAGTCTGTATATTTATAATCTCTTGAATATCTATACATTCTTGCCCAATCAAAATCAAAATCATGAAATTCATTTTCTACAATAGAAGGTCGCCAAGATTGCTTTGTATATTCATCAATATAATCTTCTGCATATCTAATTAATTCTCCTATGTTAGCAAGAGTAGGTATTGTATCTGCTGTGAATGGAGCAATACCTAATAAATCACAAATCTTAGTCATATTAGTATAATGTCCTATACCGCCATCATAATTTAAAGCATTTATTCCTGTATCTGAAGGTCTTATTATCATTATCGCACCGCCTGTACTAACACATTCATTCTACTTTTAATTTGATTTAAAAATTCTAACCTATCAGAGTCTGTATTTTCACCAATTAAACCTTTGCTTTGTTCTCTACCTGTTGGCCCTACCGGTTTATTTCCTATTCTTTTTGCTTGGTCAGGTCTTAATCCTGCTCTTGGAACTTTAGGCATTCTATAAGATTGTACCTTTCCACTTTGTATTTTGTAACCAATGTAAGATTCCTTTGCTGAAACCCATTTAATTTTACCCTTTAATAATAATTTTTTCTTAGAATAATCTATTTGTACTTCTAAATTTGAAGATTCTAAAGAAACTTCTCCGTTTCTACCATCATTAAATAAATCATTTGCTAATAAATCTTCTGATAAACCTGTTCTTAAATCTAATGCATTAATAAGTCTAATCATATCAGCCTCAGAAGGTACTTTAAATTTATCTTGTTGTTTAGTTTCATTCCAGAATGTTTCTATATTAAATCTTTCTTCTTTAATATTTTCTTTTAAATCAGTCATATCATTTACAAATTTACCTTCTTCATCTTTTTCTTCATCTATTTGTTTTATTAATTTAACCAAGTCATCCATTTTTGTATAGCCTGTTAATTCAGACCACTCATTTAAAATTTTCTCAAAATTATCGGTAGTAATATTTACATCCTTTGTATCTTGTATTATACCCAACGAATTTCTTAATTCAGTAATCTTAAAATTTAAGTTATCAATTACAGTAGAATACTTTTTTAATTCTCTTATTTGATTCATTAAATCTTCATCCCTCATCATTAAGAAAGTTTTACCTGTTAAATCATCATCAAATTCTTCAATGCTTTCTTCGGACATCGCTTGTGCTAAAGCACCATATCCTTCAGTACCTTGTAAAGCATCTTCCTTTTCTTTTTCTTCTTCCTCTCTTCGTTCTTGTGCAGATTGTGTGGCTCTTAATTGTTCGGATTGTAATTTTTCCTTTGCCCTTTCTTCTTCTTGAGTTAATTCATCTTCTGTTAAATTTTCCATAGCATCTTCTAAAGTATTAATTAAATCATCATTTTCTTCTATATAACTCATAATAGCATTCATAGATATTTGAAATTTACCTAAACCATTAATAAAATTATTTGATTGAATTTTAGTGTCAGTATATAATTTATCTCTTAATTCTCTCACACTATATCTAAAATTATTACTATTATCAAGGAATATACTTGGTTTAAAGTTATTAAGTTTAAAATCATCTTCATCATCTTCTACCATTGATTCACCACTAATAGTTTTTATATCTTTAATTATACCTATAATCATTTCCATATCGCCTATTAATCCTGATGTAATAAGACCTTTAATTTTATTTTGTATTCTTTCTTCTGTTGAAGTTGTTTTGGCTCTATAAAAATTAACAAGTGTATCTCTTATTAGTTTCCACTGATAATCTCCACCAATTCCGGGTAAAGTTTCAATAGTATCTTTATCTATATTACCCTCATAGTTAATTACAACATTACCTTTTTTATTTACACCCGTAGCCTTTCTACTAACTGGCAATTCAGAAGATATAATATTTCTTGAAGAACCTCCTACTGTTCTTGCATATGCTGATTCAAAATCAACAAGTTTTTTATTAATAGTAATAGGCATTTTAAATTTACTTTTATTAGTTTCTACTTGTTTAAGATTAATAGTTACATTATCCGGATTAACAAATTCTTGTAAAATAAACTCTTCAATAGTTTCTCTTGTCATTCGTACAGGTCTATCTGTTATATCATCTCGACCTCTTTCTTCTAATTTTTTATTAATAATAGTAACATTTGTTACTACATTTAGTAAAGGTTCTAAATTTGTTTTAGACCAATTATTAACAGCCCTTTCTAATAAATTAACTACTAATTCTTTATCCATAGTTTTAACAAATTCTAAAAACTCTCCTTTGTTATCTATATCTCCTAAATCTTCACTACTCATTTTAATAGGATAACTTAGTTGGTCTGCTAATTGTATTACACTTGTTTTTACTGAAGTAGGGTCAGGAACATTTTTATCTTGTTCTTTATCATATTTCATTTGACCTGTTTTAAACTCTACTAATTTATCCATATCAATAGGTATTTCTACACCTTCTTCTGTTCTTTTAACACCTGTTAATTTTGCTGATACCATAAACGGTATTGCTAATATACTTAAATATTCTGCTTCTACTTCTCTAATTTTCTTAGTAAATTCTTGGTAAGTTAATGATTTACCTGTAAGAAAACTATATTTTGTATTGTATAAATCTTCATTAATAGTTTTTTCAACTACCTCTATTAAAAGACCTAATGCTAATTTTTCCTGTTCTGTTTTAGGTTCCATAGATACAGCAGAATAAAAATTTTCTATATCAGGGTCATTATTCATTACTTGTCTTAAAGTAATATTATCATCGAACATGGTTTTTAATTCATTATAATATTTTTCCTCATTTTCTTGTATTGCTTTTTCTATTTTAGTAATTTTAGATTTAAATGCAGTTTTAGCCTTACCCTCCGCATTATCTCTTTCAAGTTTTAAAGCCTGTAATTCGTTTTTACTTTCAATAATTAAATTTCTTGCTACATTGTATGCTTCTGAATCTTCTATATTTAATCCCTTTTTATTAACTGCAAATGTTCTTCCATAGTTAATAGGTATATTTTCTACTTCCCCGTTAGATTTAACCCTTTCTATTGTTTTATCAGCAAAAGCCTTTTCTTCAGGTTCTTCTGTACCTGCAAAATATCTATTCTGATTTAAATCTTGTAATTTAGTATCTAATAAAATATTAATTACATCCCTATTAATACTATCAAATGTTGAAGTATCAAATGATATATTTTTATTATTTGACCATTCGCTCTTATCACGAATCCACTTTACTAATCCTCTTCTTATTCTTCTTTGTACTTTAGAAATACTTTTATCTTGAGGAATAATAAATTGATAAAAAAAGTCTAATGCGCTTGTTTTATCCCACTTGTAACCCTGATTAACTTTGTCCACGCCTCTAAAGGAGCCTACTTCTGTTTCCATAAATTACACCCCCTCAAGAGTGTAATACATACGCTTCAAAATTTGTCCATGAGGAAGAAGAAACATATAGGCCGTTCTGACATAAAATACCATTAGTATA
>TARA_R110002012_G_scaffold67924_4_pt1 | contig 14644 bp, 35 predicted proteins | sample TARA_R110002012 | Tara Oceans TARA_R110002012 (sample SAMEA4396515) | marine metagenome | biome: Westerlies Biome; feature: [DCM] deep chlorophyll maximum layer (ENVO:01000326); material: water (ENVO:00002006), including particulate matter (ENVO:01000060) such as... | depth 40 m
GATCTCTGATTGTATTAACCATCTTCCTCTTACTTTCTGACCAAAGACTGCTGCTGGGGTTAATCCAAAATCAATACCAACATACAAAGGAACACCAATAGCAATAGGTATTTCTTCTGAGGCTATATGTGTTTCACTAACAAACTGTGGATATACTGGCTTACCTTCTTGTATAGAACCAAGCCGATTCATAACATATACATCTATCCAGCTTTTAGTCTTACCTCTAATTAAATTATCATAATATGTTGCCAACACATTACTTTTATTCTCAGCTTTTTTATTATTAGTATAATTATTAACATCACCTTTTTCATCTAGCTTTTCTAGCATAGCAGAAGGTTGAACGTAGAAAGACCAGTTGTCAGGTTTAATTAACATACGAGCTTGCTCTTTAGGAATATGATCTGGGATAGGTACTTCTCCAGCCATAATAGGCCACCAGTGATCTTCCTCTGGAGCATTGGTATCTGCTATAACACCAGACCAACTTGGTCCACCCTCTCTCATAGAAGGGTATCGACCAACACGCATAGTACACGCATCAATAATACTTTTCGGAACTTCTCTTGCTTCATTAATCCATATGCCAGTTAATTCCAAAGAAAGAAGTTTCTTTACATCCTCTGGTCTATCTAAGGCTAAGAATAAAACCTCAATATCTAAATCACCTTTTTGGATATGATGAGTGTATGGTACAGACCAATGAAACTTTCCCCAGGTGTTTTCTGGAAACCAATCTAACCAAGTCTTAATAGTTGTTGTTCTTAACTGTGGATTAGTATTTCTTATAATAGCCCAACGGCTTTTACGCACTCCATCTTTATTCTTCTTTTGCTCAAGACTTCTACGAAAAACCTCAACACAACAAGCAACAGATTTACCAGAACCTACCGGCCCTCGAATCCCACGAAAGAAACTCATTCCTTTCATAAAATTTTTTAATATATCACCATCAGGTTTAAAAACAAACTCAGTCACTATAGCTCATCTATCTTAAAGTCTTTGCCAGTTTTTAAATGTTTTTCAATTACCTCTGGAAGAATTGTAGCAATCACCTTATCAGCCTCATAGTCTGTGCAAAACTGTTTAGGATGATGTTGCAAATGCACAGTCTTAACAACGTGCCTTAGTATTCTACGTTCTTCCTGATTTAGCTTGTGAAGAAAACTCATTTCTTTTTTCTGGTACGCTTACTACGTTCACTACGTGCAGGTGGTTTTGGAGTTGGCTTTGGTGCTTCAACTTTCTTAGAAGGCAACCAAAAAAATATTATTCTAAATAACATACTCATGTTCTATACTTCCTAACTTTCTTAGCTATACTCTTAGGTTGTTTTACAAACTGTTTCCCAGCTTTATTTCCTTTTGCCTTTGCTCTGTTTGTTGCCGCTTTCTCTGACGCACTTAATGATTCCCAAGCTTTATCTGGTAAGTATCTTTTCTTTCCCTTAGAAGGAGAACCATCAGATGTCCTCCACTTTTGCTTTCCCCAATTAAATAATGATTTCTGTGGTGCTTTCATTTTTTCTTTCTATAGCCTTGCCCAATTAAATCACCCACAGAAGGATAGCCCATTTTAGCTGGCCTATTATTTAAATCTGGAGAAACACGAATAGTATAATCAACAGATTTCTTATGATCCCAGCCAACACTTCTTCCCCAATTATATACAGCCATCTGGTCATCATCAAAACCTGAGTTCCTTATCTTAATAGCATCCTCTGCTAATCCAGCAAACTCTGTGCCAAGCTTTGGAAAGTTAGTAACAATCCTCGCTTTAACTTCTTCTGGAGTAAGCTTCACTTATATCCCCCACCTTTAGCCTTATACATTCTAGCTAACATCTGTGCTTTTCTCGCTGACCATTGACCAGGATTACCACCCTTACCACCAGCTTTAATCCTATTAAATAAACTCTTTCTCATAGAAGGCTTGGTATAATTACCAGCTGCATTAACTGCCATTACGCTTTATTCCTTTTACTGATTGCTCTTGCTTTGGCTTTAGCATCCGCTTTAGAACTAGCACCCCAAGCTCTTAAGCTTAAAAGAAGTCTAGTTGGCTTTCCTTTAGAATCTTTTTCAGGACCACGCATACCACCCATCCTTGCTAAGAAAGATGCACGACGAGGATTATCCCCACTCTTTACTGGTGCTTTTAATGTACCACCCTTGTAGCTTGCTCTGCCCTTAGCGTTCAATCCACCCTTGGGATTCTTACCTTCTTTTCTAGTCCAAGCTGGAGTCTTAGCCATTTTAATTCTCTCTGTTTCTAAGTTCTTTAAGAATAGCTCTGTAGTTTGCTCTAATAGATGGACTGCTAGCACCACTCTTTATTGCTCTTTCATGCATAAATAAATATCTGCCTAAGTCAGCATTTCCTATATCTATAATATTTTTTGGCTCAAACATATTATCTTTTAAAGATTTAACTAACTTAACAGCTTCTTGTTCTGCCTTTTTGTTAGATTTTTTTATAATACCAAGTTGGCTTGCATTTTTATTTGCCATAGTTCACCTCACATTCCACAATAACCATAAATATTTTAACGAGCTTTTCAAGGAAAAAATGCTAGTGGTAGATCCATTGTGGCAGGTAGGTCACCACTTTTCCCCCCCTACCCTCTACATACTATGCTAGGTACAGCTTGGCATCTATGGTAGCAACACCGTACTAAGCCAGGTCTATAGAGACTTTAATATCGCCAGCGTGTAAATGCATATGCTTGTCAGGTGCTTTATAGCCAGCTCTATCAAGTATGTCTTTGCTAGCTTCCAACTGCACATACTCACTCTTTGCCGAGTCACTTAGTTGCATTAACCTGACGCTTGCTTTCGTAGCATTAAGTCCAATACTATTCATTACCAATGATTGCATATACGCTTGTACCTTATGTGTGCGTAATGCCTTGCTAGCACTGACTCTACCACTCTCGCCCTTTGCATATCCAGCTATTTGTGAGGCTTCTTTTATACTACAGCCAGTTGCTACGAGTGTATCGACTAGAAGTATTTGCTTTGCGGTAAGTTCCTCTTGTATTTCACCCATGTGTTATTCTCCCATTGATCTACGATTCTAAGCATTTCCAACTAGTCATTGTCAAGGGCATAATGATCCTGTGGGCGATTTAACAGGCTGTCGTGAATCAAGCCACTTTGTGTCTTGACCCTACGGGCTTCCATCCTTATCGCATGATAATCAGTTCAAATACGTTCTTGTGGTGTGCTTACAACATCTTGGCTGAATTGCGCGGAATCCAGCCAGAGAAGATGACGCACTCTTTATTATTATTTGAAGAAGATTATGTATCGTGTGCCAAGGTCGCAAGCTCCCAAAGCACTCTATTAGAATTTATTATAAAAGGTGCGCTTTGCGTGAAGGATATCATACGAATGATGACTGTGACGTAACCTATTCCGTCAAGCACTAAATCTCTTGGTTTGCCTGTGCAAGTTGCCGTTCTGTTGTTATCGCAAAGTCACTGCGTTCCTATGCACAATCAGTCCTCCTATCTCAAACGGTGTTATTGCTACATTGTTGTCGCACGTCGTGCCTCAGTGCAACAAAATGTAGTCAATTTTAGAGCTTGACCGAATAGCTTACGCCAAGTGTGTGTTCTGATAGTCGCAAGGCATCTTTTCTAATTCATGTGGATGCATCGACTATTAACAAATCAATATAATATAAACAAAGGAAAATAAAATGACTGTATTCAATAAAGAAATAACAACTGAAGCTAACAAAATAGACCTAACTACATACTACTACATGGTCAACACTATGGCTTACAATATCCACAAGAAACTATACGAAAGAAATAGTGGCACACGTATCACTGCAACAGGCGAAGTAAAAGATAAGGTAACAGGCATAATTCACTACGCTGAAACCACACTGGAAAGGCTAGCATATTACGAGAGCAAGAAGTCAACAGCGGAATACAACGTGAACGAGGAGATGAAGCTAACCCAAGGCGAAATATCAAGTGATACAAGAATAGCTAGAAACCAAGACGGTACTCCAATGTATGGTGAAAGTCTAGACGTGCTACTTGATAAGTTTGAAGAAGCTAGTGATGCCTACGCAAGAACAGAACTACTAGGTGCTAGACTAAAGACAGACATTGCAAGCTTTCAACATATGTACTCATGCTTCTGCAAAGAACTAGATCGTGTTGCTAAACTAATCAACAAAGAGGCAAAGAGCATAGGCAGAGATGAGCCATTCAAACTTGGTAACTATCCTGAGTTCAAGAACAAGACACTCGCTTGGAAAGAGAATACTAAACCAAGTGTAGATCGTGGCAGTATTGAGGATAGACTAGCTAAGTTCAAAAAAGTAACTGCTTAATCAACTAAACATGGGTGGGTGTAACAGCCCACTCATACAACCTAATGGAGAAAAGAATGTATACAGATGCAGATTATAGAGACACACAATCAATGTTAGATTCAATAATTGCTATCAAAAATACTCACCGAAGAATAATAGAAGAACAACTAAAGATTGCCAAAGACAGAATGGCTAAACAAGAAATAAACTTTAGAGTAGAAATGACATATCAGGAATGGAAGTACCAGAACACAAGAATGAAGGATATATATACCACGCTTGTAAATTTATTAGGCATATTAGAAGCACATGGTATGCAACCAAAAGAAGTAAATGATTATTCACAAAAAGAATTGATAGGGGAGTATGATAGATGGGGAGTTTAATAAAGTGGTACGGACTAGCAAACATAATCGCAGGGTTCTTATTCATATACATATTTATGTGGCTAGATAATTGGCTAGCTACAATATTCATGCTCACAAGTATGGTATGGGTAATATTCGGATGGGTACTATTCGATGATGCAACAATGGAGAAACTAAATGATACACGAAATAATAAAAGGCATAATCGTAGCCGTGCTAATCATCACATGGGTAAGTCTAGCAGTAATTATAAGCTAACCAAAAGATAGCACAAACAGTAGTAGTCAACTCCAACGTTGGCTACTACACCAACCTTAAGGCCAGCCGAAGGCTTCAGAGGTTGTAGCAAATCTACTGTTATAATTCAATGAAGTCACTTTCAAATTGCAGAGATTTTTTTATCTGCTAAAATTATATTTCAACAAGGAGAGATAGAAATGTTTAAAAAAGATTACAACAATATTCCTAATATAGTCACTACTATATCTAATATGTTCAAGCATCCTCAAGACGCAGAGGATTTCTTCAAACAACTCAATGATCCAAACACACTACAACAAATATCTAACTATGCAAATATGTATGCAAGACACGAAGGTGCTAAGATTGAAATGATAAACAACCTTATCATTGATCGTGTCGAAGATCGTATGCTGTCAAAGGAAGGAGAGGATAGACATATATACCAACAAGAACAAACAGAAAGACAGGCTGAACATAGCATTGAATCTATAATGAGTAAGTCAATACCCAACTATAACAAATGGGAGAACAACAATGGGTAAAGTAAAACAAAGAGCTGATGATGAAGCACTTAATATATGGCATACTATATGTGAAAAGATAAACAACAGTACACACATAGAAGAGCTAAATAATATCATTGACTTTGCAGTGCGTGAAGCAAGAGTCAATCAACTGGTAGGAATACCAAGCATGATTCCAGATCAAGTAACAGAACTATGGAATGAAACTCATCAACAACAAGGAGAGTAATGATGAAACTATTTACAAAAGAAATAACTAATCAGCTATTAGCTAACTCAAGACTAGGAGATAAATCATTAGCCGAAGAGAAACCAGTATGTAAATTCTTTTATGCTGCTGGTAACTGGACCTGGTATCCATTCTCAATGGATGAAGATGGATATTGTTTTGGTTTAGTTGTTGGTCATTCAGTAGAATACGGATGCTTTCACCGGTCAGAACTAGAAGAATTTACTGGTGCAGCTGGTCTTAAAATAGAAAGAGATCTGTATTTTACAGCAGAAATCTTTGCTAAACTATCAGCTCATCATCAAAATATATTTGTAGGATAGGAGTTAATAATGAAATTATCTGACAATGATAACAAATACCCACTAGAGGATGGCAAATACCCAACTTACTCTATGGAAAATGGAGAACTAGAAAAAGTATTTCAAGTAAGATCTGACATTGGTTTTGTATTAGATACACTACCACTACCTGACTTGGAATATATTCTACAATTATTAAAAGCTTGGAAGAGCATGAGATAGGAGATAATCATGGCTAAAGAAATAGATAACTTTAAGAACTGGATTCAGTTTCATAATAATAATCCACACATATACCCTGAGTTTGAAAAAAGAATAATGAATTACTCTAGGTATGTAGATCGTGGACTCAATGCACGATTTGTATTTGAGCAAATGAGATTAGACTATCGTATAAAAACTAGAGATTCTCATGGTGAAAAACTTGAGCCTTATAAATTACCTAATGCAATGATAGCTTATTACTCAAGATATTTTATTCACAATCATCCAGCAAAAGAGAATCTCTTTGTCCATAAAACTCTTAAATATGAACCTGACTTTACAGTTATGTAAACAAAGAAAGAGTATTAACATGAGTCAGGAACAACTGGCTCATGTTATAGGAGTGGACACAACTACCTTGCAAAGATGGGAGAATAATAGTAAGACTCCCAGCTTATATAACTTTTGTTGCTGGGTAGAATCTCTTGGGTTACAAATCAAAATCAAAAAGAAAAGTAACACCAAGAAAAATAATTTGTGAATCCTGTAATCTAAACACAGACTTGTTTGTAGCTATACTGAAAAGTATTGAGCCAACAAAACATTATTTGATCTGTTTAAACTGTTATAAGGAAGATATATGGCAAACAAGAATCGCAACAAAGGAAGCTACCACGAAAGGTGGTTCGTCAAATGGTTCAAGTCACTCGGCTTTGAAGCAAAAAGACAACCGCTATCAGGATCATTGGGAGGAGAATACTCAGGAGATATCATCCTTCACATCAAGGGACAACGACTGGTAGCTGAAGTAAAGTACCGAGACAAAAGTAATTTTCCTAATCCTTTCAATGTGTTAGACAATCGTGACATAGCATTGTATAAAAGAAAGGTAGGGAAACCTAACACCCTCGTAATCATGAGTGGTGAACAATTTATAAATTTATTAGGAGAGTAATATGTCATTCATATTGATGGCTCATGCTATGAAATTAGAAATACCTGATCCATATGCAAAGTGGCTGCTATTATGTTTAGCTGATTATGCAAACGAGGATACACGTTCATGTTTCCCCAGCATAAAAACATTATCTAAACGTACAAGCATCAGTGAATCAACACTGTATGTAAAACTAAATTGGTTAGAAGAACACGGATACTTAACTAGAATATCAGGTTCACATAATAAATCAAATGTTTATACAATACATCTCGGAGTACTCCGAGAGACGGAGGGGGTACTCCGACAGTCGGATACTAACCTATCATCTAACCTATCAAAAACAAATAGAAAGAAAAGAAGAGGTTTGTATGATGGTTGGAAACCATCAAGCAAATGTCTATCCAATCTCAAAGAAAAATATGGAGAATTAAATTATGAAGATGAAACCGATAAGTTCATTAACTACCACCTTGCGAAAGGAAGTGTCTTTATCAACCCAGAAAGAGCGTACCTCAACTGGATCAGGAACGCAGTTGAGTATCAAGCAAAAGACAAACGCTTTAGAGAATTTAAAAAGAACACAGTATCCAGCAGAAACGGATCTAACTCTTCGGTATACGCTCGACTCCATAACAAACTGCACAACTGATCTAAGATATGAGAACTTAAACCTCCCGACAGAGAAACAATATACAGAGGCAAGGAGTGCTGTATTAGCAAGCCTAGTACCTTTGCCTATAGAGGAGCTGATTCAACGCCTGACGCACCTTACAACGCTACTGAGGATGCCTTTTGGTTTTACTTCTCCAGATGATATTGCTGTTCGTATAAAATCTATGGCTCATAAACTATCTGATGTCCCTGCTGACATTGCAATCTATGCAATAGATTATATTGCAGACCACAACAAAGAGTTTCCTTCTTGGTCAGAGGTTGCAGCAATAACAAAACCAAAAACAAAACGCAGGGAAAACATACTTATTAACATAGAAAAAAAAGGAAAGGAAAACAATCATGCCATTACCAATAATACCTCTTGATTATGTAGCGGAAACTTTAAAAGAATCCGGTGAACGTTTTTATATTTCAGAATATATTTGGAAGAATAGTGGGGGTAATTGTACCTATCGCAAGGGTGAAGAAACCTATGAAAAGGATGCAAAAGAATTTGTAAATGAAAAGTTCAGTAAGTATAACTGGTGGCACAATAAACACTCAGACTTCTGGACATTTGTTAAAGATACTAACGAAGAAAACTTTGAGTTTGAATGGAATAAAATAACTATTCAAGTAAAGATAAACCACTTTGGGTATTGCTTGCAAAGAAATGGTGGAACACATCACCATGCATGGGAGCTGCAAACCAAAGGAAATAAATTATCATTTGTTAAGATGGAGAATGGAGTTTATACCACTGAAGGAGTAACTCCATTACCTATTACTAGCACTGGCTTTACATCTGGTCACATACTAAAACGTGATCCATTTGATTACATCAAAGCTAATGAACTCAAGGAATATTTACTTGAAGAACTTGGTGACCCACCATCACAAGGGGAGTTATTCTAATGCTAACAACAGGATCATTTATAACTGGAACAGTAAAAGTTTACAGTACTTTAATTATGTTAAGCTTTCCAACTATAGAGGAATGTACTGAAGTACATAATAAAGTACATGGAAATGACACTAAGTGTTTTGTAACTTACAAAGATACTTATACAATACCACCTATTCCACCAAACAAACCAAAGGAGATAATTGAATATGAATATAAAGAAGTATACCCATAAAATAAAAAAGTATTCTGAGAAGTGGTTAAAGAAACCAGAGGTAATAGAAATTTCTTTACCTTATATTCCAGAAAAATTTACAAGACCAGATGAAATTGCAGAGTCATATCATATTGATATTAATAATAAAAAAAAGGGTAGCGAATAGCTACCCTAGTTATTAACAAAGAAATATGGATGACTACATAACAAAGTCAATCAAAGTATATATTGCTTGCATACCAATGTAAATAATATATAATAAAAAAAGGAGAGAAAAATGGAGAGAATCGGATTTATCGGTGGGTCAGATGCTGTGCAGATTATGCATGGTGATTGGCAAAAGCTATGGGAAATCAAAACTGGTAGAGTGCAGCCAGATGATTTGTCTAATAATTTTACAGTACAATCAGGCGTGTGGAACGAGCAGTTTATACTCAGCTGGTTTGAAAAACAAAGCCAGTTGAGTATAGATAAACAACAAGTTCTTGTATCTAAAGTTCATAACAATGTTCCATTACAAGGAACGATTGATGCGACAGTAAGGAGTCAAGCGTCAATCGTTGAGGCTAAAGAAACGAATCAATTTAATAATTTTGAAACACAACTTAAAAGATATATGCCACAAATACAATTTTACTTAGGCATTAGTAATTACTCAGACTGTTTCTTTGCAAATAAATTTGGCAACTTAAGATTTGAATACAGAAAAATATCTTTTAATCAATCATACTTCTCAAGCTTAATAGCTAATGTAAAAATGTTTTGGAGTCATGTGGAAAATGATACACCACCAGATCCAAACTATAATGTTACACCAGATAGTATAGATAACATACTTGTTGATGACATGATTAAACGTGATGCTTCAAAAGATAATCACTTTGTTAGTCTTGCTCATGGCTTTCTTGAAACGCAAGACAAAGCAAGTAAGCATGAAGAAATAAAAAAAGAATTAAAATCAATGATGCTCAAGAATGAAAGAGAGGTTTATTGTGAGCAACTAAAACTAAAGAAAGATAAACGTGGTGCAATTCGCATAACAACAAACAAAGGAGAGAATGATGGGTGATAGTAGTAATATTTATCTAGCAATAGAAACTGCCAGGTTAAATTTTAAACCAATGAAACAATCTGGTAAAGCACAGTTTGGAAAACACTTTACTATTAAAGATATATTAGGAAGTGTTGAACACGCACTGATACAAGAAGGTGTTTCCATTACTCATGAAACACGCATTGATCTAAGTTCCGGTGTTCCAGTAGATATCTTGGTCACAAGACTTGTGCATATCCCAAGCAAAACAGAAATAAAATCTGAGGTTATTTTAAACCACATGAACAGAGGACCACAAGGAACAGGCAGTGCAATAACTTACATGAGAAGATACACACTGCAAACAATGCTTAACCTTACACCAGATGATTCAACAGAAGATGATGCAGACTTTGCTTCTACTGGTGTTAAACGAAAAACAATATAGGAGATTAATATGTCAGAAGAATACAGTGATACAAACAGTGGTGCAGTATTCCCACCGTTCCCAGATCAAAAGTATATATTACAAGGTAGCTTAGATATTGAAGGAGCAAAGCATAACGTTGTTGTTATCAAAGGTAAAACAAAAAAAGGTGTAGACATTGTAAAATTCTACACAGAGTTTTGTGCAATTTTTCCTAATGATAAAACAAAAGAAACTGCTCCAGATTATACTGGTAAATGTAATGAAAGGTTTAAATTTTCAGAACATGATATAAGAATTGCTGCATGGGTAAAAGAATATAAAGATGCAAAATATATGAGCCTTCAAATAAGTGAAGCAAAACCTAATGAAGAAAAACCTATTGATGTCAAAGAAAAAAAGAGTGATAGTTTAGATGATATACTTGACGATGATATTCCGTTCTAGTGTTCATGGACTTATCTCTCCATTTGTCATGAACATAGGGGTAGGAAGTTGATTACCTTCTTCTTACCCCACATACAGTTAGGGGGTACATTCAAATGAAACAATGGGAATCGCTTCTTTACATAATGTACCTCCTATCACTGGACATACTGGACATACTGGATACCAGTAGAAAGGAAATAATATGAACAGAGCACAATTTTTAAGAGAGGTAGGAGATACCCTCAATAAAAGACAAGCCCTTTATGGACACCCAAGCGATAACCTAAGAGCTATTGCTAAGTCTTGGTCAGAATATAAAGGACAAGAGTTTAATTATCTTGATGTCTGTATTATGATGATACTAACCAAAGCAATGAGAGCTAAAGAAGATCCGTTGCACTTAGATACTTACAAAGATATAGCTGGATACTCAGCCCTAGCAGTAGAACTTATAAGTACATTAGTTCGTAATGAGGACCATCAAGAAAAGGCCGACGCTGTTGAGACCGTCTTAAATCAATATAAGAGTTCATAGCATCTTCAGCAGTACCTTTGTAGCTTGTAATACTAGCTTCACTCCAAGCAGCACCCCACTTAATAGGAATGTTTCCTAATTGAATTGCTGCTTTCTTCATTGCATCACAGATATTATCATACACATTTAACTCCCAACAAGCCTGACCATCAGGACTATAAGCCATAAGATCAACTGCGTGTGCGTATCCATCTGTTTGAATTAAGTGATAGCTTTTATTTGTTTGTGATCTACCAGCCTTAACTAACTCCTCTTGTTGAGCCTTGGTTCGAACCCCATATGTAACTCCAAAGTCCACAGTAGAAAAAGTAATGGCTAATTTAACAACCTCAACTAACTCTGGGTGAACACCATCAAGCTTACCTAAACTTCTATTTGATAATTTAAACATCTATCCTCCTATTTGAAATCTTGTTCCTCTTTTATTTCTAAATAAAGGAATGTTAACATTAAACTTTGCACCAGTAATTTTTAAACCATCAAACACAGGAGCAAGCTTAACAGTATTAAATACATCACCTAATAATATATACTGATCTCTCCTAGTTCTTTGACCAAAACCAGTCCTCATTGAATTAATTGTAACTAATTCAGTTGTTGATAAACCAACATCACCTGATGGATTTTGTTTATCTAAAGTAAAAGAACTATCATTAGGTTTGCCCCAATCAGCAGTCGTAATAGAATCATTTAAATAAATAACTTCTGAGTTTTCATCTACTGTAGTTGATATAGGAGTTGTTGTTGTTGCTAAAGATTGTTCATAAGCTTGGTTGTCATACACTTCTTGTTGCAAGCTTTGTTCAGCAACAGCTTTCTCCCAACCTGTGTTAATGTCAGCTTCTAATTGTAAGTCAGCAACAGAAGCTTCTTTCTTAGATCCTTCATACTGAGCATTAGCAGTAACTTCAGCTTGAAGGTCAGAAACAGATGCTGCTTTTTCTTGAGTAGATATTGATTGCTCATAAACTTTAGCATCTTCAACTACTTTTGTAATAGTACTTACTGACTTAGCCTTATCTTCTGCATATCCAAACGTACTACTTTGTGGAACTGTAGACTCAGACTTATCCTTAGATGGATCACCAGTTACAGTAGTACCTTTATAACCTTTAGGTTGAGCTTTAGCTTTCGCTGTATTTCCACCAGTGTTAGATGTAAACTTTCCTTTTACTCCATATCCATCTACCATTATTTCTTACCTCCAAAGAATTTAGTTGCTGATCTTATTCCAAAAGATGCAGCAATCACAACACCAAAAGAATATGTATACCAAGCTGGTGCTTGTTCTAATGCTTGGAATCCCGCAAATGCCATCTCTCTTGTTGTGTCACTAATAAAACAAAGAAGAAAAGGAATTGATAGTAAGACTGTAATCCACTCATCTTTCCAGCTAGATTGTGTAGCTCTAATAGCTTCTAAATCCCAATCAATCTCACCAGTTAATTGTTTCTTTTGTATCTCAGCCTTAACCTTTTGAACTTGTATCTTGCCATCCATATAATTAGTGGCAAGAGAGCTAATAGACTTAATGATCCCTAGTACCATTACCATTCTCCTTTACTTTTTCTATAGTATTCCCGGCAATATAGCTCCCGATTATGCCTAACTGTGCTATGATGAATGTCGTACTAACTGACACAAGATGATCGAGTCTAGACTCAGGAACAAATTCTGGAAAGGTAAGTATAGCTACAAAAGCTACAGTAGCTATAGATTGAAACCAAATTAATACTCTAATCTGATCTGCTTTTTTATCAGCGTTATCCATACGAATACGCTTTTGCTCTCTTGCTAACTCAGCATCTAATTCTGCATCTGATAAAACTGAATCTCCATTAGTGTCAGCCCTTGCATACTTAGAATCTTTTTGTAATGTCTTGCTCATTTTATTAACAACCATTTAGGTTCAAACAATACACACCAACCATAGGATAAAAGAATAATCAATACAAATATTATATCTCTCTCAGACATCTTGCTGTTTCTTTAACCATATAACAAAGAAAACAAAACCAATAACTGTTATTATTAAAACAACAAAAAAGAATCCTTCAATTAGTTTTTGCTTTAGCTCTTCTCTTTTGTAGATAGCTTCTTGTCTTTGTTTACGGATAGTCCCTTCCATCTTTAATAAATCATCCCAAGCTTTAACCCCAAATTTAAACTTAACGTATTGTTGTAACTCATATCTTTGCTTATCACGTGTTTTCTCTGCAACCAAAGACTGCATAGCAGCAGCCTCTATTGAATCACCACTTAACATCTTTCTATAAAACGGAGGGTTTTTTGTAGCCTTTACTGCTTGGTCAATATCTGAACTGGCCTTCATCCACCTGGATAAATCACCACCCATCTGTTCAATATCTCTACCAACAACAAAGGCTTTTTTTAAGTTGTTGAATGCAGCTGTCGATAAACTTACAGCAGTAGCTATCGACGCTGGATCAAGCATTACTTTTTCTTAGAAGCCATTATCTTTTTTTTAAGACTAGCTGGCAATGTCTTTTGCTTAGAAGTCATGCTACCTTTTTTTGGTGGCCTACCTTTTTGTGAGCCGTATGTTCCTTTACCCATTGGCATTTGCTTTCTCCTTTTCTTCTGGTTTTAAACTTTCTACCAACAAAGAAGTAAACTGGTTTTGTGCAATCTGAACTTGGTCAAGATTAAACTTCATGTTGTTAGCCTTTTGCATAAGATGCTGCACCTGAGAAATGTAATACTTCTGTTGATCGTTTAAATCATCTGGATTGTAGTCAGTACCATCTATAGAAATAATATTTGTTTTTGCTTCTTCCATTACCAAGGCACTCCTGATGCTGTTACTGGTGCTTTACTAGTGGCTATCATTGAAGCTACGTTATCCTCTGTTGCTTTAACTTGATCTTCACCCATGATTGCTTTGCACCAATTTATACAATTCTCGTGAGTTACATCATTATAAGGAATAAAATCTCCACTGGGTTCTGGGATGCTAATTGAACCATAGCGTCTACCACTATGCAACACACCATCTACTGTCTCTTTGTCTGTGCATTCCCAATGAAGAGTAGATATTTGGTCATCTCCTTTTGAACCTTTTAAGGTTCTTTCTGTTTGTGAAATTGTCCATGTTACTGCCATCTTAGCCTCCTTCTAATGCTGTTACTTTAGCTTCAAGCGTTTCTATCCTCGTCATTGCTTCTTGCAGTGCCTTAATTGCTTTCATATACAAAACAGAATAGCTTACTTTTTTAACGTTTTCTTTTGTTTCCTTAACGTCACCAACTTTTTTTCCATCTGGAATAGTGTCTCCATCTTC
>TARA_R110002012_G_scaffold57649_2_pt1 | contig 14643 bp, 2 predicted proteins | sample TARA_R110002012 | Tara Oceans TARA_R110002012 (sample SAMEA4396515) | marine metagenome | biome: Westerlies Biome; feature: [DCM] deep chlorophyll maximum layer (ENVO:01000326); material: water (ENVO:00002006), including particulate matter (ENVO:01000060) such as... | depth 40 m
ATCTGCATCTGATTGAAAATCAGTATCAGAATCATAAAAACCAAAAGGGGTTTCTCCTGCAAAAAATGATGATGAGCCGGGCCATATAGAAATGTTTGCCATAATATAGTAGGTTTGTTCCTATATAAATATAATAAAATATTAAATTAATTAAATTAATTATTAGACGGATATTAAACTCTAGCTAATGTTAATAATACACCATGTAGAGCAATTGTTGTTGCACGCGGAGTAAATGCTATATTTAGTTGTTCACTAACTGCACATGTCCAATCTGTAATATTTTGCGAAGTATTTGTAGCAACTCTATTTGCTAATGTTGCATAAGATACTCCATGAGTACCTCTCCATCGTTTTACGGTTAAGCCAGTCGATACTGCAGTAGATGTGAAGGCATGTACATGAGTTACTTTTTTTCTATCTATTCCTGCAAAATCATAATATAATGTAGTTGCTCGGTCTGTTACTTTTGCAACACCTTCGTCATATGTTGCTGCAGATCCGTAAAAACGAGTTCCTGGAATCCACACATGATGTGCAGTAGCACCCGCACCATATGATCCTTCCGCTGGGGGTGCTATAGAAGCTGTGGCTAAATCTCGTAGATAATCATCTGTCATTACTCCCCATGCAGTTGCAGTTGCTGCTGGTAATGATGCATCTGTTCCATCCGATGAATTAATAGTTAGTGCAGTATCACGTGCTGTTACTGATAAATTGGTAGATACATTAGTATTTTTAGCAGTGTTAGCAGCAATTGCATCAAAATTTTCATCTGTCATTGCACCCCAGGCATTTGTAGTTGCTGCGGGGATACTAGCATTAGTACCATCTGATGAATTAACTGTTAATGAAGTTCCGTTTGCTGTAACAGATAAATTAGTTGCTGTATTTGATGTTACTTCAGATCCTAAATAACGATGAATTTCTTTTACATCTTCATTTATCTTTTGAATTTGAAATAATATAGCCCCTTCAGCAGGAAATGCATCTAATTCTAAATGTTTACCACCTTCAAATGATTGTGATATTCTTGTTAATTTAGTGTTATCTGTTATTTTATGTCTATCTTCTGATTTTCTTTGATCTAATGCCATAATTTTTATATTAATGTTAATGTTACTGTTGCACCATGTATATGGACTGTATTTGCTCCTGGTGTACATTTTATTACTAAATCTTGTGTTTCTGTAGAAGGAATATTTGTAATTGCTTTATATTCATTAAAATCAAATTGTGTTTCTGAAATAGCATTATCAGCACCTGTCTTATAATTAAATGAACGAGCTATAGCTGCATTTGATGTATTAGCATTAGCATGTACTTGTACATGAGTTACTTTATGTAAAGGTGGTATTTCTACAAATGCGTATAAATCATCTACACTTGAATGACCTCTAACTCCTAATGTATTTGATACAGAATCATCTAAGAATGGAGATCTTCCTGAATCTGGATTATTAATAAATTGATTAGGTAATACTTTAATAATTGAAACACTTCCTGATAAAGCATGTATTTTAACAGGTGCGTCATTTTGTAAAAATTTGTTACCTATAATATCACCACTTGAGCTTATATTACCTGAAGACGTTACATTACCAGTAAATGAAGGGTTAGCTATTGGTGCTTTTGCATCTATGTTTGTTTGTAAAGTAGAGCTTGAAGCGTTAAGTTGAGTAATACTTGATTTTGCATTTATGTTTGTTTGTAAAGTAGAGCTTGAAGCGTTTAATTGAGTAATAGTTGAGTAAGATGATAAATCTTGGTCACCAGTATTTGTACCACTTAAATTAGAACCTACGACGGTACCACTTGCACTTACGTTATTTGAAGCTGTTACATTGCTTCTTAAAATGATAGATGTTAAAGCACCACCTGCCTTTCCTATATCAACTGTATCAGTAGTTGAATTAACAAATATTCTTCCAGTAGTTCCGGAAGTATCTAAAGCTGTTTGGTTATCTACTATAAAAGCACTTGAACTTACAGTACCGGCTGTTAACTTATCAGCTATAAAAGCATCATCAGTTGATGTAAAATGCTCTGCTTGTATAATACCAACAGCTGTTATATTGTTAGCGATAATTGTCCCACTAGAACTTATGTTATTTGAAGCTGTTATATTTCCGAATAATACATTACTACTTGTAACTGCTAAATGTACTAAACTTTGGTCACCTGTATTTGTACCTGATAAGTTTGAGCCTACGACGGTACCACTTGCACTTACATTACCTGAGGCTGTTATATTATTATTTACTTTAATTCCTGTTGAATGTACTTGAAGAGTATCATTATCTGCTACTGCCAGATTTATAGCACTACCATCCCAATATATTCTTTCTACATCATTGGTTGATCCTACAAAATTAAGTCCTTCACTTTGACCCTTTAAAAATATTGAATTTCCAATTATATCACCACTTGCACTTATATTACCACCTACTGTAATATTACCTGTGGTTTTAATTGCAGGGATTTTAATAGATGATGTAAAAGGGAAAGAAGAGCCAGAAATTGTATCAACGCGCATCACACCTGATGATCTAATATCACCACCTACATCTAATGTATATGATACAGTGCTTTTATTAATACCTACTTTATTATCTTGTATTCTAAAATTTGGATGTCCAGCATTACCACCACCATCATTATCATTTAATGTGCTTCCAGAGGTAATTTTAAAGTCTCCATCATGTGAATCAATACCTACAGCATAATTAGAATTACTTCTATCTGCTTCAAATTTTATAAATGCATCTGCATTATCTACTGCTGTGCCTAAATATGATATATCACCCCCACCTTTATTTTTTATAGTAAGTGTTGGACGTGTACTAGCTGCAAGTAATATATTATAATCATCATTAAAGAAACTACGTCCTCCTATTATATTACCACTTGAACTTATATTACCCGAGGATGTTATATTTGTAAATAATACACTACTACTTATTGCTGCTTTAGCATTTATATTTGTCTGTAATGCTGAGCTTGAAGCGTTTAATTGAGTAATAGTAGAAAATGATCCAGTTTGTGTATTAGTAATAAATGAACCAGTTTGTCCATTAAATGAACCTGAAATTCCTGCTGCTGAAAAAGGCGAACTAAACGAACCTGAAATTCCTGCTGCTGAGAAAGGTGATGAGGTTAATACATCTAATCCATTTAATTGTAAATTACTTCCTGAAATAAATACAGAACCTGTAAATAAGTGTGTATCATTTAATGTATCACCAAATATAGTTGAACCTGAACTAAATGACTGAGTCATATGGGTTACTGAAGAAGATACAATATATTTTTCGGCTGTAATATTACCTGTAGCAATTATATTATTGAAAGTAACATTATTATTTAATAAAGCAAATGATGCTGTGTCTGTAGGCACTAAGAATGAACTTGTGTCTGAATTTGTTAATAAAGAAGCTGAAGTAAATGTTCCTCCATCTAAATTTAAAACACCTGTTACATCTAAATTACCTGAAACTGTAAGATGATCTGCTATTTTTACAGTTCCTGTAGTTGATAATATTTGAGGATTTGATCCAAGAGATGGGTTTCCCCCTTCTATTACTATTTTATTAGAAGAAGGACCTACATTTAAAGAACCAATATTTTGATTATTTCCTACATTTATAATATCTGTAATAATAGTACCACTTGCACTTATATTATTTGAAGCCGTAATATTTGTAGTAGTAATATATTCGTCAGCTTTAAAGTAATTATGTGCTCTAGTTTCACCACTTTCACTAACTGAAAAATGTCTAATTCCAAGTGCACCCGGTATAGGACTATTACTTTCAACTACAAATTTAGCATCACCTCTAACTTGATCAGCATCTAATAATATAGCAAAACTACCTGATCCTTTCTGAGTAATTGACCCCATTCGTAAATCACCACTTAATACAGTAGATTCAGCTCTTAATACAGTAGAAAATTTACCTGTAGGATTTGCATGTACTGCTATAAATCCTTGATCTTGTTCTCCTATTTGTACTGAACCTGAATTTCCAAATCCTATTTGTAATTGTTTAGTTCTAATAGGAGCAAGTTCACTACCAGATTTAAATTCAAACGAATGAGTTGAGCCTGATTTAATTATTTCTAATTTTGCTACTTCTGATGATTGTGATATTTCTGTAGTACTTCCACTATAAAAAAAGATAGTACCTCTATCTATATGTAATTCTTTAACAGGTTTATGTTTATCACCAAGTAATAAAGCTGTACCTGCCTTGCTTACAACTCTATCTCCTACAATTAATCTTCCTGCTATAATAGCACTACCTGTTACTGATAGGTTGTTCTTAATGTGAGTATCAGCATTAGTATTAACTTTTCCTATTTCAATAGGGGCATTTAAAAGAGATGTGATGATATTTGTACTTATAGTTGTTGAACTTAAAGAAACCCCATTACCTAATTTTATAGTTCTTCCTAAGGCTAATTCTACATCATTATCAAAATAAGTTTTGGGTCCAATATGAACATCATAAAGAGGGGAATTTTTTCCTATACCAATTTTTCCAAAAGCATTTATAGAAAATTTAGAATCACCATTTAAACTATTATCATGGTGAGTTATACTAAATGTACCTGCTGGTATATTGTTAAGAGTATTAGAATTACTTCCATTATGTAAAAATTCTATACCATTTAATAATCCTGTTGGTGCTTTACTTTGAAAAAATATTTTATTTATTGTTTGATCATCTTCTCCACTAGCTTCTATTAAAATACCTTCATTATCAGGTGTACTAGTATCATTTATATTAGAAATAAAAATATTACCACTAACATTTAATGTTGATGAAGTAGCACTAGTGCCAATTGCTACTGGACCTAAAAATTCACCACTTTCAGATACAATAAGAGATCCTGAAATTTCCCAATTGTCATCAACTATGGTACTACGCTCTCCTCTTATTATACGAGTACTAACTAACATCCCAGTATTTTGATCATACCCTACATGTTGAGCTCTAGCATCAAATGTACCTAATTGTAAAAATACATTACCACTTGTCTTTATATCACCGCTTGCACTTATTTCACCTGATGCTGTTATATTAGTAAATGTTTGCAATGAACTTGAAATAATTCCTTCTGGTAACTGAGCAGATTCTGAAATTACACCCGATGGTAAATTTGTTTTGATTTGGGCGGCACCTGAGATTATATTACTTCCAGTTATGTAACCTTGCCATGAACCTGAAATGTCTGAATCAATTTGGGCGGCACCTGATATTATATTACTTCCAGTTATGTAACCTTGCCATGAACCTGAAATGTCTGAATCAATTTGGGCGGCACCTGATATTATTCCACTTGGTAATTGGGATGATCTTGAGATAAGTCCACTTGGTAAACCTATAAAAGAATTTGCTATAATTGCTCCGCTTGCGCTGATTATAGAAGAAGTTATAGAATTAACAACATTAATTTTTTGAAAAGTTGAAGTAAAATTTCCTAATTGTTCTATTTCACCCAATATTTCAATCTTATCCCCACTAGCACTAAGAAAACTAGTACCACTACCATCTAATATAATTTTACTAGTAGAATTACCTAAAATACTATTAGATTGCATGTCTAAGTTTCCTCCTAATTGTGGAGAACTATCTTCTACTAAAACAGGAGTCGCAAGATGACTACCACTAGCAATTTTTATATCACCCCAATATAAATTTCCACCTCTATTGTGAATTTTTCCTGCTCCAAAAGAAGTTGAAGAACTATCTATTTGTATAAAAGGTGATGAATTTGATATTATTAAAGATCCTGTTAATACTGCAGAACCTGAAAATGGAAACCCTGTTCCAGTTCCACTACCTCCACCACTACCATAACTTCCTGTAAAATAAAATTGACCTGAAGCAGTGTCATATACTACTGAACGAACTTGTTTTTCATGGGGGAGAGGTGAAAATGATAATGAAGCAAATAATAATCCACTAGCGCTTAAATTGCTTGAAGTTATATTAGATGTAATAATATCAGGACTTCCTGATAATCCATATGATAGTGAGGATGTGTGAGCAAAACTAGAAGTTCCAAATAATTCATTATTATCTTCTAATGTTATACTACCAGAAGTAAATATAGATCCTGTAAATTCGTGTTTATTACCACTTCCTGAACCAAAAATATTACTTCCTGAAAGAACTGAAATGTTTCCATCTGAAAAAGTAAACCCATCAAATGTAAGATTACCATCTATATTTAAATCATTAGTTACATTTAAATTATTAGTTACATCTAAATTAGTGGTGGTTATATTAGTAGAAGATAAATTACTTATAATACTATTATTATTAGACAATAAATTTATTCTCCCACCACCAAATATAATCTTACCATTTGTATTTAAATCTCCTCCTAATATAGGGTTTGTATCACTAATTATTTCAATATCTTTAATGTTTTTTGATTGTTGATTAACAAAAAGCATTGTTTGGTTCGATGATAAATCTGTACTAGCAAATCCTTCATATAAGTTTACAACATCAATTATTTCTTCGCCTTCTTGTCCTAGTGAGATTGAAGAGGACATTTGAGGAATAATTAAAGGGTTTACAGATACTTCTGCAGTACCAAAAGCACCCGCTCTAAGAAATTGATTTTCACGACCTTGTATTTCAATTGTATATGTATTTTCACCATCTGAATTTAATGTATGACCCCCTGAGGTAAAAATTTGATGTTGTGCAATATTAAATTGTAATAAAGCGTCTTCTTCTTGTAAACCAAATTCTACATCATTATAACCTGCTCTAAGCATTTCTGTTTGGTATGCTTTAATGATTGATCTTCTATTAGGATTCGGTTGACCTACACTACCATTATCTAAAGGTAAATTTCCTACATCTGTTCCTACAATCCCAAACCGTATATCTGAACTTGTAGGTAAAGTAAGAGGAAACATTTGACTATTATATGCAACTACTCTTTCATCAGTTTCAAAATATTTAAAAGGGTTTGGATGAGTATCTTTATACCAACCATAAGAAAATGATCCTAAAGGATTCTCAGTGCTTCTTAAAGGAAAAGGATGTCCTGCTCTGGCACCTACTTTAAATTGTGCTGTACCCCCTGCAAAATAACTTGGTTGGTTATCAATTTTAGAGATAATTGTACTTGAGGGTCTTACAAATTGGAAAATATTCTGATTGTCCCCTACTCCTGTGCCATTTGCTAATAAAAGTGGTTGATTTTTACTCCCACTTTTACCAAAACGGTTCCATGGAGTTGAGGCCCAACCTAATGTTTCATTATCTGAAAACCATATAGGACCACGATTAAATAAACTGTCAGGAAAATCATCACTGAATCGATTCATAGATTTTCCTGTTTTACTATTAAACCAATTATTTCCTGTTGATCCTGTGTATAATTTTTCACTTATATGAAAAAGTGATTTTTGAAATTCTTCTGTAAAGTTTATAAGGGGTGTAGATGTACCGCCACCCATAGTCATTACTGTTGTATTATTAGTATCAAACCAATGACTAGAAGATACAAGTGAATTTGATAAAAATGTAGATGATGAAACAAATAAACTACATGTTAATAGGTTCTCTGCAGTTGATGATGCTAAGGGTGGGAGATTGAACTTCAAGCCCCATTCGTTACTGCTTCTTTTTTGTTCAGCTTGTGCTGCTGCTAAACCACTATGAGGAAATGTATTATTATCTTCTCCAGAACCTGTGTATGCCCATACAAAATATTCATGTTGGGCTAAAGGAAATCCACTACTTCCTGATACTATAGAAGGATTAGATCCTGTTTTAAAAGTTATTGTGTTAACTAATGAGGGATCACATTCAACTGAAGAAGTAAAACTAAGAATTGTTCCACTACTAGTTACGTATACTCCATTTTTAAATCTAAAATAATCATTTTTAAGATTACTATCATTTTTTGTAAAACTACTAGATTGTTTAGTTATATAAAATGCTAATCTGTCATTCTCGGGGGCCCCGTAATCGGGCTGATCTAGAAAATAAATATTAGTAGTTTTAGATATTTCACTAGCTAATGTTTCATTAGAATCTACATTAGTTAGTAAAATTTCTACAGTATTTCTTTTAGTTTGTCTTAAAGCTTGATTGCGGGTTGTGAATATGGAAGAAGATAAATAGTGTGTTTTAGAATTTCTAGGTTGAAGATTTGATATATAATATTTAAATGTTACATCACCAATATTCAATTGAAATTGTTGTCCTGGAGTAATACTAGCATGTTGTAAATCTACAAGTCCTGTTGAAGGGTTATTCGAAGCTGGGGAATTATCATAAGTTACTCTAGAAGTAAGAAAAGGAGTGGTTTGGGTTAATAATCCTTCTGGAGTATGTGTATAAGGAAAAATAGGTCTAATACTAAATGGTGAAGACTCGATTATTCTGCCCCCATAAGGATTTAAAATGGGATATGAATCATTCGCTAATTGTGCATCAGTACTATAATTACTATAGCTACTCTCATTTAATATACAAGGATATTCTGTTGATTTATTAAGATTGTTCCAGGGATTATTAGAAGTAAAAGTATCTTTTTTATATTGAGTAGAATCTGTTGATAAAAATCTTAAAGGATATATAGTAGAACCAAATCCTGTTGCATTTGAATAGCCCTCACTAGAAGTAATATAATACCCTAAGTAATTACTAAAAGATTTACTAGTAAAAGGCATTGGAAGTCCTGTATCATGATATGAAGAACTAAAGAAGGGTGTATCTATGTTTGAAAAGAAAATATTTGATCCCCCTTGATGGTTAGTATAATACCATGAAGGAATACCATAATAAATTTGTTTTACTGTTAATAGAGGAATGGTTTTATTTTCTCCTAAAGCTACAGAACTTGTAAGTTCAATAGAAGCAGATAAATGATCTGAAAAATTATTATTAATGTAATCTCTTAATTCTGTAGCTATAGATCCTGAAGATTTACCTGAAGGGTCATATAAAAATCTATTGTTATTACTACTAGTAACATACCCATAATTAAAACCATGTGTATGTGGGTCTAATTCTGTTATAGGGTAAATTTGAGTACCTAATTTATAACTTGGTATATGTTTATTAGGAAAATGACTACCCGTAGCTGAATTAAGAGAACTTGAAAAACCTAAAGCATAACCATATGGAAATTGGATAATAGGGACTCCTGTTTCTCCATAAATTAAATGGTTTCCTCTATAATCATTAGTATTAGGGTCAGTTAAATGAATAGTGTTTAAAAATAACCAAGAATCACATGATGAAGTTACATAAGGAAAACCATCTGAATCAGCGTTATGCATTATAGCTATAGAAGATTTAAATTGGACTTCTTCTCTGGCAAAATCTTTTGTAAATTTTAAATGTTGAAAAGATGAACCTAACTGACTTAAATCAACTGATGTATTTCCTAAAGAAAGTATTGAATTATCAGAATCAAAACTTAAATCTGTTTCAGTTGCAACATCTATAGTTCCTCCTACTCCGGCACTACCTGTTTTTCCTATATATCTGTAACCTTCTATCCATAATGGATGTTGGTAACTAGATAAATCTGGTTTTTCACCTGGGTTAAATCCTGTTTTTTGGTGGCCAAATAGTAAAGTTCCTTCTCTATAATCAAAAATCCATCCTGAAGTTATATTTTCTTTTTCGTCTGAGGTGATTGCGCCATGAAAATTAACATCAGGTCCAGGGTAACCACCCTGATTACTTCTAAGAGAAGGATAAATTTTAACTTGATAACCTGATCCAAATTTAAAAGGAGATATAAAATTATCTACTCTTTGTTTTTGATGAGGAAATATAGTATTAAGAGAAACTTCTTTAGTTTGAGGATATCCAAATAGATTGTGAACTGGAGGATAATTCTCATTATTTACATATACAAAATCATACGTAGTTTTATCTAAAATTTCGGGTCCAGGAGAATAAGCTATATAAAATTGATTATTTGTGTCTTGTATTTTTGTTAAAGGTAATAAAACTTTTTCTACTGCAGGATTTGATGTTTGATCAGCATTAGCTACTGAAACTAAATTCCCTCTAGTTATACTTTCTAAATCATCAGTTATAGAAGCATCTAAATTTGCACCAAGTTCCCATGTAGCTTCTGATGCGGGTTTTATAATACCATCATCATCTTGTAATGTTCTAATTATAGTATCTGAATCTGTCATAAGATCAGAAGTAGTAACTGTAAAGCTTTTAGAAAATAATTCAAAATTAGGATTTGATATGAGAGTCTTTGAATTTAATACTTGAAATATTCCTTTAAAAGCTATAGTAGTTTTTTCAGCTTCTATAAGAGGTAATAATCCTTGACTTAATGCATCATTAATATTAGTAGACATACTTTATTTATTTATAATAAATATATATTTTTTATTTTTCAATTGTTTAAATTTATAAGGGGGTTCCATCAAAATTAAAACCATTACTTATATTAGGTGAAAATCTTATTTGTTTTAATATTGGGGTAACTGACGGTATTGAGTTTTTCATAGCTATTTTTAATATTACTACCCCACCCGCATTACTAAGTGAATTAAATTGTCCTACATTACATTTATATCTGTATCTAAATAACCCATCTTCACTTGCAGCATTACCATTTATAGTATCAAATCTAACTTTTCCCCCCTCATTAGCTACCCAATTATTCTCCATTATTGTAGTTGAAAAACCAAAATTTGCATTAACCAAACCATAAGCCGTTCCTGGTCCTATTGTTTGAATTGGGAGACCATTATTATTAATATTTTTAGGTCCTGGAAAAGCAATAGATATATGCATGCCCCTACTAAATGTAGCTAAACCTTCTGAAGAGATGAATAAATCTACTCCACCTTGAACCCCACTACCATAAAAATTATCTTGTGCAGGTAGACTTGATGTAACTTCTATACTAAAAATATTACTAAAAGTTCCTCCAAAATCTCCTGGAGTAAAAGCAAATGCTCTATAAAATGTTCTTCCCAAAGCAGGAGATTGTGGAACGTTTGAATAATCTTGATCATGTGGTGTTGGAGCTATATTTTTAGAACCTGATTTAAAATCTTTAGTAGGAAACTTTAAATGATTTGTAATTGTTACTTGTAAATCATTAGTATTCTGTATATTAGTTGATGAATTATAACTACATGAAATTGAACTAGTAAATAAACCATAAACATCTGTACTTGTTATAGTACCAGGTTGGTTTAAAGATATAGATAAATCATTAATGTTTTCACCTTGGTTGGAAGATAATCTAAATTCTTCACTAGAAAAATCTTCTATTAAACGTGTTTGAGTTGAAACTGGTGGGTTTGCAAATCTACCTACAGTTAAAAGTTGATTCAGATAGTGAACACCATTAACACTACTTGTAGATCTTTGAAGTACTTCAAAATCAATTTGTCTAAATTCTCCCTTATCAGTAGTATAAAATATATCATTAGCCTCATCTCTTAATTCTTTTTTATCATTATATATAGTTAATGTATCACCTGCGGAAGAAGATGCATTAGTAGCAGCATTAATATTAGAAGGTGTAGGAGTCTCCTCCGCTAAAGCGGCTGCAGAGGCAGAAGCTTCTTTAGCTGCAGTGTGATTAGTAAAAGCAGTAGCTACCTCAGCAGCAGCAGCAGCAGCATTAGTTTCAGCAGTTTCAAATTCATTTACATTTATTCCTTTAATTTTCATATTTTGAACACTACCATGTGCAAAATTATTTGGTCCTAAATGGGTTGTTCCATTTGAATTACCTGTATTAGCTATTAAAAGTGGATCGGAATATCCTTCAAGACTTATTGAAGGAATTAAATCTACCATTGGTTGAGTATTGTAAAAATAATCACTAGTAGTAGAATAATGTCCACCATTGTCAAATACTAAACCTCTTTTATTACTAACACTAAGTATATTATGAGATAATTTTGTACTACTTGGACTATCTGATCCTGTAGCTATATGAAGATTAGTAAATGGATCCATTGATGCTATTGTACCGTTAGTTGTGGCTAAAGCATCATTAGCTAAATTTTGATAAATACTTGCAAAATTATATAATATATCTGTGTTTGGTTTAAAATAATGTATTCCTGATAAAGCAAATGAATTAGATTCATCTTGATGTTGAGGATTTATACCATTAAATCTAAAGGGGCTAAAAATATTAGAATTATTAACTGTGGTTGTTTTTGCTAATCTATAATATTCTGTGGCTCCAGTTAAGTCATGTTCATCATAATACCATTTAAATTCAGCAGCACTTTGGGTATTACTTTGAGATATATTATGGATAAGTTGAAGTACATTAGATCCACTTCTAGCTTTTTCAGTTACTTTTATAGTAGCATGCCAAGCTTGATAACCGTTAGGGAAAATTATATCACCATCTTGAATACTTTGTGAAATATTATTAAAAGGAGCTACTTTATTAAGGATTAATTCTCCTCCTCCACCAGTAAAACTTGCAGTACCATTATTTGTATATCCTGATAAAGTTTGTAAAGTGTATTTGTTATTTTTTACAAATTCGTTTTGTAAATTATAATTAACTACTGTAGCTCCATTTAATTTTACTTCTAATGATCCTGAATCCCCAAAATTATATGGTCTATTAAGTGTACTATAATTACCTGTATAGGTTGCTATTCCATCAGTATGAGTATGGAATGTTATGTCATCACCATTACCAAATCCTATTCTGTATAAATTAGTTACTGCTGGAGGGGCATCTGTTTGTTCGTCCATAGCATTTGCATGACTTGTTTCATAATTAACTAATCCATGTGGTAATCTACCATGGTAAAGAGTATTTTCCATACCTTCTGGATGACCATGGAATATTTTTGTAGTAAAATTGTCTGATTCTAAAGATTTTGGTTGAGCAGGAATTGTATGGAGTGTTACAGTTTCAGTGTCTTCAGCGGTTCCTACTATTTCATCTTCTACTTTAGATGTTATAGTAAATTTATTTATATTAGTATCATTATTTATATCACTTACATCTATTATAAGAGATCCAGTACCATTTGTGGGGTTACCACTTTCACCAAAACTATGATCACCAGTATTAATATAGGTAATATCTAATTCTTCTGGAAAGGCTGAACTTCCTGTTCTAAGTGTAGGTTTAGTTACATCATGATTAGTTGTAACATTAATAGTTTGATCACTACTATCATTATGTGGTTTAAGTACAAAATAATTTGAATTAGCACTGTCTGAAGGATCGAATTTGCTTTGAGAAAGATTTTCATTAAAAGTTAAACTAGTAATGTCTATAGTAGGTGATGGAGGACCTGTTACATCAATATCTATTTCATTAGAATTACTACTTGAAGCAAATGTAGTTCCTAAATCATCTACTTTAGAAGCAGAAGCAAGTATTATTTGGTTGTCTCCTACTCCAAATTCTAATGGGAAAAAACTTGAAGTATAATGAACTACTAAACCATTAATAGTATTTAATGATGATGATGATGATACGTCAGTTGATTGTGTACTAAATGTTATTGATGGAGAATTTAAAGTACCTTTTATAACTACTGTAGGTGTGAAATGTGTAATACCTATAGGGTCAGTTTGGGTTAATAAAACTCTAGCACTTACTAATTGGTTTTTAGAATTAACATTAGGGGCTAATGAATTTGATGAATGATTAGTTTCTGTTGTTGTATTACCATATAATATTTGGGTTGACCTTGCAGTTCTACTAACTCCTGAATTAGGAGTTCCTGACCCAGAAGTATTTTCTACTTCAATAGATAAATTACTAATTTGTACATCTGAAGATCCAATTACTCTAAAAGCAAGTTGTTTAGAAGTATTACTTGCATTAAGTAATTCTGATTGTGGATCTTTAAAACTAAAATTAACTGAATCATATTCATAAACATATCCTTCTGCCCCCAAAGCTAAACCACCACTATCAAAACTAGACGTATAAGATGAAGTTAATAAGAAATTTTCGTCATATCCTGATGTATGTAAATTAGCTGAAGCTGTATTATATTCTATTATTAAATCACTTACTGTAGGTCCAGTATTTGTTGAAGACCCATCAGTAGTTTTTATAGTAAATTTACTACTTGTTATATTTTTATGGGCATATCCTAAAGGTTCTTTAATTTTAATTTGATTTTGAATTCTTAAAACTGCAGATCCTGTAAGATTGTCTGGTAAATTACTACTTGTTTTAAATGTAGTAATTTCACCTGTTATTAAAGTTCTATTTTTATTTGTAAAATTAGCTATATTTTGGTTGTCAACCCCAATTTCTGAATCACCAAATGTTTCAATTAACGGAATACCTCTAGTTATTTCAACATCAGGTGTATCTTTAACTAATATTTCAGTTTTAGGATTAGTAACATTTAAAATTTCAGTAAATCCTCGTGGGTTAGTAGGGGCAGCAGTTATATAACTACCTGTGTAAGTCCAATTATACCCATCTTGATTAGAACTTGGTAATTGTTGTCCTAAATAATTAGTTTCAAAAACTAATTGAAGTTTATTTAATACATAATTTGGCACATTTGCATGATGACCCGTAGATGAAGAATTGAATAAAAATGTATTTGTAATCTCTGCATAAGTACTATCTTCAGGTATAAATTTATTTAAAAGTACAAAATTA
>TARA_R110002012_G_scaffold85883_4_pt1 | contig 14637 bp, 13 predicted proteins | sample TARA_R110002012 | Tara Oceans TARA_R110002012 (sample SAMEA4396515) | marine metagenome | biome: Westerlies Biome; feature: [DCM] deep chlorophyll maximum layer (ENVO:01000326); material: water (ENVO:00002006), including particulate matter (ENVO:01000060) such as... | depth 40 m
ATTTAAAAGCATAGCGCCACTTTCATATCCAGGAGCGTATTGTTCAGGTCTAGTATAGTAATCTGATCTTCTTAAACCTTGTTCAATTTCAGCAGGATTATAAAAACTATAAGGTGTACCATCATTATCAGGGTCATTTTCTTTTAAACCACCGCTTAACACAGAGTGTGATGTTATTATATTTTCTGGGTTGTTTGAATCTGGCGCAAATCTTCCAGCTCTAATCAAATCCATAGGTTGATCAGGTATTGTTCCAATAGGTTGCATTTCAAAACCTAACTGACTAGACAAATAGTCAAATTGAATATTACCGGGTACTATTGGCATAGGATCGCCTGGGTAATAAGTTTCTTCATTTATTATTAATCCCTCTTCACCCACAGAATCAGGTACAGTTACATTAGCTTCTTTCATTATACTACAAGCCATGGTATTACAAGAGGCTAAGTTGTTTTTTTTCATGTAATTGTAGAGTACATCTGATACAACACCAGTACTTGGTAACCTTTTTCCGGGATCTTCCATGAGGGAAAAGTTATCGTAACCCGTCTCTTGGTCTTGCTCGTATAATTCTTTCATTAAAGAACCCGCATTGTTCTTTATATTTTCAACTCTAGTTTTTTCTTCATTAAGAGCTTTCTGTAATGCATTACGTTTGTCTATGTAAGCTTCAAATTTAGACTGATTAGGGTTGTTTGCTCCAGGATCACTAGGATTTGAGGACTTTAATTTAAAAGGCATATTAATAGTATGTTTTAGTTACAGAAGCTCTTACTCTTTCTCTTTGTAAAGCTCGTTGTATGTTTTGCTCAGCAGCTCTAGCTAATGCTTTTTCAGTTGTTCCATAATGATCTGGTTTTAATGGAGCATAATATTTATCTTGATCCGCCTCGTAGTTTTTCATACGTGCTTGATAATTCGCTTCTTTTTCTGGTGTGTTAATTTCAAATTCCATTATTTGAGGGTGGTTAAGACCAAATCTTTTATCAGTATTAAGTTTACCTCTGCTCATGTTTATCTTGTAAGGTTTAAAAGCTTCTTTCTCAGGAACTTGTTCTACTTTTTTTTCAGGATCCGCAACAAACCTTGTTGTAACACTTTCTTCTTTACCAGTACGAGTTTTATTTTTACTAGCTAAATACTCTTTATATTCTTCTGGATTATTTTTCCAGTATTCTTTAGCTTCTTCAGCATTAACACCAGCTTCAGCATAAGTCTTACCTGCATACGTATCGTTAGCACTATAATTTTTTGTAGTTAAGTCTGTATATTCAGTTCCACCTTCTACTTTTTTAGAAGTTGTAGTTGTAGTAGGGTCACTATATTGTTTTTCACCTTTTTCTACTAACTTAAGTTCTTTGTCGCCAGGATCTGTTAAAGGGCTATCTTTATACAACAAAGCCCCGTCATCTGTTTGCTTTTGATAAGTGCCTATACCTGTTTTATAGAAAGGTGTTTTTGCCATGATGCTTATTTTTTATAAGGAAACATTTGGTTTAATTTTCTTTGTCTTGATGCGCAACCACAAGGAATATTTAAACCGTCTGATACTTTATCTACTATTGATTTTATACCTGTTTTTTGTGTAAAATTAGCTATTGAATCGCCTAATCCTTTTGATTCCATTTAATTTTATTTAATTATGCTTTGTTTTTATCGTGCTCTTTGTCATACTTCATGTCTCCATAAAGTTTAGATATGTGCTTTTCATCAGCTGTCATATCTATATCACTATGACCGTGTTTGTTATCATACTTAATATCTTCTTTTAAATATTCAGCGTGTGCAGCATCATCTTTTTCTGCTGCTTTGTAATCATGTTTGTTTACTGGTGTATTAGAATGCCTAGCATTTCCAGTGTAATGTCCGTAGTGTCCTTTTTCCATTTTAAAATTATTTAATTAGCGTGCATTGCTTTTAGTTGATTTACAGCTTCTTCTCTTGTTGCATATCCACTTCTCCAAACACCGCCTTTTTTGTTGTTTAATATTTTGAAACCATTGCCGTCTTTTCTAATACAACCTTGACTTGTATCAGCGCAACCTTTTCCCATTTTAGTTAATGGACCTGTATTATAAAATCCCATAGTTTTATTTTTTATGTTTATGTAAATTCCACCAGCGTGAAGCTGTGTATCCTATAGTGACAAGTAATAACAATATCTTTAGAGTCATTTCTAGATTAGTTAAAGTTGTTACACCCAGCGTTATTGAATTTATAACGTATAATTTAAAATCTGCCATTGACATGATGTTAATCTATTAATCCTTGAGCTTTAGCCGTAATAGGTCCAGGTGTAAATTTACAAGGAGCTTTTAAAATTTGCAAACCTGTTATTCCTGAACTTGAACCAGAACCATGTGGTCTTCCAGTTTGATCTAGTGGCCCGTCCCATATATGAGATTCACCTACTATACCAACGTGAGTTCCTGGTTTTAGTTTCTCCATTGAAGGGTCATATTTCTTGTTGTGCATAATGTTTTTTTTAATTATTATTTTCTTCACTTTTAGCTTTAAAATCACTTGCCGTTAAAATCCCATTACCATCCGCGTCAAACGTTTCTGATTGAGCTTTGGATAATTTAGCAAAAGCGCCAGTAGTGTTAATAGATGCCTCTCTATTTATTTGACTATCAAATATAGCGTTACTAGCGGCCTTTTCACCTTCGCTAAAATCTTGACCAGGTGAACCGTAAGGATCCATACCAACTGTATTTATTTGCATATCAGTAGGTCCATTAAACTCATGATTAAGACCTACTTTAGTAAGTGCACCAGCGTTAAATTCTGGGTTTCTTTTGGCTTTTCTATTTGCTCTATTTTGAAGACGAGCTCTTAACTTTTCTTCTTTAAATTGATTTCTTAATTGTTGTCGAGCTGCTTTACCCTCGTCTTTAGCCGTTGCAAAATCTGACTTAGTTTCTGTAGGTTGAGAGTTATATATTTCTTGGTTAGGAGTTGTATTTCCACCAGAAACACCAGTTGCTAATTTGCTGCCAAAATCTTGTATACCTTCAGTTAAAATTTTTGCACTTTCATCGTCAATCACGGTAGATGGCTTACTATATTCCATACGAGATCCAGTAAGTGAACTAGGGTCAAATTTTCTAGTTAAAGTACCTAAGCCTTTTAAGTTAGAATATGTTTCAGGACTCATAGAGTTTTTTCTAGTAGGCATTAATCTACTAATAATATTAGGATCAGGATCACCTGGTTTTAATATTACGTTATCTTTTTTGGAAGGAATTACATTTGGCATAATTATCTATTTTTATCTTTGTTTACATTATCTATAGCTGTTTGTAAAACTTTATCAATATATGTTCTACCTAGCATTATTTTATTTCTTCTTTTACTTGTTGGAATATCTTCTTCTCCTAACATTATTTTATACATTTTAGATATTAATTGTTTGCATCTAAAAGATATTTTATATATGTTGTACTTTTGAGTTGTTCTATTTCTTTTTCTCCATACTTCTATCCAACCTTTTTTAACTAAATCATTCCATCTTCTATTATTCCAGCTGTAAGCGTATGTTCCTATTTTAAAATCTTGTTTAGTAAAAAAACCTAAACAATCAAAATAAATAAGTAGTTCAAGATCTGCATCTGTTAAATTATTATTTTTGCAAGCCCATTTTCTTATTATTCTATAATGTTTTAAAATATTTAACTTTTTTACATCTTCAGCTGATAATCTCATAATAAAACTACAACGTCTTGATACTTTATAACTTTATAAAACTCGTCGTTAAATTCAAACTTATGACCCTGTACTTTGTCATAAAATATAGCATCCGCAACTTTTAACCCTTTAACTTCACTACCTAAAGATATAATTATTGCTTTATTGTATCTTATATCTTCTCTTTGTTTTTCACCAAGTATTAAACCTGATTTGGTTTTTTTAGTGGTTTGCTTTTCAGTTTTGATTATTATATTATTCCCTATTGCCTTCATCTATACGTAAATTATTGATTACACAATCGGTTGATAATATAGTAGTAGCTACAGAAGCCGCGTTTTTTAACGCACTTTTAGTAACAAGAAGAGGATCGATAATACCTGATTTAATCATATTTACCATATTTCCTGTAACCACATCTAATCCTTTGCCTTTTTGCTTTCCTATTATGGGGTTGTAAGGACCAATACCAGCGTTTGATAGTATAACATTAAAAGGATATTTAATAGCCTCTAATAGTATTTCTTCTCCACGTGATTTTGGTTTAATATAACCTGAAGCGTTTAAAAGAGCAATACCACCACCAGGTACTATTCCTTCTTTTATTGCGGCTTTAGTAGCACAGATAGCGTCTTCAACTCTATCTTTTTTTTCTTTTAATTCAACATCTGAATTAGCACCTACTTTAACAACAGCTACTTTAGCTAACAACATAGCTAATCTTTTTTCATACTGTGTTCTAAAACCAGAATGTTTTTCGTCTGTTATTTTTTGTCTTAATTCTTCTATTAAACTTAAAACTTTTTCTGAAGATTTATCAACCTGAATTATAGTATCAGCTGATGTTGATACGGACTTTATACATTTACCTAACATTTCTGGTTGTATTAAATCCATGTCATCTCCTAAATCTTCATTAATTACAGTAGCGCCAGTAAGTAAAGCAAGATCTTGAATTATTTCTTGTCTATTTACACCGTATGTTGGTGCAGGAATTATATTGACTTTTATATTTCCTTTTAATTTATTCATAGCTAGAGCATTTAAAACTTGAGTTTCTGCATCTCCAACTATCAATAAAGATTTATTATTTTTTATTACGTGCTCTAGTATTCCTTGTATTTTTCTTACATTAGGTATTTCAGATTGAATTATTAATACCAAAGGGTTGTCTAGTTCAGCTGTACCTTTTATTTGATCAGTTATAAAGCTAGCATTTGCAAAACCTTTATCATATTGAATACCATCTACTATTTCACTTGTAGTTTCAGGCTGATCGGTAACTTCCATCATCACAACACCTGTTTCATCTACAGCTCTAAATGAATCGCCTATTATTTTACCTAAAGCTTTATCATTGTTGGCTGATATAGTAGCCACCTGATCAATCATTTGATTTTTTACAGGTGTGCTAATTTTTTCTAAATATTTAATTACTTTTTCAACCCCGCTGTCTATACCATCTTTTAATTCTCTAGAATTAATAATATCATCAGTGGCATAACATAAAGTTAAAAGTGCATGTGCTAGTACTGTAGCTGTTGTTGTTCCGTCTCCAGCTTCTTGAACAGTTTTTCTAGCCGCTTCCTTTAAAAGCGTTGCACCCATATTTTCTACTGGATCTCTTAAAAGTATTGAATTAGCAACCGTTACACCATCTTTAGTTATAATTGGGTTACCTACTCCATTTTCAAGAATAACACACTTGCCGCTAGCCCCTAATGTAGAGCTAACAGCTTTAGTGAGTTTTTCAATTCCGTTAAATACCTTATCTTTAGCCTCTTGGCCAAAGTTAAGATTTTTGACAATCTTGTCTGACATATTTGATTTAATTTAATTTAATTTATTTTATTTAAATGTCTTAACGACTTGTGGTCCGCGAATATAAGAAAGTTTTTTCTCATAATGGTTAATTGAAGCATCTATTGCTGATTCAGCACCTTCAACTGTTTCGCGTCTCGTTACATCGATCCATGATTCATCTTTTTTAGGATCAAGGTATTCAGTTTGGTAGAATCCATTTGGTAGTTGTACAATCCTCCAGTTTTTCTTTTGGACTATGTGTTCCCAAATTGATTTGGTTTCTTCCGTTACTTGTGGTTGACTAGTCCACGAATTAGTCTGGTAAAATAGTGTCATGGTTTTGGTTTTAAATTGAACTATTGGTTAAAGCTCTTCCCGAGCAGGGTATTTATATAATCACTTGATTTTATTTTTTTTTACGTTAGCCTTATTCTTATTACTCCTGCATTATGATATAAACCTCCTACTGGTATCCCTCCAGCAGCAGCTGCAGTATCATCTGCAAAATTAAAGTTTAATATAGTAGGTAATACTACTCTAGGTATTTGAGCAACTCCACCACCTCTGTTTACACCACCTTCTGTTATAATTATTGCATTACTATCTGTGGTTGTTGTAGAGCCCACTGATAAAGCAAACTTTGTGTTACCAAGACCTAACGCATAATCTGTTGCCGGATAAGAACTTTTATCATTTCTATACCCTATAACCATATGATTTCCAGTGTCACCATCTATGTTGTTACCAATAGCAAAGCTACCAGTACCACCCGTTATAGTATTTGACGTACCAAGCAAGTAAGCATCTTGCGTTGTTCCTGAAACAGTATGATTATCACCTAAAGCAAATACATTAGAAGTCGCACTAATACTGTTTGCGCCTCCCGCTACAAAGCTAGAAGAAGAGGTAGCCGTATTGTTAAATCCAAGAACTTGAGTTCTGTTTGAAGAAATTATGGAGTTTGAATTACCAACAGCAAAAGCATCTATTGATCCTGCTATAGAATTACCTTGACCAAAAGCAACAGATTGATCTGAATTACTAGTAATTTGATTATTGCTACCAACTGTTAAACAGTGATCAGAACCCGCTATAATATCGTTTGTTCCGCTGCCTACGACAAGAGACGAGTTATCAACCTGTACGCCACCTGGACTGTTTGATATAATAACACCTCCTTTGAATGTAGCTTTTCCTTCACCAACATTTAAATCTGCATCGTTTATATTAGCAGCGTTAGCACCTACGTCTATTCTACCGCCTTGTCCGCCAGAAAACCTAAGTACTCCACTTTGAGTATACGTTAAGGTACCAGTTACTATCCCTTGATTATTATAGTTTTTTATAATGTGATCTGTAGGTACGTCTGATCCCGTTACTGATGTTATATAGTTAGTTGTTATACCGCTTACTAATTTGTTAGCTACAGCGTTAGAAGTTATACCCGATAACTCTGTCGTTCCGTCCCATACTGGAATATTGTATTGGTTTCCATCTCCTGTTATACTTCCACTTCCAGATGTAATAGAATCTATAACACCTCCTTTACCTACAGTTATGCTAGAAGGATTTGTATATGTTCCTAGTGTTAAACCAGTGGGGGTAACCAAATCAAACGCAACATCAACATTACCTTGTGCATCACTTGAAACTACCGTATCAATTCTAAGAGGGTTTGCGGTTGATCCGCCACCGCCCTTAAAATATATAGTACCACCTGTCTGGTTAAGTAAATTTATTGGTGCCATAATTAAGTTTGATGTTGTTCCAGCCATAGCTAAGACTGGAACACCTACTGCATTTGTAAACAAATCTTGTCTAGTTTGCCATAGTATAGTTGAATCACCTTGTGAAGTAAGACCAGACGTTAAAATACTTTCGTTATTTGAACCTCCAAATGTTCCAGTAGAACCAGTGCTATCTAGTATATAACCTCCTCCATACTGTCCAGTCGAATTAAAAGTAGCATCAAAAACAGAGTCTTGAATATTGGCCCCTAGTATAGCACCAGTATTTAAACTAATATTAACAGCATCTAAACTTAACTGAGTATTAATATTTATTGTACCCGTGCTAGAACCTAAACTTGTATTGTAAAAATCAATAAAAGCTTGCCCGGTAGTACTAGCGGTGCTTCCGTCTATAGAAAAAGAATCTAAACTGACAGTTGTACCTTGCGAATCTTCAGCATTGTGAGAAAACTTAAACTTACCAAAATTATTTTCACCAGTATTGTTTATTACAAACCAACCACCTTTATCAGTTGTTCTGCCGGATTGTTGAAAGAATATATCTCCAGTAGTATTCGTGTTTGCACCAATTGTTAAACCACCGCTACCATTAGAATTTAAAAACAATGAACCACCAAGTGAATTCAGCGAGTTACTGTTGGTTTCGAGGTTAAGTCTTACAGGTCCAGTTAAAGTATTTGTGTTTACAAACTCCATAACAGAATCAACTAAACCATCACCTGTTGAGTTTATTTGAGGTATAAAGTTTGTTACACCAGATATACCAGCATTTTGGTCCACCCATTTTAAAGATGGTTCACCATCAGGATTTGTTACTTTTGATAGGACTTGGTCGTCTACACCCGTGTTACCATCAGTGTCTATAATATAACCAAAATTTAATCCATTATTATAAGCTGTGTTCCAAATAGCGAGAGTTAACTCGTTACCCCCAAGGTCAATACCCATTGCTGTTAAACTCGCTGTTCCAGTTGTAAATTCACCATTACCTCCTGGATTATAAACTAAAGGACTGTTGGTTAGTATGTTATTACTAGCTCCCCACATAGCTATATTATTAGGTGTGCCTGCTCCGGTTAATACAGGTGAATTATCTATTTTGTCCCAAAATATAGTTCCTGAATTATTTTCTGATATAATAGCCCAGTCTCCAGACTTCCAATCAGTTATACCACTCAAGCTAGTTGACCCATCTGTACTCACTACCCAATATTTACCTGTATTGCTAGGGTCTAAAGCTATCGCTGTTAAATCAGGATCATCTGTAGAAGCATTCCACGTTCCTTGAAACTCTAAACCTGAGCCTTGATAATTTTGCCATGTTACATATCCTGAAGCGTCTGAAACTAAAACTTGTTCAGCTATACCTCTTGTTCCGCTATAATCAATTATACTACCATTTAAAGTAGTGTCTCCTGCCAGTGTTGTTGCTGCGTTTGAAATTAAACCACCGTTAAAAGTACCTAAACCTGCGTTAGTAAAACTACCAATAACCGTACCTGTTCCGCTTATAGATATATTTCTTTTAACTAAAACATCTTGAGCAACCTCAAGACTACCTATACCAGTTCCATTGTCTAGTATTACTTTTTCTCCTACCACATTGTTTCCAGAGGAAGAATAAGTAGGTTGGTAAAATAACGAATTAACTAATGGTCCACCAGAACCACCTAATAACTGTAATCTTCCTGGTGTTCCTTCATATCCAGCTACGTTTATAAAGTCAGCTATATCAGCTAACTTAAAGTTCTTTGTTTCATTAGACTTTCTTCCGTTTGTACTCTTAGAAGAAGTACCTAACAAAGTGTCTGATCCTGAAAGACCGGTTTGGTTATCGTAGCTGTATATTATCGCCATTACGTTTTTTTTATTATTTTAGTTTTTAATTAATTATTGACCAAGATCACATTCATCGCAATCGTTATATTGTGCTATCGCTGTAAAACTACCTAATGCTGCATTATTTTGACTAGTAACTTCGTAGCAATCTAAATTAGTATCCTCAACTACATTACCCAATATTATTTCCGTGCCATCTTGTAATAACCTACTTGCGGTTTCTGAGGTTGGAGTTCCGTCACATCTTTCTAAATTCCAAGAAAATTCTTGAGGGCAAGACTGATCAAAACTATTTACTCTTCCGTTACCAAAACTTCCTCCTGGGTTTGAAATTTCGAAGTATGAACCAACGCTTGTTCCTTGCATTTTGTAGAAGCCTGGAACTAAAGCGCCACTAACGTTTGAACCTGAAAAACTAGAATACAAGTAACTACCAGTGGTAATATTAACATTGGCTCCTGCAGCTGCATATTCACCAGAACCTTTACCACCATAATATGTGTTGTTAAGTGTTGTTGCCGCACAGGCGTCTGCTACAGTATTAAATCTTGCTGATCCAATAACTCTTGGCCACTGACTTTGATAACTCGATGTTGCTTGTGTTATTGATGTTCCTGATCCTTGAATAGTAAAACAGGGAGGTAAACCAGTGTTACTTAATACCATTCTTTGATTTGAAGTACTAGTTGTTCCGCCACCTGTTATTTCCCATGTTGTTTGGTAAGTACCTGGAGCTAATGTAGCCGCTGATGTAATATTAGATGTATCCCAAAGCACATCTCCCGTAAGTGCGTTATAAGTCCCTGATGGTACACCATTAGGTTGTATTATACTTGTATTTGTCACTCCACTTGTTGCTCCTGCAATTAATAATCCTGATGTAAATATACTACCAATAAAATATTGATTACCATATTGACCACTACTGGAAACGCTATTTAAAGTAAAAGCTACAGTAGCTTCGGTTCCTTGACCCCATAAAACTGAACCTGTTCCTTGACTACTTCCAGTTATAGTAAATCTTGCTGTGTCAATACTATAAGTTAACCCGCCTAAATCTCCACCTACAGCAGTGTTGTTAGGTATTGTTGTGGTTGTAGTATTTGGTGAAGCATCTTGATTTTTATTAATAGAACAAGAATTTGATCCAGGACATTGTTGTAAAGATAATATCGTGTTTGCACCTGCTGATAAAGTTAAATTAATATTTTGACTTGGGTTATTACAACTATCGTTTGCATTAACGCCGTAAGTTATTATCACCTCACCGGTAGAACCTATAGCTCCTGATGATGATGATATGAATGTTACACCTGTTCCACTAAACGAATAATTAGCGCCAACATCACCTGTTATTGTAGTGGTATACGTACCGCTACTTGATGGGTAAGAACTAGCAACATCATGACCAGTCCATGTTTGTATTTCAGGCGTAGTAGAGCAAGTTACCTCTCCTTGTACTGTTCCACCGTTTACTGCCATTGTTGTACCGCCTGATGAAGATGGTGCTAAGAAACCACCTACATTAAGAGGGAAAGTAGTTTGATTACCACTAGAATCTGGACCAAAAGTACAACCACTGTTTAAACTTAAAGTATTATTGAAATTAAACGCAGAACCTGGAAGACCGGATATTTGTGCATTATTACCTGGTGTAATACTAAACCCTGTTCCTACTATTGTGTTTGTTAGTGTTTGTGTTGCTATTATATTAGAATCACCGGTACATGAACCTCCAGCGCCTGCTGTTCCGTTTGTTACTGACGGAGCTGATGCTGAACAAACATTTATAGAAGTTCCTGGTATTACAGTACCTGTTTGTGTAACTCCATTTACATCTGTCCACTGTACCGTAGCATTAGAACTACCTGTTGGTGTTATTGTATAAGTTGTTGGATTAGCGCAGGCACTTACAGCAATAATCTTACCAGTTTGTTGTGAAACACCTACTTGAACCACACTAAGTCCTCCTGATGATCCGTTTGTTTTGTAAAAATTATTAGCGTAATGATCTATAGAAGCACCATTAAAAGGTGTAGCACTTGTGTATATTATAGCTCTATCAATTAATTGTGAATTTGTTACGTCAAGTGAAGAATATCCTGTTACTGCGTTTTCGTTTCCTGAAGAACAAGCGGTTGACTCGCTAGTATAACCTACGCTTGTTGTTAGAGAAAATAAACTTAAACCAGTTGATGATTGACCAATTTGATCACCTTGAGCATTTGTTTGTATAGCGTTTTCACAGTCTGTAATTATACCTTGAAATGGCGAACCATTACCAGTAGGTGTAGTAAATACAGCATTTAGGTTTGAAGATAAACTTGCGTTTTCTAAATAAACAGTAGCAGTGTCACTAGTATCTAGAGTAGTTCCGACGCAAGCTGTTGTTGCATCCGAAGCAGAAGTCCAACTAGAACTTGTATAGTATGTTCTTTGAGTTCTAGCAGTCGCCGTACACGCTACTTGCGTGTTTGTTATAATTGCTGTACTAGAACCTGGGTTAACTTTTGTTGGTGTATTAGTTTGTGCACACACGCCTGTAACATTACCGCTTGCTGAGAATGACCAAGTTGATGAACCACCCGCACAATCAGTATAAGTAACTGAATCTCCGCTGTTACCTGTAAAGTCATACTCAACACAAGCATTGTTTAGTGATATTGCACCTGTTAACGTAAGTGTTGCGTTAGCCGGTGTTGAAGTAAAACTACCACCTTGTGTAAAAGCAGGTGTTGCTGTAAGAGGATCAGAAGGATCATTAAAGCCATAACCTGTAGCTGGTGTAACGGTACTTGTCCAAGTGTAGGGTGTTCCGATGTTACCTGTTTGAGTTAAAGAATTATTGGTGTTTATAAAATAAGCTGAACCTAATGAGCCGCCTGTTATTCCCGTACTGTCTATTGTTAAAGTAGCAGTACCTTGTTTAGTTGTTAAAGCACCTTGCACATTAACAAACACATCTTGATTACCAGATATAGAACCACTAGGATCTGTTATAACTGGATCTCCAGCTGTTGCAAACTCTAAATCAGAATTTAATATATTAACTGTTGTAGCACCAGCAAAATCATTTGTATAGTTATGAGGGCAAGGACCAGTTGATACAGTAGGAGATGAAACTATTTCATAATCAACGTTTATAGTTCCACCTGTTATATTGTTATTTTGTACAAGAGTAGCTGTACAATTGCTGCTAGGTATTAATTGTATAGTACCACTAAGTGCTTGTGTTACATTAGCATCACCTGTTATTGTTCCTACCACACCATTTAAACTGGCTACGTATGGATCACTTGGATCAAACTGATAACCAGATGGTAATAAAACCCGCGTATCAAATTCATAAGTAGAATTAATAGCTCCTGTTCTTGTAGAGCCTTGAACATCAAAATTACTATCTAAGCTATAACCAGATGGAGGCGTAGTGTCTGTTATTCCAGATGTTGTTAAAGGATCTATTGTGACCGTAAATTGTGTTGGTGCTGTTGTAACCGTTAAATATAACGTGCTAGGATCTGGCCCAGGTGAAGAGTTTAATAAAGTTTGATATTGAGCATCAGTTAGCGAAACTATATTTTTAACGCTATTTATGCTTGTGTAAGTATCTGTACCGTAACTTACTTTATCGTCGGTTTGTTGGTCGACGTATGATTTAATATTTGTAACCGCATCTATTGGTATATCAGCAAATGTTACGGTTTTAACATCGTTAGATGAACTTGTTTGATCAAAAGCTATTGTGTCGTTATCTATAGGAGTATCCGGAATTGAGGCTACAGATATATAATTATTTGATCCGGTTGTATCTATAGCGAACTCAGCTATATTAGTTGTTGGATCTGGTGCGCCTAAAGTTAATCCAGCTCCAGCTGAGTACTGAGAATCTAGTATTCCGGCAACACCAACTGTTACTTCACCTGTTCCGTCTGTTGGTGATAATTCAATATTAACACCTGGTAAAATTTTAGTAACACCTGAATTTGTTATTTCGTAAGAATCAACTGTTGGGCTATTTATTGTTATGCCATTACCCTCTATTATTTCTACTGTATTTCCACTAGGATTTACAGTTAGTGTAACGTCATTACCCGCTGCAGATCCTGTAACTAAATTTGGTGCTCCACTTATAAAGTTTAAGCTCTGTACTGTACTTGTTAGTGTTTCACCATCTAAACTAACACTTACTTCGGCTGGAAAAGAAGAGCCTATTGTTGCCCATCTATTATCACCTCTTAAAAAAGTAGTTGCGCTTGGGGCTCCAGTAGCATTAAGTCCAACAGTTAAATCACCTTGAGTGGTAACAACACCTGTTGCTGTTATGAACTGATCACCAATAATGCCAACGCGTGTAACAGAACCAGTACCTATGTTCTGATTCGCTAAATTTATAATATCTGATATAGAATATTGTTTAGTAACATTACTATTATCTACATCTGTACCAAGAAGCATATCTTGCAAAGAAGGTAACCCTTGATCGTATGAATAAATTATTGCCATTTTACTTTTTATTTATTAACTATTAAAATATTTTTAAATTTAACAAGATGTAGGGGTATTATCCCAACCACTCGTGCTACTATAATAATATGCTCCAAGTTCTGAATCATCCAAATTTATATAGTAACCACTGCTCAATTCCGTAACACCATTTTCGTTCCAGAATAATTCACATCCATCTGCTGGATCACCCTCGCTACCTCCGCAATCCGCGCTAAAGTAAGCTGTATCTTCAACGTATTGACCTCCACTGCCCTGATTATAACCAGTACAAGCAGCTGTTGCTGTTTGCCAAGGTGAATTGATTATTGGACTTCTTGCTAATAAAACTTCTTCATCGGTAGGTTGCGTAGTACCAGTTGCAGTGTATGTTATTGTATTTCCAGCTCCGCTAGGTATAGAAAAAGTATCACCTGTAGTTTGAAAAATACTTGTTGAACTACCTTGACCGGTTTGAGTCCATTGTGTAAAGTTTAAGTCAAATCCACTTACAGATTCTACTTCTGCCTGAATACTGAATTGAGCTCCAACAGGTCCTGTTACCGTATAGGTATCTTGACCGCCTTTTCCAGATATATTATTTATTGAACCAGTGTTTGATACACCTGAGTCAGATTGAGTTATACTACTATTAGCGCTAGAACTAGATGCTAAATTCGATGTACCTAAATCAATATTGTTTATTACAGTTACATTTATAGTTTGTTGTGAGCCCACAGCTGTACCAACTACTGTTAACGATTCTTGGGTTGTTCCACTAGATGGGATTGTAAATGTATCGCTATATGGTCCTGGACCAGAACTAGACTGTGCAGATCCACTGCTTGAGAATTGCCAACCACCTGACGGAGCGGAAAAGTTTGTATCAGCAGATACTAATATTGCGGCTACAAAAGTATCGCCGGGTGTACCTGTTACTGTTAACGTATCACTGCTACCACCTGCTATAGTCCCTGTATTTTGAGAGGTATTTGTGTTTCCTGTTGCTGTTGCATTTACTAAACCTTGCGCGTTGTAAGTTACTACAACTGTACCTGATGAGGGTGGTGTTGTG
>TARA_R110002012_G_scaffold48331_5_pt1 | contig 14636 bp, 11 predicted proteins | sample TARA_R110002012 | Tara Oceans TARA_R110002012 (sample SAMEA4396515) | marine metagenome | biome: Westerlies Biome; feature: [DCM] deep chlorophyll maximum layer (ENVO:01000326); material: water (ENVO:00002006), including particulate matter (ENVO:01000060) such as... | depth 40 m
TTTTTTATTAGCCGCGATAGCTTAAGTTCAGATGACGCTTAATCTCGCCCACACTATATCCACTCTCTGCGTAATCCTTAATCGCTTCAGCTGATCCCGGGTGCTGGTCCATTAACTTCTGTACTGCAGCGGAAACGCCCTCTTTCGGGCCGGCGGCTTCGCGGAGTTGGTCCTGGGCAGGGAGAGCGTTCAAAACCTCATCGCTTGTCTGGTTGGGGTCAAGCTCGAAGCCGGCGTTTTGCCAATTCGTGGCTACATTGACTACTGCTTCTAGTGCGCCCGGGAAAGACTTTGGCGCCGAAAATAACGGTCCCGGGACTCCATCAATCAACGGGGCTGCTGTGTAGAGCTCGACGTCGGTTGAGCGCTCGCGGGATTCGGTCAATTCTTTCTTTGCGTCTGCTAATTTGATTTTTCCCTGTGCTAATCGAAGTGCAACATTTGGCAGCTTTTCTTGGGCTGCTCTCGAAAGCTCTCCCTTCTTTTTACCTAGGGAGTTCAGTATATCAGCCTTAGCATTTCTGGCGTCGTTAAAGTTTTTATCAAACTCTTCGGCAGCTTCGTCGATTGCTCCGCTCATGAACCTTGATTCCTCAGCGTCCTCTTTGGCGCCGGAGATAATATCTTGCATCTCCGAATCATCAAAAAGATCTGATAAGTGGCCCGGGCTAGAGTACTCTGTCGATTCACCTGCTCCCAGGACATCAGTCATAGAGACCATTTCAGGGTCCATATGGATATCATAATTGGGGTCATCTTTTTGGCTAGCCATAAAGTCTATAATGTCCTGAACCAATACCTCTCCGGGCACCTCGGCCGGATTGACGGAAAGATATTCCGACGCCATATCCTTAAGGGATTCTCTGGCAGAGTCTCGAGTGTGTTCTCTTTCCTTCCACTTGTTCCAGTTTTCCATTATAAGCTTCATTATACTAATCCTGCAGTAGGCTCATCCACTAGTCCCAACTCAACTGCCATCAGTCTGTACATGTAGTCTACGGGACGATAGTACAGATCGCCGGCATCAACACGTTCGCCTCGCCGGTTTCTCCTTGGGGCACGGAGCAATGGGTGACGGGAGGAGCTGCGCTTGTTCATCTCCCGTGAAACAGTTCTCATGGCGCGGCGAATATATTCTTCTACATCGCCCATTCGGCCCAAAGCCTGCTCGACTTCGTCGTCACTAGTTCCTAGGCCCAAATCTGCTAATACTCTTACTATCTCTTTTACGGCATCTTCACGCCATTCCTGTGCGATCTCAAGGTCTTCCTCGCCTTCCGGCGAACCGAAAGCCCCCATGGGAAGCTCACCTCGTGCCGGAGGGGAAGGATCCAAGATCCCTTCCCGTACAAGCTCTTCTCTTATGATTTGTCTAAGTTTTGCCTTAAGTATCTTCATGGGTTTTTGTACCTATCCTCGGGGGTTCTAAAATCTCCGGCAGAGCGTGGTCGCTCGACTCTTCTTCGGCCCTGTTTAAACTTTTTTCTCACGCGCGCTGCTTGCTCGGCCGGGGTCTCTTTCGGTGGCGGCTCTGCGGCGGTCGTTGACTCATTGAAGGCGCCGGCGAGGCCAGCGTCAAGTATCTTGCCATACAAGCTTGCAACCTCTGGACTCTGCTCGACTTGCTCTAAAGCCAACAATAGACTGTTGGCTTCCTTCTGGGTTAATTCCAGGGTGATCATTTTTTCTTCTGTCAGTTCACTAACTGTCTCTCTAATGATCTGCGTTAGTTTTTCTTTTGTAATTTTCATTTCACAATCCCTCTGGCTATAGCCGATCGGCGCCCATATCTCTAATTTCTCGAAACATCACAGCGCGGAAATATAACTCTTCTAGAATTATTCTCATCAATTGAGTTTTTAACGAACCCACAACTAACTCCTACACTGACATCGAAAGCGTCAACATTAAATAGTTGTCTGATGTGATAAGGGTCGCATTTTCCAAGCATTTTTGAAATCGCTCCTTATCCATCGACCCGACATCTTCGTTATCTCCAATGTCGACTTTCCAAACTTCAATGTCAAAATCAAGCAAAGTCTTGATAATCTCAAGCTCTTTCTTCTTAGCGTCGGGGTCTAGAGCTACATATACTCCTGCGTCCTCTTTGACGATTTTCTGAAGTAGAGACGAGTTGTACGTCAAGGTCGAGCCCAAAACAGGCACCGCATTACGGCCCGCGACCAAAGCGTCAAATACACCCTCGACGAGAATAATGTCCGAACTCCAATCCACAAACAAGTCGTTGAATACAATATTCTTACTTGCCGGGGGGTTCTTGTATTTGGGATACACTTTTCTGTCGTATGACCTGGACACAAAATAGTTCAAGTCTCCGTCGTCGTCGAATGACGGAATGATGATCCGTCCCTCATAGTCGCCGCTGCTGCAGTATCCCATCTTCCACCAAACAATATCTTGCTTGCTGATCCCTCTTTTTCTTAGGTAGTTTCTCGCAGCAAAACCGGTGGGAGGCAACTCCTTGTTGGCCAGAGATACAAACCCCTCCGGCATCTCAAGTATTTGTTTTTCTTCTACTTTTTCTGCAAACAAGTCTTCGAGCTTGTCGTATTCTATCGTGCTCGTTAATTCTCGCCAACGTGCTTTATCGTGATTGGTTCCGAAACGACGAACGACGCGATATAAATTCTTACCCCGTGTGTCGCAAACCCAACACTTGTAGTATCCCTTATCTATATTTACGGAGAACTTGCGTTTCCGATGCGTACAATAAGGACAAACAAACAGAAACTCGTTATTGGATCGGTAATGAGTCCCGAGAACATTAGTTAGTATCTTTAGTTTCTTGTCTTTCACAAATCAGTCCCGCCTTCGCTACAACGTAACTGTCGGCCCGATCAGCATAACCGGGTCTTGGATTACCTTGTCTCGTGTACTCTACATCAAAGTCGGGCACCTTGTCAATAACAAAATCAATAACTACCTTTTTTGCCTTCTGTCCTCTGGGGATCTTTATCCCGCAGTGCTTGCGCGCCTCTTGGGCACGTAGGTATTTGGGCTGCATGTCCAGCAAATCGTAACACAACCACGATACTACACCGTTGAACCTTTGGAGTGCAGCCATGGTTGCCGCCGAGGAACCGCCTCCCTTGAAAAAGGAGAATGGCTGTTCTATGTATATTGCCTTGATGTCGGAATACCCAACAGCATCAGCAATGGCATCCTCAACAAGTTCCGCCTTTCTAAAGAAGTTCTTCTCTTTGCGAAGGTCTACATGACCACACTCTACAATATTTCCGTTTGCATCCAGGAGTGTGTATCCGGTGATACTGGTTGAAACGTCTAATCCTAAAATCATTTGTATACTATATCCTACTTAAGATATCTTTTAAAGGATTCTTTTAGAGAAACTTCCGCCGACTTGTCATCCATAAACATTTCGATCTCCTGCTTCAAAGCTTTTCTCGTTTTGCGACCCAAATACTTTGAAAAGCGATCGGCTGCTCCCTTCACAGCACCACCATAGTACAGCTCTTCAATTGTCGGTGGTTTCGAAGAACCAACAGCTCTATCAATCCTATCTTTTATCGACTTGGGAAGAACTAGTTCTGTATATGGAGTCTGCCACTTCTTCCACTTTTCTAGATTTTGTAGAGATGCGGTCTTTCCGTCCGATTCCAGAGAGTCAAAATATTCTGACGTTGGTCCGGAATACTGGTTCCCATTTAAAAACCACCTGTGTATGGCGCCCCATGGATGCTGTTCCGGTATGTCGCCCGCAAATATCGTAACTGCGGGGCCATCTTCGCGGTGTTTCTTGCCGTGTCGGTACCACTCAATTCTGCCGGCGAGCGGGCTGATGTATGCCGGGGCGTCGGCGCGGTGCTTGAGGCCTAGGGAATACCACTCTTCTGTTCCATCTCTGCGCACGATCGCCGGGCCGCCGACGCGATGAAGTTCGCCATTTTGATACCAAAGTTTGTCGCCGTTGGCCTTTTCAACAGCCGGCGTTCGGCCGCCATGAAGTTCGCCGTTTAGGTACCACATTTTGTCGCCGTTGGCATACTCTATAGCTGGGCCACCGACCCGATGTCTTTTGCCATTTTGATACCAAAGTTTGTCGCCGGTGGACTCTACAGCAGCAGGGCCATCATCTCGATGAAGTTTGCCGTGCTTATACCATCGTCGACTACCGTCGGGATCGGTGCGCGCTGGGCCGTCATCTCGATGAAAATGGCCGTTCAAGTACCACCATTTTCTTCCTTCCGAATCCTTATATGCTGGGCCATCGACACGATGTCTTTTTCCGTTCAAATACCACTCGGTCGTGTCCGACGACTTGACCGCAGGGCCATCTTCTCGGTGGAGATCTCCGGACGAATTGAAGTATTGTCGGCCCGGGACAAGGTCGCCCGCAAGTCCAATAAATGGAGCTTCAATATAGTAGTTACCCTTATCGTAATAATGTTTTTGGGCAACACCTGTTATCCCTTCTTTTGGATTCTTATACTGTTTAACTGTCTGAAATGCTGCCTTTGTAAGGAATACCGCTTGGGTGGGCTCCATAGCATGAATCATTCCGATGTCGTCCAAGTCTACAAACCCGTCAAACCCAATAGCCCTCAAGAGCTTATTCCAGGTCCTAGGATTATCATCAGCCAACTCTCGAGTCACATTCCATACCTGTGCTATTTTATTGTCTGCCCGGACATCCTCAGAGTCGGCGCCCAGAAAAGACAACGGCCGGGTTCTTCGTACTATGTCTCGGAGGAATTGTGACCCTTCCGTCATTTGTGTAAGACTAGTATATCTCTCTTTCCAGTCGGCGTCGGGGTGAAGGGAATCCTCGGCGTCCATAAGTTCCTGGATGATTTTCTGCGCGGGCATGCGTCCCATCATTATTTCTAATGCTAGTTTGATTATTTCTGCGGCGCGTTCGTCGTCTATTACCTGGGTGGCCTCTGCGTTCTCGCTGTTGAAAAAGATTCTCGAAGGATCCTTAATCTTCAAAACAGAAAAGTATTTCGCCGTATCCTGCGCAAAAGGAAGACTATAGTCAGCCATCTGCTTATAGATCTTCGGTGTCAAGGGGTAAGTGTAGACCCCAACCGGCGTGTTGTATGTCGAACGGGGGTTAATTCCAACCTTAGGCAGCTTCGTAAACGTTACATAATACTCCGGAGTACCACTATCCTGAACGTATTTTGACACGTCGGCGTATGGGTTGATGAATTTCTTCCCCGTTTCCTTCTTGTAGCGAGTGACCTCTTTAAGTCTTTTTGTGGATTTGATCTTGATGCGGATCATAGTATAAATAGTTGGCTAAATGTCTAACTTAATCTTAAAGGTGAAGTCCCTTTCGGCCGTTTTTCTCACAGGAGTTGCTACCTTGGCGATTCCAATAAGGTTTCTATCCTCATCATAGATACCAATCTTCGATATATAGGTCGTCTTTTCAAACGAGCCGGTTGGATCGGCATATGCAGAGCTTACTACATTTTTGATTGATCGCGTAGATAACTCCAAATAAGCTTGCGAACTTGTCGCCGCATAGTTCCCCGTTGTGTATTCGGCATAAGTGGGATTGTTTGAGTGGTTTAAGTCACCCTTCTGTGCCGTCGCAAACATAGTCAGAGTCTGAGTGTAGGACGTCCCGCTCATCTCCATTATGTAAGAGGAGTTTGGAGCTGTTATAGATCCCGAAATGCTCTGTGCAAAATAAACCCATTTTGGATTATCACTGGCCGGCTTATAAGCATCGGTGCTGGAGTTTAGACTCGTTGTTCCTGTTAGTATCAGGAACCCTTCATTATACAAAGCCAATCCAACAACGCTTCCGGAATCTACTCCATATGTCGAGTATAAGGCGCCGTCCCTATTCGTATCTTGCGCTCTACTAATCAGGGTGCCTGTAAAATAATATTCTAGATTTATCGATCCCTTCTTGATTTGGGAACCGTAGAAAACTGTTGGAATATTAACGAGCCCAACTTCTGCTGTATCAAAATCTCTCGCGAGAGCCGAGGATGAGTACGCAAAGTTAGGATTGATATAGGTGTAATGATTGATCGTGTTCTTGAGAGCTCGCAAATGAGATACATATCCATCGCTTGTGGTAGTGACCGTGGCCACTCTTGCTGTCGATGTGTCATAGTACTCTTTTGCTATGCTTGACGTAAACGGGTATGAGCTTACGATTACGTCGCCGTAATCAGCACTATTAAAAGCTGCTTCGGTTGCCGTTCTAAAGTCTATTCTTGTTCCGTTCTTGACAACAAACGGAAAGATCAATCCGTTGTCGTCGACCTCACCAATCTTACGTCCAGTTGATGTGCTGGCTCTGTCGATGTTCAGTTCATACAGAGACACGTTGCCGGCATCTGTCAGCCTGATTGGATCGGTGAATGATCCGGAGATATTCGGAGCATTATTATAATAGGCAGAACCGCTGTATACTACAAACTTAACACTAGGGTGTGTTTTTAGAGTATTGTTAAATACCTCATTGCGCTTAAAACTGTAGTAGGCCATGACATAACCGCACGTTCACTTTAGTAATCTAGGCGTACACGAATAGTGAATTCAGTGCTCGGATCCTTCTTTAGAGGTTCTGACAACTTGGCAACAGCTAGTAACTCATTATCCGGAGAGTAAAGACCAACAGAAGTTACATAAGAAACCGGTAGGTCCTGAGAGTTTGTTTTAACAACCATCTTACTCTGCGAGAGATAAGTCTGGTTTGCCGAGTAGTTAAAGTCTGTATTGTTGGCTCGGCAGAAGTAAACCGTAGAGTTTAGTTCCGTTGTGTTGTTGAAAGAAAGGTTGTACAAGCGATTCCTGATATCATCGCAAGTTCCAGAAATAGCGGTACCACTCAGGGCTGTGTTGGCGTCTTGGCCGGAAGCATCCATCTGGAGTGAGCTGCCCGAATTAAGAAGTCCAGAAAAAACCGAAGAAGTTAATACAGCGATTCCTGCTTGGTAATAAATTAAGCCGGCTGCTGGACCATTAGCCGAGACCAAGGGATTGTTTCCGGCCGCGGCGCCTGACACTTGTGCAGAAGACGAAGCATATAGGATTCCATATTCACCAGCCGGGGAATTTACCTTATACCCGCTGGAGCCACTCGTGTCCTGAATTACTATCCTGTCTCCAAAGACTGCAGTCTCATGATCAGTTCCCACTCCCAGCTCTATACTAAATGAACCTTTTTTGATTTCGTCCTTCGAAAGAAGTCGTGCGAAATTAACAAAATAAGCCTCATCAATTTTTGTTCCTGATGTGAGATCCCCGTCCGAATCGAAGCGTCTGACAGCGCCATTCTCATCGAACCCAACAAGAACCTGGGCCATCTGGTTGTAGATATTGATCTTCTTAGCATTCTGAGTCGAGGCCGCGCCGGACAGGACAGACGTCGCAGTATAGCCACAAGTCAAGTCGAAAATATGATTTGCAGAAGAGCTGAGGTAGGGATAATCGTAAACAGACTGGAACATTCCGTGCGAAAAGTTCTTGATGTTTCCTTCTGCATAGGTTCCGGAGACTATCGACCCGGTAATCGGGATTGCTTCGTGAAGAAGGTTCCTAGTGACGACTGAGTCTCTTCCTGTTTCTAATTCTTTGAATGATGTGGCCATTATATTATCCTTTTAATTAACTAGTCTTCTTGACAAACCTAATCGGAATATCCAGTGTGTAGCCGGTTGAGACCCCAGAAATTCTGACAGTTGAATCTATAAAATCATAATTTGCCGCGGCTAAAGTTTTCGTTCCACTTGTAATCGCTGCTGCCCCGGGGCTTCCAAGTTGAGTAAACAGAAAGGTACTTGTTCTTAAATCAAGTGATGCTGCGATCTTAAATTGTATTCGAGTGCCTCGTGGGCCGTCTATGACTGACGAGGCGCCTGTCTCGAGTGAACCAACAACTCCGGTGTCGTCGTTTAAAGCAAACACATATGTTGCGATATTGTCATCATCAACCGAAGACGGGGAAAACTGGGTCGCGGAATCATCTGCGGTTGGAGATCTAAGCTGTCCGAGACGGTTGTCGATCTGTACGAAGTATTGCGTCTCCACCAGCGTGTCGTCCTCGTCTGACAAGGATACATCTGCCGAAAGCTCGGTGGTGTCCAGACCTTGATCTGCCTGTATGTGATTTAGACCCTTCGATGGCTGAAAGCTATTAAAAATTCCACCGTCTAGCGAATTTCCACTATCTGTCAGGGCATCAACTGTCGTTTCATCCACAAGAGCAAGGTAAGAACTCAATCCGCTATAAAACGGCTGCGCATCACTGTTAGTATTCGCAAGAATTACGGGAAGATAAAGCAAATCATTTCTAGAATAAGAAAGTAATCTGGACTTCATGCTGGACATGTTATTGGTGAACGACTCTAGAACCGGTGTCTGAAGTATATTAATATCGTAGTAAGCTGACCCGCTAGCGTTATTCTTATCATAGAGACCGTAGTCGATCTCATCGTCGCCCAAAGCAAACTTAGAAATTTTGAATCTACCGTTTCCTTCTGCTAGTCTTTTTCTTCCCAGATCTGTCAAAACAGCGTCTAGGATAATGTCACCCGAATTGTCTAAGAAACCCATATTATTGTCCTCTTCATATAAATAGTATTAAAATATCTTTATTAACTTGGATTTGTAACCCCTGTGTTCTTAAAGGTTAGATTTAGATCCAATTTCTTTCCGGTTTTCTTACTCGTTACTCTCACCTTATACGACTGGGTCCAAACTTTATCGACTCCATTTACGCCTAATATACTTTCTGACGGTGGGTCATTATCGATATCGGATGGGGGGTCAACGTCCTTCTCTAGTGCAACCTGTTGAAAGCTCGGCTCAATATAGATAAATCTTCTTCCGTCCTTAAGATACGTTGGTTTGCTTTGTTTAAAAGTAAAAACGTTCTGTCTTAAATAGATTTGTCCGTTGTTATCAACCATTTCAAGTTCAAAAATATACGTTGGATTCGAGATATTGCCATGAACATCTACCGATCGAGCACAATAATAGTACTTTCTGTTGGTCGACACGCTATCCTCGTAGTATCCTGGGATTCCGACATCAGGATCTACTTCAACAAAGTTATCGTTAAAGTCCCGGTAGGAAGTCGGTTTAGAGTTTATTCGGAAAAGCTGATATTTATCAACCGGATCGTCTGACTTGTACCTAATTTTTTTGTCATCTGCTTTTATCTGGTCATAGGTCAAGCTTTCGCCGGTTTGACCAAAATACTCGTCTTGGATAAGTTGTTGATCCGAGTCCAGTATCCGAACTGGCTTGTCAAAGTAATCTCCTGTGCTTGAGTTCAGTAAAATTTTAATTCTACTATTGGAACCCTTTACCGGATAAAAAGAGACATTTGGCGAAACAGGTGGTTTATCTATAACCGCTATTTCTAACCCCTTGAAAGAATAGGGAACAACCAGAGCCTTAATGGATAAACTGTTTTCATAGTCTAGATTAAATCCAGTGGCCACAGTTCCAGCCGCATTATAGGTGAAGCCCGGAGCGAAGTACTTATACTCGTTTCCGAAAACCAGAACAATTTTCTTGAAAACATATGTATACTTCTGATTATACTTGATCTGCGTATCATAGTACGTTGTGTCCGCGGGGAAGGAGGGGAAATACTTTGGCGAAACAAAGAAGGTCTGCACGAGGGATCCCTCTTCTTCCAGTGGTTCTCCCTTGTGCTTCTCTATGATGTACATCAAGGTCTCTGTCTCACAAGACCTGTTTTCAAATACCTGCTTGAGTGTTCTCTTAAAAGCTTTTAATAGTTCTGTGGGCCTCCTATTGCTATCGAACAGCAAAAGATCTGCTTCGAGAGCGCTAGCCAAATCAAGTTCCAGCTCGTCTTTGCTTTTACCGAAATAATCTCTCAGATATTTCACACTCTGAGTCTCGTCGAGAACCTGCGATGGAATTGGAATAAAGTCGGAAACTTGCGACATGTCCGTAACAAACATGGGCGCGTCAAACCCAAACAATAGATCATAATTTTTATCAGTTGTGTTGAAAGTAAAGTCTCCTGACGTAGAATTCGTTATGGCTTTCTGACGAGCTTTAAAGGTCCGGGTTCCTGGTCGTTCCCTGTACTTGTTAATAGCGTACGCTTGTAAAATGTCTACAAAATCTCTAGTGTCATCATCCTCTAGCAACTTCTGAATCAAAGAAAGGTTTCCGACATCTTCGCCCGTGGTCCTATCGGCGTCCTGGCCGATCGTTATCTTGTTATAGAATGGCAAGCTTTCATCGATAATGGAATCCTCGTTCAGGACGGCCAAATCAGAATACAAGACAGCTATATCCCCATTTGCATCCTTAATTTGGTTTTCAATATTCACATCAAGACTCTCTATTGCCTGATTCATATTGTCTGAATATAAATTATAATAAACTCCGTTATTATTTTCTAAGGCCGAGGGCAGGATTGATTGAATGAACCACGGGATTTTCTCGCCCATAGTGATTGCGGTTCTGTGGTAGTTCGCTAAAAATTGAGATGAGGTGTTCTGAAGTTCCAACTGCAAATAATAAGCATTCGGAATAAGATACTCTTTAATTTTGGGATTAGATATTACCTCTTCGTAGTCAGGGTTAGAGTTGACGTAATAATTGTATACCGGCTCGACCGTCGTTGTTATTCCAGATTCTTGTCTCGTATTTTTATTTGACGAGAATAAGAAGTAGTTTGAGGTGTGGTCGAAATAGGAACTGCCCACAGCATTGTTCATAAGACCATTGTATTCGGGCTTTAAGGCGCTAGCGTTATCCTCTATTATTACACCACCATTAATATACTCTTCAAAATTGTCGCGATACCAGGAATATGGGGCCGCTTCGTAGGAGTTTGCGGGGCTGGAGCCGTAAGATTCCCAAGCGTTTTTCGCAGCAAGAGTTCTCGCTAGTCTTACGCTGTCATCCGACCCATTCCATATCGGCGTCAAGATTATATTTGTCTTCCCTGAGGCTCCGGCAACCTGCTTGTTCAGCCTTCCGATGGAGTCCGGGCCGCGATCTAATGCTCCCTTCGTGATATCCCCCCCTTCAGCAATATAGCGAAGGGATCCACTATAGTTATACAACGCCGGCCCTTTGGAGCTATTGTAGACAGTATAGTAAGAAGCCATTAGGCCTCGCAACGGATCTTCTGTCCCCCAGTTGTCTCTCACCATCGGGTGGAAATCTATCCGCACCCCTCTGACCTCTGACGTATTGGGAGGAACTGTACCTCGATCCTTGTTTCCAACCTGCTTTTCATCAACGATCAGAAGCTGGTCCTTAAAATGTCTGTTCTGTGTCATATTAGTAGCTTACATTCGTATTCGTGGTCGCTGAACTAAATAGGTTCGCGGATGAAATAGGCTGTTGCCCCGTCGCTCTTTGCGATCGCTGTCTCACAAAAGGTATATTCTTGGAATATAATATCTCTACATCATTCAAGTCAATAGAGGGAAAATCCTCCAAAACACTATTCTTGATCGCGGAAATACCCAGGGGTCTAGGTTGTGCGGTGTTAAGTGTCGCTGGACTTCCGATTATGAACATGCTCGACATAGGCTCCATGTCCAAGATGTCAGCTACGCCTAGAGCATTTGATACCTTAACAAGCTTGCACATTAGCGGCTTCTGCTGTTCTATAGCATTATTGAACTGCTGTTCGGTCAAAAGTTTCCAGTTTTGTTTAGCTACACCTTCATTTACGTCATAGGAATCTAAATATTGAACCTGCGCCACCGAATTAAAGTTGATAGCATTCGAAAATGCTGACCCATTCTGGATCGCGGAGCTGTCTTCGTTTAATTTCTGCAGGGCCGGAGAGCCGAGAAGTTGTGCCTGGTTGGTAATGGTAGTAGCTGGAGCAAATGCCGTCACGCTACTTTCAACTATCGTTCCCACCAAAGTACTTCCAAATATATTTACCGCTGGCATGCTGGTGACGCTTGATTCGACGGAGCCAGAGGACGGTGACGACGGCTTGTTTTCATAGAGAAAGTTTGAGGTGGCAGAAAAATACTCTTCCGAATCAATAGTTGGTTGGACCATTGTTTTTGATCTTACCAGTTTTCGCAATGAAGTTTTGCTCCTTTTTGCAGAAATATTCAACCCCCTCAAAATATCGTTAGTTGCACTGGAGGCTTTCTGCTTCTTGTTCGTTGTAAATACTTTGTCCCTATCAATGCGACTTTTAATCAAAGGAAGCGCGTTGACTGTTTGTAGTCCTGGCTGACTTGTGTCAATTTCTAGCGGATTGGGGGTCAAGTTCACACTCTCCGCTGACAGGTATCCATATGGATTTAGGGCCGCCGCCTGGGTGTTTATTATCTGATACTTTGATACTTCTTTCTTGGCTCTCGTAGAAAAATCGCCAAAGGAGATACTTGGCAGTACGACGTCTTGGACAGCTAAATTGTTGTCCACGTAATTTAATCCAAAAGCTCTTGTTCCCGTGAATGTATAATTGTCTAGGAATGTTCTTCGAGCCCGGAGGGTTGGATCATAGTTTGAGTTATATATCCTCGATTTAACATCGAAGGAGGAGCTTTGCTTCTTTGAGGGAGCCAAGAGCTTTTCAAGTCGCGCGACATAGTCCCTCATGGTTCTTAAAAATAGCTGTTTATCTTCATCATAATTGGGATTAAACTTGTTAACGAGTGCCAATAAGTTCTTCTCCCAAAACTGTCTCGTAAAAGTCCTAAAGGGATCGAGGCCGAAAATGGTCTGCACTGATGTAAGAAAATCAACAATAATCTCATTGAAAACCGCCGGATCATCCGGAATGTCTTTTAGGTCAACTATCTTTTTAAGGTTGGAGCGCAGGGGCGCCAAGGTTCTTCTTAACAGCTCAGGGGTGTTGTCCTCGAACGTAATTTCAGTCTTGTACTCAGCGACCCCGGAATTAAGCCCTGACACTGTTTTATCCAAGAAGAATGCCTGGAGTAACCTGTCTCCCTCTACAACGTTGCTTGTGATCGAGCAACCATCGTTTAGGTTTGCTACGGTTTTAAACCTTCCGCTCTCCTTTAATCCACAAAGAGTAGAGTTTCCAGGAGTCAGGGCGTTACCGGAAGCTTCGTGACCTGTTATCTTGTGATATAAAACGATATCCTTAACCCTTACCGAAGATAAAAGTGATGTCTCGTTCTTAATCAGCCCCCCAAACTTGGTATCGTTCTTGGAAAAATTCAATAAATTAAAAGTGAAAGCCCCGTTAATGTTTCCCGCTTTTCCTCGTGACAGGGTTACGGGAGAAAAATAGCTTTCAGGCATTTTCGAAAAACTAAAATCTAAAGAGTTTATGGCCGCGATGACGCGAAGGTCCTTTAGTCTTATATTTGGTACCTGAACTGGCGTCAGATTGGGATGCGGGGCAGACATATGAGAATTTCCAACCATCACATTGTTATTTTGGATGTGCGCAGAACCAGGCCAAACAGTGCCCTGTGTTCCAAACGGAAGTGTCGTTTGTGCCAGAGTGTAAAGTTTTGCATTTACCGGGGTCTGGTTCTTACGCACCAGTGTTTCTTTCACTATATTGCCGAGTCTGATTACCCTATTCTTCTCTATAAAAGAGCAGACCAAAACATATAAGTTTTCCGAGGCTTTCATGGTGAAGTCTTTTTGATAAAAATAACTGTAGACTTCCTTACTTTGTTCCGTTCTGGTTTTGACATCAAAATCCTTGTAGGACGGAGCAAAAGCAAAGCCGCCACTTGGATTCTTATCTATAACCTCCTTAAGAGCAGTAGGATTTGAGGCCAGAAGATCGACCTCTGCCTGGTTGTTCGCAAAATAAACAAAGTTATTAAACTTTTGATTCTTCTTTTTCAAGAGCTTTGTCTGCTCGTTGGAGATCCCCAGGGTAATCTTGTAATCACCCTGGACGTCTACATCGAATCTAATATCCTGAATATTGACCACCGGTATATTTCTATTGTATAGGCCCACTGAAATTGTCATTAGCAGGGCTCCTCATTCTCGGTGGAGTATAGATCCCTATTCAACTTGAGCCTGTTGGCGTTGGTTGTCACCGCTGCGTCACTAATGTTGAGTTCTTCTATGACTTCTCGAGGGATCTCGTCATCAACCAGTATATTCATAAAATATTCTACATTGTCTTTGGTTGAAGCAACGAACTCTGTTTCACTCTCCGGAGTGTAAGACATCTGAACGTATCCCCCCGTTGAACTTGAGTGGAGAACCTCTATCTCAAAGTTGGCTTTTTCGAAGTCAGTGTTCTCTTCCATCAACTCTATCATCAAGTAATTCTCCTGGAGAGCGAGGAATATATTTGTGTCGCCAAGGTATCCGGTAATTGAGTCGGACGAAATGGGTCCGCGCTTGAAGTAGGTTTCATAATCAACTGTTATATCTATTTGCGGTATGTGCTCAATATAATCTTCATCATTTAAATATCTTTGCGCCAAAGAAGAACTTGGATTTGACAAAATCTGCAGCTGCCATGCCGGAGCATATTGCGAATTTAAAGATGATCTGCCTAGCGGATAAGCATCTAGCTTGCCTTTGTCTCCATATGGCTGGCTCTTGAAGATCTGGACATTGTTAGCCGGGTCAGAGGTATGTCCTCCGATTGCGTCGTTGAATGCAGAAGAAACTTCATTTATAAATCTTCTCACCCGAGTATCTGCTCCTTC